>Ga0310694_10005435_pt1 | contig 12193 bp, 8 predicted proteins | sample 174DNAGHGhighgp2_FD_203884 | JGI IMG/M metagenome (GOLD analysis project Ga0310694, IMG submission 203884) | Sheep rumen microbial communities from Palmerston North, Manawatu-Wanganui, New Zealand - 1742 DNA GHGhigh gp2 (v2) (version 2) | ecosystem: Host-associated > Mammals > Digestive system >...
GCGATAGACCTTGAGACTCTCCTCGTAGTCGAAAAGTTCGTTCTTGGAGAACCTTGCTATCTCAGCCTGTTCGAAAAGGCGATTGAATACACGTTCTTGAAGTGCTGCGGGACGCTCCATCAGTTTAGAGAGGTTGCGCAGCACATAGAGCCATTTGTCCATCATGGTCTCAAGCTGGTCCTCCGTCTTGTTGAACTTCGGCATTTCAAGATAGACGAAGGTGAGCTTGTCGTAGAAGACGTGCTTGTCCTCCACGTCCATCAGCTTGACTTCGTGGTGCATGCAGTCGGGGGCGTATTCATCATCTGGGAACACGAAGTCGAGTATGCCCACGGTATATACGCTCTTGAGCTTGAAGTTCCATTTGCTGCCTGGTTGCGCCTGGTCGCGTATGGGGAAGGTGGCATAAAACACGCTCCTGTCCTTGAAATAGTTCTGTTCCGCTTTCTGCATCTCGACGATGAAATACTCTCCGGCGGTGTTCTGGCAATACACATCGAAGATGGCCTTTCTGTCCAGCATCCTGCTTCCCAGCTGTTCGGTGTTGCGGTATGTGATGTCAGTTATTTCCTCTTGGTTGTGCAAGAGTGAATTGAGGAAACTGATGAGCAGATCCTTGTTCATCTCGGTGCCGAAGAGCCTCTTGAACCCGAAGTCGGTGAAGGGGTTGATGTATTTTCCTCCCATAGCCTTTCATTTTTTTGCAAAGTTAGTGAAAAAGATTGATAATTGCAAATTTTGTGAAGAATGTTTTGGTTATGTTTGAGTGAGAGACAGTTGAATTGTTTTTGTGTTTTATATCATTTTAAAGATGAGGGGGATTTGTCTTATGACAATATCCCCTGAGTCTTATTATTGGCTATGCTTATAGATGGTGGGGCGCGGGACGAAGGATGATGTGTGATGAAGAAGTCATTCGCCGTCGTTCCGCAAGGGCCTTGCGTCTCGTGTCAGGGCAGAGAGGAACGGAACGGGAGGGAAGCGTGTGGGTGACATAAAGGATGTACGGCACCATCGCCCACGTCAAATCCATGTGTGGGAGTTCAACGGGAAGAGCATCGACAGTTGAGCCACCCACTCTTGGATGGTGAGCTAGAAGCCTCGCTATAAAAACTTGAAAAGCAAAAATATTTCTTTTTGCTCGCCTAATCGGATTTTTTGCACTATCTTTGTCGCTTCAAAGAGAGAAAATCATCAAAAAAGAACAATCATGATAGAGAAAGAGCAAGACAACGAGCAGTTGCAACTGCCAGAGAATGCGTTCCGTGAATTGTCAGAGGGGGAAGAATACAAACCCATCATGCGCCCCGACCGCCAGTATGCGGAAGTGAACACATGGTCTGTGACGTGGGGCATCATCATGGCGATGCTGTTCTCCGCCGCCGCCGCCTACCTCGGATTGAAGGTGGGCCAGGTGTTCGAGGCAGCCATCCCCATCGCCATCATCGCCGTGGGAGCCTCCACCGCCGCCAAGCGCAAGAACGCCTTGGGCGAGAATGTCATCATCCAGAGCATCGGCGCCTGTTCGGGTGCCGTCGTGGCAGGTGCCATCTTCACCCTCCCCGCCATCTATATCCTCCAGGCGAAATATCCCGATGACCCGGAGATGACAGCCTCTTTTTTCAAGGTGTTCCTCTCCTCCCTTCTGGGCGGCATCATCGGCATCCTCTTCCTCATTCCTTTCAGGAAATATTTCGTCAAGGAGATGCACGGCAAATATCCCTTCCCCGAGGCCACAGCCACCACTCAGGTGCTTGTGAGCGGTGCGAAGGGAGGAAACCAGGCGAAACCATTGCTCGTCGCCGGTCTCGTGGGTGGTCTTTATGACTTCGTGGTGGCCTCCTTCGGTTGGTGGAATGAATTGTTCACCACGCGCGTGATGGCTCTCGGCGAGCAACTGGCCGACAAGGCCAAGGTGGTGTTCAAGGTGAACACCGGTGCCGCCGTCCTCGGCTTGGGCTACATCATAGGACTGAAATATGCGTTCATCATCTGCCTCGGTTCACTGTTCATCTGGTGGATAGTCGTCCCAGGCATGGCGTTGCTCTTCGGCGACCAGGTGCTCAACGCCTGGACACCCTCCATCACCACTGCCGTGGGTGCCATGTCGCCCGAGGAAATTTTTGCCAACTACGGCAAGAGCATCGGCATCGGCGGCATTGCCATGGCCGGCATCATCGGCATCATCAAGTCGTGGGGCATCATCAAGAGCGCTGTCTCCCTCGCCTCCAAGGAGATGAAAGGCAAGGGAGGGGAAACGGAGAAGGTGGAGCGCACCAACCGCGACATCTCCTTCCGCCTGATAGCCATCGGCAGCATCGCCACCATCCTCATCACCTTCATCTTTTTCTGGTTTGGTGTGATGAAGGGCAACCTGCTCTTCGCCGTCATGGGCATCCTGCTGGTGACAGTCATCGCCTTCCTCTTCACCACCGTGGCGGCTAACGCCATCGCCATCGTGGGCAGCAACCCCGTGTCGGGCATGACGCTGATGACGCTCATCCTCGCCTCCGTCGTGATGGTTGCGGTGGGCTTGAAGGGTACCGCCGGCATGGTGGCAGCCCTCATCATGGGTGGCGTGGTGTGCACTGCACTCTCCATGGCCGGTGCTTTCATCACCGATTTGAAGGTGGGTTATTGGCTGGGCACCACGCCGCGCAAGCAGGAGTCGTGGAAGTTCCTCGGCACCCTGGTGTCGGCGGCCACTGTCGGCGGTGTGATGATTTTGCTCAACGAGACCTATGGTTTCACCAGCGGCCAACTTATAGCGCCTCAGGCCAATGCGATGGCAGCTGTCATCGACCCGTTGATGAACGGCGTTGGTGCGCCGTGGCTGCTCTATGCCATAGGAGCCGTCATCGCCATCATCCTCACCTTCCTGAAGGTGCCTGCACTGCCCTTCGCCCTGGGCATGTTCATCCCCATCCAACTCAACATCCCGCTGCTGGTGGGTGGCGCTGTCAACTGGTATGTCACCTCTCGTAGCAAGGACAAGGCCGTCAACGACGCCAGGGGAGAGAAAGGCACGCTCATCGCCAGTGGATTCATCGCCGGCGGTGCCCTCATGGGTGTGGTGAGTGCCTTGCTGAAATTCTTCGGCTTCGAACACGGCAACGAGGCTTGGCTTGAAAGCCATGCGTCAGAGTTGGCCTCCCTCGGGGCATACATCCTCTTGATCATCTTCTTCATCTGGGCCACCAAGGTGTCTAAGAATGATAAAGCATAGTATTTTCTAGTTTTCCTAGAAATCCTAGAGGTACTAGAGATCCTAGAGGCACTAGATGCTCTAGAAATCCTAGAGGTCCTAGGGATTCTAGGAAAACTAGTATCTCTAGGAAAACTAGTATCTCTAGGAAGAAAAAAACTGTGCCCCTTTGATTAGGGGCTTTAGAGTGTGTTGTCTTGTGGTTTTGCGCTTTCGTAGTTTTCGAAGGCGCTTTTTAGCCTTTCATGGATTTTGCATGCCAGTTCTTCTGGTTCAATGATGGTGATGCCCTCCCCGTATCCGAGGATGTCGCGCTCCAGCTCGTAGTTCGGGATGACGTCGATGCTGAACAGTGTGCTGCCATCCTCCATCCTTTCAATCTCTTTCTGGCTTTGATGGAGCGGCTTGGTGATGACGTAAGGCACCTCTTTGGCAGCCACGCGGAAGACGATGTGCACCACCTTGTCGTCGGGGAATCGTGACACCCCGATGATGTCCTTGAAGTATTGCTGTGGGTGAAAAGACTTGATTTTGATGTATTTTGCCCTTTTGGGAGCATCGGAGATGTCCTCTATCCTGTCGAGAGCCAGATTCAGCAACAAGCCTTCCGGTGCGTCATGCCTTCTGCCGAAGACGAACCATCTGTTACGGAATTCCTTCAGGATATATGGTGAGAAGAGGAATTGCTGCGACTCATTCCATTGGAAAGACTTGTAAACGATGGTGACAGGTGTCTGTTCCAGGATGGCGTCATGCAACGGAGTGATATGTTCCAGTCCTCTCAGGCGGTCGTTGCTTTCCAGCAAAATGACCGGCTCCACCTTGTAGCGCATCGACGCCACATGGTCCTCCAGCCGGTTCACCACGTCCTCCACGTCGCTGAAGCCTTTGAATGAACTCATTTGCTTGAGCAGTTCCACCGCCTCGGTGAGTTGCCGCATGTCGGTTTCGGAGAGCGGCACGTCGGTGATGCTGTAGTCGTAGTCTTCGTATTTGTAGTATTTCCTGTCCACAACCTTGATGGGAGCGTAGTAGCCCAGTTCGCGTGAGTAACGCATCTCCTCGATGTCGTGCTGAACGGTTCTCCTGCTCACTTCTCCATAGCCGTTGTGCTCATAGAGCGCGTCGTTGCACGCGTCGATGAGTTCTTGAAGCGTTGCCCTGCGACCGTTTCTGAGCATCCTGTCGATGGTCTTGTATCTTAATAAGGTGTTCCTGTTGATGGGCATGGTGTCGATTCTGGACTTTGGATGTTGGTAGACTATGGTTGCTGTCAGGTGTGTTTATGACAATCTGTCGAGTTGGTTCTTCAGCAGGGTGAGTTCTTCTCTGACGCTGATGAGCGTGTTGAGAATCTTTTCCGACTGCTCCGCACCCGTCCTGTTCTCGTTGAGCATCTTTCGTGCAGCGGCGATTTTGAATCCCCTTACCTTGACAAGGTTGTAGATGACACCCACCATGTCGATGTCCTTTTGCGTGTACTGTCTCACCTTGTTGCCCACCGTCTGTGGCTTGAGTTGTGGGAACTCCGACTCCCAGAATCTCAGGAGGCTCTCTTTGACGGAGAACATCTCCGCCACCTCCTTGATGGTGTAATAGACTTTCTTCATCTTGGTGTGATTTTTTATAGGAGATTATAGGAGATTATAGGAGATTATAGGAGGTAATAGGAGATAATAGGAGGTAATAGGGGAGTGCGAGGGTGCTCAGTGAGTGATTCTGAGCACCTTCTTGGTGTTGTCGATTTCTATTTTTCCGAGTTTGCTCAGCACGCTCTGCCCCAGCAGGAGAGGAGCCTTTTGGTTGCGCACCACCGAGGCTTTGACGTTGGAGAGGTGCATGCCCCCGAAATTCACCTTTTTGATGTTGATGACGGTGCCCTCTGTGACATCGCCGTTGGCGTCGATGTATCGTTGTTTTCCCACGACGTCGTTGCTTGAGAGGTATCCGTTCTTGAGCATGAAGGTGGCTTCCACTTGTGATATGGAGACGTCGGCGGCGCCGGTGTCGAAGACGAAGTGGAGAGGCAGGCCGTTGATGTCGCATTTCACTTTGCACACACCACCTTCCTTGGTGAAGGGCACCTCGGACACCTGGCCTGTCCCGGTGTTGGCGGGCTTGCCAACGACATTGTTCTCAGAGAGTTCCTTTTCGAGCATGGCTTTGTATTTTGCCACGAGATCCTTGTATCGCTGGGTGTCGCGGATGTTGTCGAGGTCGCTGTCGTTATCCATGTGTATGAACGACCTCCATCCTTTCTGGAAACTTTTCTCGAGGTAGTCGAGGGCCTTCTCCTTTTCACCCATGAGTGAGTAGAGGCAGGCAGCATCATAGAGATTGCCTTTGTCTTCTTCCTCTTCCAGTCTTTTCTCCATGTATTCCACGGCTTTTTCCTTCTCACCCAATGAGAGATATGCATAGGGAATGCATCTGTATGATTCGCTTTCCTCTTCCAGTTCCACCACTTTGGCATAGTCCATCTTGGCCATGGCCTCGTCGCCGAGTCGCTCATAGATGCGAGCCTTGTAGAAATATGCAGATGAATATTTGTCGTAGTCGGCTATGGCCAGGATGAAGTCGTCGAGTGCGCCTTTCAGGTTTCCTGCCTTGTAGTATGCGTAGCCGCGGGTGATGAAGTTGGCGAAGTTGTAAGAGTCTCCGTCGCCCTCTTCGAAGAGGGTTTCAGCAAGTTCCACTGCTTCGTCGTATCTGCCCAGGTTCTCGAGCACGTTGATTTTGGTGTCGATGAGGTCGGTGAGGGTGGAATCCTCTTCGAGGGTCTTGTTGATGATGTCCAGCGCGCGCTGGTAGTCGCCCATCTCTTCGCAGCAGTCGATGATATTGCCTATCGACCCGTTTGTCTCGTCTATTTCGTCAGACTTGTAGTAATGCTCGATGGCAGCCTTGTAGTCACCCGTTTTCTGCTCCACCTTGGCTAGGAAGTAAGGCCAGTAAGGATTTGTGGGGTTTTGCATGGTTTTCAGTTTGAGCTTGGTCTTCAAGACGGGAATCATTTCCTGGTGGTCTTCGATGGCGTATAAGACGGCGGAGTATTCTTCATCTTTTTCTACGAATGTGATGAGGTCTTCTGCCGCTTTGTCCCATTTCTTCAGTCCCATGTAGCTGTCGGCCCGGAAGTCAAAATGCTTGTTGTAGTCTTCGTCAGCGATTTTCTCCACTTTGTCAAACATCTTGATAGCATCCTCCCACCGCTCTTGCGCATTGGCGTTGCGTCCGATGCCCATGTAGCCCATGACGTCTTTGGGATCCAAGTCGATGCACTTCTGGTATTCGGCATCGGAAAGGTCGTATTGCTCCATTTCATAATAGATTTGGGCACGGTTTTGTATAAATTCCGTATCTTTGGGGTTGAGTTTGAAGGCAAAGGCCAGGTCGTCGAGGGCTTTCAGGCTGTCCTCCATTTGCAAATAGATATGTGCCCTGATGTCGTAACACTCAGCCAACTTCTCCGCGTCCTTTTTCGGAATGAGTGTGATGGCTTTGTTGATTGCTTCAAGAGCCTCGTCATTCTCCTCATTAATGAAATTGAGCAACGAAAGTATGTTGAATGCATATCCATTCTTGGGGTTTTCTTTCACTTCCGTTTCAAGGAATTCCTTGGCCTTGTCGTATTCAGACTCATCCAAGCATTCCATGGCACGACGATAGTTGTAGGTGTTGAATTTCTTTGGCACCTCGCTTTCTTTGCTCTCTTGTGCGTAGACGCCGGTGGAGATGGTGAGAAGGGCCATCCACAAAATCAATTGCTTTATCATGATTGTAATTTTTTAAAGTTTACTTTAATGATGGGTCAAGGACGCATTATCTATCACCTAAGATGGGAAAAATCATTCTTTTCCTGAATTTTCCTTCCCCTCTTTCAAGATGGCAAAAATACGTTTTTTTTTTCATATGTGCAAATAAAGGAGGAGAATAATGAATCACCGAATGTGGTGAATCTCTAAATGAAGTCCCCGATAATTTAAGTTCATATGCCCTTTGCGGTCATTTTTCAGTGTTCTTGAAACAATATTCCGCATGGAAATGAGTTATAATATATGGAAATAGTTGATTGCGGATGACTCATTATATACTCATTTCTTTTGTGGCATTCGTGTGCAGTGCTCTCTTCGGGTTTGTCATGATCCCGCAGATAGTGAATTTCTGCATACGCAAGAAACTGTATGACATCCCCAATGAACGCAAGGTGCACAAGAACCCCATTCCTCGCCTTGGCGGCATCAGTTTCATGCCCAGCATGCTGTTGGCCTTCTTCCTCGCCTTGGTTGTGCTCGACCAGGTGACAGGCGAGGAACCCATCACCATCAGCCTTTGGACATGTTCCTTCTTTGTGAGTCTGATGCTCGTGTATGTCGTGGGCACCATCGACGACCTCATCGGCCTTGGCGCACGCACGAAGTTTGCCGTGCAAATCGCCGCCGCGACGCTGATGCCCCTCTCCGGTCTTTATATCAACAACCTGTATGGTTTCCTGGGCTACCACGAGATTCCGTTCTGGTTTGGCGCCCCCCTCACCATATTCATCATCGTGTTCATCGACAATGCCATCAACCTCATCGACGGCATCGATGGTCTTGCCGGCGGCCTGGCCCTCATGGCCCTCGCCGGTTTCCTTGCCTGTTTCCTCCGTGAGGGACTGGTGACCTATTGCGTGCTCATCGCCGGACTGATGGGAGTGCTGGTGCCATACCTTTATTTTAATATATTGGGTGACCCGAAGAAGAACCGAAAGATTTTCATGGGCGACTCCGGAAGCCTCACTTTGGGCTTCATCCTCGGCTTCCTTTTCGTGAAGTTCGCCATGCACAACCCCAACGTGATGACCTATCACAAGGATGGGTTGATACTCTCCATCACGATGCTCATCGTCCCGATGTTCGACGTGGTGCGTGTGGTGATCATGCGACTGCGGAAACGCCGCCCACTCTTCGATGCCGACAAAAACCATATCCACCACAAACTGATGCGTGCCGGGTTGTCACAGCACAAGGCGCTTGCCGCAATCCTCGCGATAGCCCTCGCCTTTGCCGCCGTCAACTTCGCCATGGTCTTTTTCATCAAGATCAACTTCACCTATGTCCTGGTGACCGACATCGTGCTGTTCTTCATCATGAATTATATGGTCGACAGGGCCATCATAAGACATGGGGAGCAGACTTTTGTATAAATCACATCTCAGAGTTCCCTTCCCGAATCAGAGCATTTCTGATTCCTCCGATTCCTCCGATTCCTCCGATTATTCCGATTCCTCCGACTACCCCGATTCCTCCGTTATTATGCAGAAAGTGTGGTGAAAGTGAAGTAGGCGTGCGTTTAAATTGTCCCAAAACACCTTTTTTTTCTCTTATTCATGTTTAAAAGAACGTAAAAGATAAAAATTGCACATTTTTTTTTGAAATGTGCAAAATAGGTGTTATCTTTGCACAATATTTGAAAAAATGTGCAATGGAATTGACGAACAGCTTCAATCATCTCATCGCCCAAAGCATCATTTCCAATTGGGACTATGACGCATTGACCGACTACAAGGGAGTGACACTCCAATACAAGGATGTCGCCCGCAAGATAGCAAAAATACATATTTTCTTCGAGCGGATAGGTATCCGCAAAGGTGACAAGGTGGCTCTCTGCGGCCGCAACAGTGCCCATTGGGGCGTGGCCTATCTCGCCACGCTCGCCTATGGAGCGGTGGCCGTGCCCATCCTCCACGAGTTCAATGCCGAGCAGGTGCACAACATTGTCAACCACAGTGGTTCGCGCCTCCTTTTTGTCGGCGACGTGGTGGCACGCACCATCCAACCCGACGAGATGACCAATCTGGAAGGCATCATCTACCTGCCCGACTTCTCCATCTTCCACTCCAGGAGCGAGGAACTGAACTACAGCCGCGAGCATCTCAACGAACTTTTCGGGAAGAAATATCCCAAGGCGTTCAGGAAGGAGCATGTCGTATATCACGAGGACCAACCCGAGGAACTCGCGCTCATCAACTACACCAGCGGCACCACCGGCTTTTCCAAGGGTGTCATGCTGCCCTACAGGGCCATCATGGGCAACATCGACTTCATCTACGAGTACCTCGCAAGGCCGTATATGAAGCCCCATGGCAACATGCTCTGCATCCTCCCCATGGCCCACATGTATGGCATGGCGGTGGAGTTCCTCTATCCCTTCAGCTATGGCATACACATCTTCTTCCTCACCCGACTTCCTTCCCCGGCCATCATCGCGCAAGCCTTCTCCGACATCAAGCCGGAGCTGGTTGTCGCAGTGCCGCTCATCATAGAGAAAATCATCCGCAAGAAGGTGTTCCCCAAGATTCAGAACAACCTGGTGCGCCTGTTGCTCAACATGCCGGTCATCAGCAAGAAGGTGAAGCAGAAAATCTGCGAACAGGTTTATGAGGCATTTGGCGGCAAGGCCTACGAGGTGATCATCGGCGGAGCGGCCATCAACCAGGAGGTGGAGCACTTCCTCAAGAGCATCGAGTTCCCCTACACCGTCGGCTATGGCACGACGGAGTGTGCCCCGCTCATCGCCTATGCCGACTGGCACACCCATGTCATGGGCAGTTGCGGCCGTGCCGTGAAAGGCATGGAGGTGCGCATCCTCAGCCGCAACCCACGCGATGTGGAGGGCGAAATCATCACCCGCGGGCAGAACGTGATGTTAGGATACTACAACAACGATGAGGCCACGCGGGAAGTCATCGACAGCGAGGGATGGTACCACACTGGCGACCTGGCTACCATGGACGCCGAGGGCAACATCTTCATCCGTGGCAGGAAGAAGAACATGCTGCTGTCTGCCAACGGGCAGAACGTCTATCCCGAAGAGATAGAGGACAAGCTCAACTCCATGGCGATGGTGAGCGAGAGCATCATCATCCAAGAGGGTGAGAAGTTTGTCGCCCTTGTTCATCCCGACTACGACGAGGCACGCAATATGGGATTCTCCGAGGAGGACCTCGAGAACATCATGGAGCAGAACCGCCAGGAGCTCAACGCCAGTCTCCCCGCTTACAGCAAGATAGCCTACTTCACCATCCATAAGGAGGAGTTTGCCAAGACACCTAAGAAAAGCATCAAGAGATACCTTTACCAAAACGTATGAAAACACGACACGTTATGGAGTCAATACCGAAATTCAACACTCTCATCGAGAAGAGCATCAAGGACAACTGGAACAAGGATGCCCTCACCGACTATAAAGGCGTCACCCTGCAATATCACGACGTGGCCCGGAAGATAGAGAAGCTGCATATCATGTTTGAGAGCAGTGGTGTGAAAAAAGGCGACAAGATAGCCCTTTGCGGCCGCAACAGCGCCGGATGGGCCTCGGCATTCCTCGCCACCCTTACCTACGGGGCGGTGGCAGTGCCCATCCTTCACGAATTCACCGCCGACCAGATACACAACATCGTCAACCACAGCGAGGCGAAACTCCTCTTCGCCGGCGATGTGGTGTCCACACAGGTGGACCCCACCAAGATGCCGGGGATAGAGGGCATCATCTACATCCCCGACTATTCGCTCCTCTTCTCGCGCTCCGACAGGCTCACCTTCGCCCGGGAGCACCTCAACGAGATGTTCGGCAAGAAATTCCCCAAGTATTTCAGGTTGGAGCATGTGGACTATTACAAGGAGGAGAGCCCGGAGGAAATGGCACTGATCAACTACACGAGCGGCACGACAGGGTTCTCCAAAGGCGTGATGATTCCCTACCGCGCGATGTGGAGCAACTTCGACTTCGCTTGCCACGCCATGGGCGACAGGGTGAAGGCGGGTGACAACGTGCTCAGCATCCTCCCGATGGCGCACATGTACGGCATGGCTTTCGAGTTCATCTATGAGTTTCTCAAAGGCTGTCATGTCTATTACCTCACTCGTGTGCCGTCACCGGCCATCATCGCCAAGGCGTTTGCCGAACTCCATCCCGCCATCATCATCGCCGTGCCATTGGTGATAGAGAAAATCATCAAGAAGAAAGTCTTCCCCAAGATACAAAACAACCGCATGCGGCTCTTGCTCAACATGCCGGTCATCAGCAGGAAGGTGCGGCAGACCATTTGCGAGCAGGTGGTGCAGTCCTTCGGAGGCAACTTCTTCGAGGTCATCATCGGCGGTGCGGCCTTCAACCAGGAGGTGGAGGCTTTCCTTCATCGCATCGAATTCCCCTACACCGTGGGATATGGCGCCACGGAGTGCGCACCCATCATCTGCTATGCCGACTACAAGGACTTCGTTCCGGGAAGCTGCGGAAAGGTGGCCGTGCACAACGAACTGCGCATCGACAGTCCGAACCCTGCCGTCATCCCCGGCGAGATTCTCGTCAGAGGGCTCAACGTGATGCTGGGTTACTACAAGAACGAGGAGGCCACACGGCAGACCCTCGACAAGGACGGATGGTATCACACCGGCGACCTGGGCGTCATGGACGAGGATGGCAACGTGTTCATCAAGGGGCGTAGCAAATACATGCTCCTCAGCGCCAACGGACAAAACATCTATCCTGAGGAGATAGAGGACAAACTCAACTCCATGGCGATGGTCAACGAGAGCATCGTCATCCAGGAGAACGACAAACTGGTGGGACTGGTGTATCCCGACCTCGACGAGGCCCAGAAACTCGGTTTCACCGTCAACGACCTGGAAAACATCATGGAGCAGAACCGCAAGGTGCTGAACGACATGCTGCCGGCATACAGCAAGATATCCTCCATCCGCATCCACAAGGAGGAGTTTGAGAAAACACCAAAGAAGAGCATCAAGCGCTTCCTGTATCTCAGCAAATGCTTCTAGATTCTAGGAGAGGATAAGAGAGGATAGGAGAGGATGGGAGAGGATAAGAGAGGATAGTAGAGGATAGGAGAGGAGAGGATAGGAGGAAATAGGAGAGAATAGGATGATGAAAAAGGGCTGATGGATGGCCTGCTTTTTCATCATCCTATTTTCGTTTTTCGCTTTT
>Ga0310694_10005439_pt1 | contig 12186 bp, 12 predicted proteins | sample 174DNAGHGhighgp2_FD_203884 | JGI IMG/M metagenome (GOLD analysis project Ga0310694, IMG submission 203884) | Sheep rumen microbial communities from Palmerston North, Manawatu-Wanganui, New Zealand - 1742 DNA GHGhigh gp2 (v2) (version 2) | ecosystem: Host-associated > Mammals > Digestive system...
GCCCTCACAAGTGTGTGCGGGTTGGCTCCTCGGTATAACCAGCACTTTCATCCCCTATTGCATCTTCGTTTATGTATAACCGCATCCGTACATATATCCTCTGCCTGCTGATGGGTTTCAGCGCAACACTGATGGCACAAACCCTGAGTGAGGATGCCCGCATCTCGCTGCTTACCTGCACGCCGGGTGAAGAACTGTACGCGCGGTACGGACATACGGCGATACGGATACAAGATCCGGCACACGGTCTCGATGTTGTCTTCAACTACGGGATTTTTGATTTTAATACCGACCATTTCTACTGGAAATTTGTCAAAGGGGAGACTTGGTACGAACTGGGAGCATCGTCCTATCGCTGGTTCATGCGCGAGTATGTAGCTACGCATCGTCCGGTGTATGAACAAACGCTCAATTTGGATGCTTCACAACGCGAAGCACTCTGGCAAGCACTGCTGGAGAACTACCAACCCCAGAACCGGTACTACCTCTATAACTTTGTTTTCGACAACTGTGCTACCCGACCCTATGTACTGATTAGCAAGGTCTTAGGAGATACTATCAGTTCGGATTACATGGGTTATACGGGTACTACCTATCGGTCGTTCATCCGTCATTATACGGGTGGTCTCTCTTGGTCTAACGCAGGAATCAACCTGCTCTTCGGTCCCAAAGCTGACCAAGCTATGAGTTCCGAACAACGGCTCTTCTTACCCGAAGAACTGATGCTGTACCTCGCGCAGGCGAAGCTTCAAAACGGCACACCGCTTATAGGCAAAAACGATATCGCACCCTTTGCGGTCGCTACCACTCCCTGGTACGCATCATGGCCGCTTGGCTTAGTGCTGTACGCCCTTATTGTGGCGTTTATCAGTTACTATGACCGCCGTCGCGGACGCTGGTCATGGGGACTCGAATTGGCAGTAGGAATACCCTACCTCCTACTACTGATACTCGTATGCTTTTTAACCTTCTTTTCGCTTCATCCGTTGGTAGGGTTCGGATGGCGATTACTCATTATTCCTGCCACTCATCTATGCGCACGACTCATCTATATAGTACGCTGATCATCAGCCTCATAGCACTTACGCTTTCCGCTGCACCCCGTCTGACGGTGGTGGCTGTGGTCGATGGTTTGACCACGGAGAACCTCGCTCTCTTGCGTCCCTATTGGCAACAAGGTGGTTTGCGTACACTGAGCGAAGAAGCCTTCCAAACGACAATCGCGTATCCCCACCTCGTGTATGGAGGTAATGAGACGACGGCTACGCTCATGACCGGTGTCACGCCTGACCGAAACGGTTACACAATGGATATCTATTTCCAGCGTCGTGACCGCAAACAGCATGCGATGCTCGAAGACGATGCCGCACATGGTATCGGTTCATCCCTTCGCCTCTCGCCGCGCAACCTACTCTCGCAAACGATGACCGACCGCATGCGGTTACTTTATCCGAACGCGAAGATCTACGCGATTGGTATCCAACCCGAGACAACGATCCTGCTGGCGGGACATACGGCGAATGCCTGCTGCTGGTTGGATGCCGCTTCCCAACAATGGTGCAGTACCGCTGCGTACTCCGAAGGACTACCTTCGGCAGCGTATGCGCAGAACCAGAACGGCCGGATAGCCGCACTCATGGAGCATACCTGGACACCCCGTATGGACATTCCTGCTTACGCGTACCCGACTCCGCAAGAACGCAAGAAAGGGTTCTCGTATGCTGTCAAAGATGTGCTGTATCGGGCACCCGAAGCGAACACACTGGTGATCGAACTGGCACTCGAAATACAACAAACCCAGAAAATGGGAACCGATGCCACACCGGACCTGCTGATGCTTCAACTACACGCCCTTAGTCCGACAGCCGAGGCAGATTATATAGCGTCTGCGGAACATGAAGATGTGTACCTGCGTCTCAACCAAGACTTGGGTTTTCTCATGGAACAACTCGACCGCCGTATCGGAAAAGCGAACTATCAGTTGCTGGTAGTTGGCCGACCCGTCATGGGTACTTCCATCCAGGCGATGAACGACCTCCATGTGCCGGTGCAGCAGTTTAATACGGACCGTGCGGCAGCACTTACCGGTACCTATCTCATGGCCCTTTACGGTCACGAACGATGGGTGGACGGTGCGTACGGACAGTCGATATACCTGAACCGTACGCTGATAGAACAGAAACGGCTTAGCTTGGAGACCATGCAACGGCAAGTGGCCAATTTCCTGATGGACTTCGAAGGGGTACAGATCGCTATGCCGGGTCATGAAGCGATGCAGCATCCGGTACTGGGTTCGACCCTCTGCAAACGCCACACAGGCGATGTGGTGTTCTTGCTCCAACCCGGATGGCAACTGATGCAAGATGAACAGCAGGCGGTGGATCGCGTCATCGATGACAAACCTACCTCTCCACTGCTTTTCTGGAGCGGTACGCTGCGACCCATGCCACAAACGCAATTGGATGCCACCAATGTGGCCGATTTGATATTTTAAATCAAAAATCTAAAATTAATAGTAATATGATATTTCACGAATTAAAAGTACATTATGAGCGCCAGACGGGTGAAGATAACCCGGGCAAAGCAAAAGAGATCTACCTGGTGCAAGATGCCGTCAGTTTTGCGGATGCAGAGCGATGCCTGATGGAAGAGATCAAACCCTTCATCTTCGGTGATTGCGATGTGATGAGTTGCAAACGCAGCCAGTTCTTCGAGGTCTTCCCCAACGAAGGCGGTGCGTATTGGTACAAAGCGCGCGTGGAGATGATCACCATCGACGGCGAGAAAGAGACGCGTAAGAATGTAGCGGTACTCGTACAAGCGAACATGCTGGACGATGCCGTCTTTGCCCTCAAGCAAGCGCTGGGTTCGTATGACTGCGAGATCATCTCGGTAGCCAAGACCCAGATCATGGATATCCTGCATGCCGTTTAATAATGCCGCTGCAATTTGACATACGGGCGATAGTAAAGAAGAAAGCGCCGAAAGCGTATGTACCGGGTTTTGTGATCCGGCACCTGGAGCGTATCACGCATGTCAAGCAGATGAACGCTTTCCTGCGTCAATACCCCGACCTCAAAGGGTACGAGTTTATTGATCGCGTGATCCATGAAGAACTGGGTTGCTCTGCCTCTATCGACGGTATAGAGAATATCCCTACGGATGACCGACCCGTTATCTTCGTTTCCAACCATCCTCTGGGTGGACTCGACGGCATGATCATCGCCCAGATGATTCATGAGCACCGGCCGAGACCGCTCAAAGTCATTGTCAATGAGTTACTCATGTTCATGGAACCGATAGCCGATCTATGGGCACCGGTGAATAAAGTGGGGCATTTGACCAAAGAGCAGGCGCTGGAGCAGCAACGCATGTGGGAGTCGGAAAGCGATGTACTGTCCTTTCCTGCCGGTGCATGCAGTAGATTGCAACGCATCAACGGACATTGGCAGATACGCGACCTGGAATGGAAGAAAAACTTCATACAACGCGCCAAAGAGTACAGGCGCGACATCGTACCGATCTATTTTGAGGGTCGGAACAGCCGGTTCTTCTATACCCTGGCGTTACTGCGCAAATGGTTGCATATCAAAATCAATATCGAGATGCTGTACCTGGTGGACGAGATGTACGGTGCGCATGGGAAGCACTTCAAAGTGCATGTGTTGCCCCCTATCCCTTACACCACTTTTGATACTACCCAAACACCCAAAGAATGGGCACAATATGTAAAATCCATTGTTTATGAAAGAGATAATACCTCCTGTTGAAACCGCCCTCTTGATGAGCGAATTAGAGGGACATCTGTTGCGTCCGTCCAATAAGGCGGATAACCTTATTTATGACATCACGGCCCATGAGTGTCCGAATGTGATGCGGGAGATCGCCCGTCTGCGCGAGATCAGTTATCGGGACGGCGGTGGTGCTACCGGTAATGAGATGGACATCGATGAGATGGATACGATGCTTAAACCCTACCATCAACTCATCGTATGGGACCCCGAGCATCAGCAGATCATCGGTGGGTACCGTTATCTCATCGGTACGGATGCCGAGATACGGGATGGGCAACCTTTCATCACCTCGGCGCATCTTTTCCATTACTCCGAGCGTTTCATCCGGGACTTCCTACCCCATACGATTGAGTTCGGTCGCGCCTTCGTGCAACCCATGTATCAGAAACGCGAGATGGGTGTCAAAGCGCTCTTTGCACTCGATAACATCTGGGACGGCATCGGTGCGGTCTTGGTCAACCATCCCGAAGTATGGTATATGATCGGAAAAGTCACGATCTATCCCGATTATAATGTCACGGCACGCGAACTGATCTATGCCTACTTGCGGCAGTACCATTTGGGTGAAGAGGGTCTCTTCGAACCCTACCATCCGTTCATCTCTGCTCCGATGGAGACTACGCCTTTCGTAGGCGATGACAAACAGGAGAACTATCATATCCTCCAGCGTGCAGTACGCGAACAAGGTACGGTCATTCCGCCTATGTTCTCTGCGTATCTCAACCTCACTAACGATCTCCTTTTCTTCGGCAATGCCATCAACGATGAGTTGGCGAATGTATATGAGACCGGTATCATGGTAGATGTGCGGACTGTTTATCAAGAAAAAATTGACCGATATCTCGGTACGTATCGACAATGGTTGGAGAGCAAATAAAAGAGGTACGCGCACATATACCTGCGTATGTGACGCTCGTATGCGTGAGTAAGTTCCAACCCGTGGAAGCCATTCGCGAAGCGTACGAAGCGGGGGAACGGCATTTCGGAGAAAGCCGGGTACAGGAACTGCAACGCAAAGTGCCGCAACTACCTGCGGATATTCACTGGCATTTCATCGGTCATCTGCAGACCAATAAGGTACGCGATTTGCTCAAACTGCGTCCCTATCTCATCCAGTCCGTGGACTCGGAGCACTTGCTGCGTGCCATCAATGACGAAGCTGCCAAACAAGGCATCATCCAAGATGTGCTGCTCGAACTGCATGTAGCTAAAGAAGAAACGAAGACCGGCTTTACTCCTGCGGAGATTGAAGATTTAAGATTGCAGATTGAAGATTATAAGAATGTACGCATCTGCGGTCTCATGACGATGGCCACGAATACGGATGACGAAGCAGAGATACGCCGTTGTTTCATGGAGGCGAAGCGTTTGAGTACCGGCGAGATAGTAAGTATGGGAATGTCTGACGACTATCAAATCGCTATCGAATGCGGCAGTACGATGGTGCGTATCGGTAGTACGATCTTCGGCGAGCGGCGTAAAAAGATTCGTGCTGTCTTCTTTGACCAAGACGGTGTTCTCTACAACTCCATGCCGTATCATGCTACTTCCTGGGCATGGGCAATGACCAAACATGGCCTGCCTTACACAGCCGAAGAGTGTTATCGAAATGAAGGACGAACCAGTACCGGTGTCATCCAGGAGTACCACGAAAGGATCTTCGGCACACCGGCTTCCCAGGAACTGATTGAAGCGATCTATGCCGATAAATCAGCGCATTTCACAGAGATGACGGGTGGTTTTCCGGGCATCATTCCAAATGTAGATAAAGTGCTGGAATGGTTGCATGAACGCGGCATACAGTGTTGGGTAGTAACGGGTTCGGGACAACGGAACCTGATCAACGCCCTCAATGAGACCTTCAACCATGTGTTCTCCGGCATCATCTCTTCTTTCGATGTACAGAAAGGCAAACCTGATCCCGAACCGTATCTCAAAGCATGGGAAAAGTGCGGTTTTGCCAAATCCGAATGTATGGTAGTGGAGAATGCGCCACTCGGTGTACGCGCAGCCAAAGCGGCGGAACTGTTCACGATTGCCGTCAATACAGGACCCCTTCCGGATGAAGAACTGAAAGCAGAGAAGGCAGATGTGGTACTGCCGGATATGGAAACCCTGTTGAACTGGTTAGAGCAACACCTCGATATCCGCTAAACCCATCGTAGCGCGGTCAAAAAAGATCGCATCCAATCCTGCGGCACGCGCACCGATTACATCGGTCGTCATACTGTCGCCTATCATCAGCACTTCGTGCGCCTGCAACCCGCAGCGACGGAGTGCTGCTTCGTAGAACCGTACATCGGGTTTGTCATAACCAATATCCATGGATATATAGGTGTCTTCGAAAAAATGCAAAATACCAGCCGCTTCCAACCGGATGCGCTGCAGATGACCGAAACTGTTGCTGGCGGCAAAGAGCCGATACCCTTTCGCACGCAGGTTCTCCAGAAACTCTTTCGCACCGGGCACCAAAGTATGGGTAGTACCCCATGCGGCACGGAACGCATGCTTGAACGGATCTACGGCTTCAGGCGGATATCCTATCGTCTCGATGAACTCTTTGGGGTACAACTCCATCACTTCGGCCACGGTATGCAACCCATGTTTCGCTTCGGAAAACAAGCGCCCGCTGATCTCAAAGAAGAGCTGGAAGTACTCCGGATGCTCCGGCATCGCTGCTTCAAAAGCCGCTCGACAACAAGGGATGTAGTCGAGTAAGGTATCGTCTATATCAATAAAAATCGCTTTATATTGCATTTTTTTTCTAAAATATTTGCGTATGTCGCAAAAAAGCAGTAATTTTGCAGCCGCTTTTGCGGGTAGTAGTTCTTATCTCGCTTCGCTCGAACGATTTACTACCCGCTCTGCGAAGCCGAGCGGGTAGTAGTTCAGCCCGGTTAGAATGCCTGCTTTGGGAGCAGGAGGTCGTGAGTTCGAATCTCGCCTACCCGACTGAGAATCGAGTGTCTCTGACACGAGAATCTCCAAAAACCCAACTGGTTTTTATAAGATGACGGTTTCTCCTTTTTGGGGAACCGTTATTTGTTTAAATCCTGCTTCTTCGAGGTGTCCCTTATACGCTTCTGCAGCGTCTTCCTGACCATGCACCACAAACACCTGTTTCACTTGCTCCACCGCCAAACTACGCGTCAGGTAATCAATCATCTCCTTATAATCTCCGTGTCCGGAGAAACCCTCAATCTTCGTGATCTGGGCTTTGATCTTACGGTCCTGTCCGAAGATGGATATCCATTGTAAACCGGGTTGCTGGATACGCGCACCGAGGGTGGTGGGTTCGCAGTATCCCACGATCAAGATCGTGCAGCGCGGATCGGAGATATGGTTCGCTACATGGTGCTTGATACGCCCCGCCTCCAACATACCGCTTGCAGAGATGATGATGCAGGGTTCGTCTTTATGGTTCAGTGCCTTCGATTCATTGATATCCGTGATGTAACGGAGCGTATTAAAACCGAACGGATCGGGGTCAAACTGCATCGTGTCGCGTACTTCGTCACTCAGTTCATCGGGGTACATACGGAAGATCTGAGTGGCATTCGTACTCATCGGACTGTCCACATATACAGGTATTTGCGGCAAACGACCGTCATTATACAGTTGGTTGAGCACATACACGATCTCTTGCGTACGCCCTACCGAGAAAGAAGGGATCAGTAACTGTCCTTTGCGATAAACACAAGTATCGTCCACTACGCCCAACAGTTGCTCTTCGGTCACTTCGTCTTCTTCGTGCAAACGGTCTCCGTAAGTCGATTCGCAGATCAAGTAATCGCATTGCGGAAAGAGTTGGGGAGGCGGTAATATATGACAATGTTTCCGTCCGATATCGCCGGTATAGGTCACCCTTTTCCACCGTTTCTGTCCTGACTCCTCTTCGTACACTTCCAGACTGCAGATGGCACCACCTAACATATGCCCGGAATTGGTGAAAGTGAGCAACACATCATCGAAGAGACGAAAACGGCGGTCGTAACTATACGTTACGAAATGCTTCATCGCCTGGTTCACATCCTGCTGGGTGTAAAGGGGTTCGATCTTGTATTTCTTGCCTTTCTCCTTATGCGGATTCTGCTTGTCGATCTTCTTGTTATATGTACGCACATCCTGCTCCTGAATAAACGCCGTATCGGTGAGCATCAACGAACATAAATCACGCGTAGCAGGGGTGCAGTATATATCGCCCTTGAAACCCATTTTGACGATATACGGGATCAAACCCGAATGGTCGATATGGGCATGACTCAGCACTACGCAGTCCAGCGTAGCCGGGTCAAAACCCAGATTCCTGTTATCGGCATCAGTCTCCATACCTTTACCTTGATACATACCGCAGTCCAGCAGAATCGTGTGTCCCGAATCGGTCGTGATCAGGTGCTTGCTTCCCGTCACCTCGCGCGCCGCGCCTAAGAATTGAATTTTCATGGCTCTTTTGATTTTTCACCTTTGCGACTGCAAAGGTACAAAAAAAATCCCACATATGCAAATATATGCGGGAGTTTTTTGCAGTTTTTTGATATTTTCCGTATTATTTTATCAACGCTTTGCGCAAAATTGTGGAGTATAGCGGACTCGAACCGCTCACCTCGACACTGCCAGTGTCGCGCTCTAGCCAGATGAGCTAATACCCCGTACCGATTTTACGCTGTCGGCAGCAGCAAAAGGATATATTAAGCGGCCTTGCCTATTTCATAGAGATACTCGGGAGCAAAGCCGATTTCGTTCGACCAGTCGACTGTGAACGGATCAAGCGAAAAATCACGGAAATAATCTAAATCCTGTAATTTGGTGCAAATACCTTTTTGCGCCAGAGGCCAAAAGTCCACCAGCTTAGTAGCACCATCGTTGAATGATAGACGCAGCACATGGTCGCGGACATAATCGGCACTTGTTACTTTTAAGATGGGGTTTACCATAATAGCCTCCTTTCTTTTATTTATTGCAGCGGATCAATTTTCATAGGTTCTTCAGACTTACCTAAGCGCTCCCAGTTAGCCATTAATTCATCTTGATGCTGGTCGAGCCACTCATACACCATACGCAGAGCGCGGCGCGGCAACGAGCCTGTGATAACACCGTCTTTAATAGTAATGATAGCTTCGTAACCTTGGTATTTGACATGGAAATGAGGAGGATTATGCTCGCTCATATACATGTAAATGGCAATTCCGTAAAAAGAACTAATCTCCGGCATAAAAGTATTCATTTTGGTTTTACGCCGCAAAGGTACAAAGATTTTTTGACATATGCAAATAATTTGACAAATTTTCAGAAAAATCACGCGCGTGCTTGCGTATATGAAAAATTTTTAGTAACTTTGCACCCGATTTGTAAATAGGCTGATTGTGTATTTCTATTTTCTGATCATACGGATAGCAGCGCTGCTGGGGCATAAGAAAGCCCGGCTCCTGGTGCGTGGACAGAAAGAGACGATAAAGCGTCTAACAGGCGAAGCCGGTCTAACTTCTAACAGTCCGAAGGACGGTCTAACCGCTCCCATCTGGTTTCACGCCGCCTCGGTAGGCGAGTTCGAGCAGGCGAGACCATTGATAGAAAGGCTAAAGGCGAATGGTGAAAAGCGACCGATTATTGTCACTTTCTTCAGTCCTTCGGGATACGAGGCGCGCAAGGGATACGACAAGGCGGACGGGGTCTATTACCTACCCTTTGCTACGCGACGTAACGCCAAGCGGTTCTTGGATGCCCTCCAACCGAGCATGGCGATCTTCGTCAAGTATGAGTTCTGGCCGGCTTATCTGCGGGAACTCAAGAAACGCGATATTCCTACTTACAGTATCTGTTCTATCTTCCGTTCCAAGCAACTCTTCTTCCGTTGGTGGGGCAAAGCGCATCTGAACCTGCTGCGCTGTTTCACGCATATATTCGTACAAGACGAAACCTCGTTGGCGTTGCTGGCGCAGCACGGCATCACGAACACATCGGTAGCCGGTGACACACGGTTTGACCGCATGGTCGCGGTGAAAAAGACCGCTGACGCCAATAGACTGACGCCGATAGCACAGTTTGCGCAGGGATGCGAGCAAGTGATCGTCGCCGGCAGCACCTGGCCGAAAGATGAGATACTTCTTGCGAAATATATTCGCAGTATTCAGGAATCAGGATTCAGTAGTCAGACCAAACTGATCCTCGTGCCGCATGAGTTGGATGAGAAACATCTGCATTTTATCTTCAATCTTTTCCAAGGTTGCATGGTGAAGTACTCTGCCGTCAGCGCCATGAATGATCCGGTAAGCCGGCAGAACATCTTGCAGCATGCGAAGGTACTGCTGGTGGATACGATGGGTTTGCTCAGTTCCATCTACCGCTTCGGACAAGCGGCGTATATAGGTGGTGGTTTTGGTGTAGGGATCCATAACACGATCGAAGCGGCCGCATACGGCATGCCGGTGGTCTTCGGTCCCAACTACCATCATTTTCGTGAAGCGCAGGGACTGATCGACGCCGGAGCAGCACGGAGTATCAAAAACTATAACGAGTTGGCAGCCGCTCTTACCACGGCGCTGGAGCAACATGAATACTTAAGCACCAAAGCCGCTAAATATGTACAAAGCGAGCTTGGCGCAACAGAGAGAATTTATAAAGAGATTTTTTAGATAATGGCACAGAAACCAAGCATACCAAAGGGCACGCGGGACTTCGGACAAATTGAGATGGCGCGCCGTAATTACATCTTTGATACCATCAAAGGGGTATTTCAGTTGTATGGTTTTCAGCAGATAGAGACTCCGTCCATGGAGAACCTCTCCACGCTGATGGGTAAGTACGGCGAGGAAGGGGACAAACTGCTTTTCCGTATTCAGAATAGTGGTGAGAAAGCCGCATTGGCACCGGAGAAAGGTCTGCGTTATGACCTGACCGTACCGTTTGCACGGTATGTGGTACAGCATCGCGAAGAGATAGTTTTTCCTTTCAAGCGCTTCCAGATCCAACCTGTCTGGCGGGCTGACCGTCCGCAGAAAGGACGATACCGCGAGTTCTACCAATGCGATGTGGATGTGATCGGTAGCGATAGTCTGGTAGGTGAACTGGAACTGATCCAGATCGTGGAAGAAGTGTATCGTCGTCTGGGTATCCGCGTTTGCCTGCATATCAACAATCGTAAGATCCTTGCCGGTATCGCCGAAGTGATTGGAGCACCGGATAAGATGATTGATATCACGGTAGCTATCGACAAACTCGATAAGATCGGTGTAGAAGCCGTCAATGCGGAACTCCAAGAGCGCGGTTTGAATGACGAACAGGTAGCAGCTCTCCAACCGATCCTCAACCTCAGCGGTAGTACGGCTGATAAACTGACTGCCCTGAAGACCATCTTAGCGAACAGCGAGATTGGTCTCAAAGGTGTGGCTGAAATGGAAGAGGTGTTCCGCTTATTGGATACTGTCGATTGCCGATTGGATATTGAACTCGACCTCTGCCTTGCACGCGGACTGAATTACTACACGGGTGCTATCTTCGAAGTCAAAGCATTGGATGCACAGATCGGTTCGATCACAGGTGGTGGTCGGTATGATAACTTAACCGGTATATTCGGTTTACCGAATGTATCGGGTGTCGGTATCTCGTTCGGTGCCGACCGTATCTATGATGTGCTGACCGAATTGGATCTCTTCCCGAAGGAATTACTCTCCGCTACGCAGGTACTCTTCGCCACCTTCGGTGACGCAGAATTACAATACGCACTCGGTTGGGCCAAAGCACTGAGGGCACGCAACATAGCCGTCGAAGTGTATCCCGAACCGACGAAGATGAAGAAGCAGATGGGTTATGCCGATGACAAACGCATCCCGTATGTAGCGATCGTAGGCGGCAATGAGATGGAGACCCACACCATCATGTTGAAAAACATGGCCTCCGGTGAACAGAAACAAGTAACTCTTGAAGAACTATGCACGATACTGTAAAAGAATTTGATGAGGTAACCGCCAAATGCCGGGCGATCTTTGTCGATAAGATGAGCGACTACGGTGCCTCATGGCGTATCTTTCGGCTACAAGGTATCTCGGACCAGTTGTATATCAAGGTCAAGAACATCCGTCAGCGGCAAGAGACAGGTGTGAGTCTGGTGGGTGACGATATCGAAGGTAACCTGCGGGCGATCGTCAACTACGGCATCATGGCCATCATCCAGGACCGCAAAGGGTACGCGGACGGTGTGGATGTTTCTACCGACAAAGCGATAGAATGGTACGACGAGGTGATCAACGAAGCCAAAGAACTGATGCTGCGTAAGAACCATGACTACGGCGAGGCGTGGCGGGAGATGAGTAAGGAAGGTATCGTCGATATGATCATGGCCAAGATCATCCGCATCAAGACCATCCTCGAGCATGGCGGTACGACTATCGCGTCC
>Ga0310694_10005440_pt1 | contig 12185 bp, 20 predicted proteins | sample 174DNAGHGhighgp2_FD_203884 | JGI IMG/M metagenome (GOLD analysis project Ga0310694, IMG submission 203884) | Sheep rumen microbial communities from Palmerston North, Manawatu-Wanganui, New Zealand - 1742 DNA GHGhigh gp2 (v2) (version 2) | ecosystem: Host-associated > Mammals > Digestive system...
GGCGGGGGCGGGGCGGGCCCCCCCCCCCCCCCCCACCCACCCGACAGGGCGATGAGGTGGCTGGGGGAACCAGCCAAAGCGGGTATTATCGAGGGTCTCGCTAACGTCAGACGTGGTTTTGATTAGGGGCTGTTTGAGGGGTTATTGAGGGGTTTTGGGGGCGTTTCTCCTTCGGGGAAACCGAAGGGAACACTATGGGAAACCGAATGGAACGCGAGGGGAACGCGGCTGGAACCCGAGGGGAACCCGCGTTTTTTAGCCGCCAAAGGGAACGGCGTGAGCCAGCGCAGGGAGTTGATAAAGAATTGATTATGAGTTGATAAAAATTTGATTAAGAGTTGATGATTGTATGTTTATTATTTATTTATTAGTTAGTTATTTATTTATTGATTGTTTATTATCGGCGTTTTATCTAGGTATAGGGAACCGAGGGGAACCCGCTTGGATGCGTAGCCGGAAGAGGATAAATAAACGTAGTGAGGTGGCTGTGTGTGGCCGCAGGACACACACCGCGAGGGGGCACGGCGCGTCACTACGAAGTAGTGGTGGCCGTGCCCCCTCGCGGGACGTGGAACACGTCAGCCACCGGGGCCACACTACGACGTGACGATTGAGAGCGTAGTGCAGCCCAGCGGCGTTGGGCATCATTTATTGATTTCGTCCAGGATATACTTTCCCCATTGTTCGGCCATTGCTTGAGCTACCTGAGGGAATGTTCGTGAACGGTATTTTCCACGGCTTGCTCTGACGAATTCTTTCGGGTTTGGGTATATCAGAGTTGGGAGCAATGGGGGCAGGTTTCTTAGCCAGTACAGGGTCTTTTTGGTATACTTCACGCCGTACCATGATGGCTGAATGAAACATGATGGCTTTGGTAGGCCTGCACGCTTCATTGGAAGCGGATTCTCCACGGCTACATAATCGGCTTTGGCTTGCAGACATCTTCTAAAGAAATCAGCTGCTAACTCCATCTGGTGTAATCGAACTTGGTCTATTTCTCCATTCTTCCACAACTGTACACTACTGACTTTGCATAAATAGGTGCATGGAGGGTGTGCCACTATCAGATGCCACTTGGATAGGCGGTGCCGATGGCCGTCTTGGGTTTTGAACCAGGCACGTCCATTGAGGTATGGTGTAACGTCGCCCATGATGTGGTGTTTGGGATTGTAGCGTGCTTTCTGAATGTCGCAGGAATAGGCATTGAAGCCGAGTGCACGAAAGGCTATGCACTCGGCTTGTGATTCCTCACAAGCTATGAGGACGTTAATCTGGGATGGTTTCATCATACATCAATTAGAATGGTTCTTTGGCCGTATAGGTAGTCTGCGTAACTGCATAGGGTTGATGTCATCATGTCGCAGCGGACACCCATCTTACACTCTTTGCAGGGGTAAATCCAGGGGAATTGCTGGGGCACGGCTTTTAGCCTGGCTCCATCTACCACGAAAGATTCTCCCTGGTCAATGGCTGTAATGGCATTGAGGAATGTCGTTGATATGTGCTTGTTCTTCATCGTTTAGGTAAGTATAATATATGTTGAAAACCGTCATAGGAATCACATTCCGAACAAAGGTCTGATATTATTCCATGACATAAACAATCCATATCACAAATATCACATAGCATGATGTCTGTTTTGTATTTTTTTGCCTTCACAACCAAGCCGTTTATTTCTACTGCCCCTCCTTCGCAAAGTCTAACGGCCATTTCGTGGAAGGTTGTTTCTTTCTTACTCATTTTGTCGCTATTTATTGGTCCAATAGTCTATCAATACAAATGTCGATGCAGGAGAGAATGTTGCCGATGTCATCTGACAAATTCTCGTATAAGCATAGAGGGACGCGGATGCGGTAGTTTGTGGAATGGCCATCCCAAATGACAGAGATGCTCTTTTCTGACGCTATAATGGTCATGGAGTTGTTCACATGATTGGTGACGGACTTTGAGGTGTCGTTGTTTAGATAGATGTTCATTATGACATATATGAGCATCTGGGATGACAAGTATTCGAAAATGGTTGGAATTGTGCTGTCTATGACATCTTGAATGGTGTCGTACAGCTCAGTGAGGTTTTCTATTTTCATTGTTGGAGGTTTTTTGTGGTTATTGCGGGCGTGCGCGCTTGTGCGTGCATTCGCCCGTGAGGAAAACTTGCTGAAAGCCGTTTGTGGATGGGGTTTTTGGTTCAGATTTCTTGGAAATCCGACGGCGGTACTACTGTACCGCCTATTTGTCCCGTCCAGCCACGGCCTCTATGAGGTTTGTGTAGGAGCACAATTCGCATTGCTGGCGTGCTTCTTCGAGGTCGCCCGGGTGTAGGCAACACTCTTTAGTGACGGTGCCATGTGAGCGTACCGTCACAATTTTGGAACATTTACGGCATGGTGTAATCATTTGTTGGAATTGTTGGTTGAGAATAGGTCATTTTGCACGAATCTGTGGCCATTGGTGGCGGTGATTTTGGCATCATCTGGGACATCGCCATCATATACAAGCTGGTTGACAATCTTGCGTAGGCTGTCTACTTCGGCTTGTGGCCAAGGGTAGGGGAAGTCGTGTAACCGACGATACATTTCAGCATTCTCGAGAATAGTGTTGCATGCTCGATAAATATCGGGCATGGTGTGGTCTTCCCGGTAGCGGTAGAGTAGTTGTATGAGACGCTTGACGTAGTTAGGGGCGTGCTCAGCGGATGCCACGTTCTCCAGCTTGAAGAAGAGGGATGCTTCCGATGTGCGGAATAGCAGTTTGTCGGCACATCTGTCTTTGCGCTGTAACTTCTTTTCCTGCTTTGGTAACTTAGCGTTGAGTGGGTGATTATAGTCGATTGTGAGGGCAGAAAGGGCGGTCTGAGCCACGCTTTTAGTGTCGTGGATATATTCTACCACCTTGAAGTGAAAGTAGTGCTCAGCGAGAGAAAAGAACATATCCAGCAGTTTCTGCTTATCGTCATACATAGCCAGTGTGTGACGGATGGAACGTTTCTTGACGCGCTTGCCGGATTGGTCTTCAATGAGAAACCAATTCTTTGTGCCCGACTTGATGGAGAACTCTACGCGCCATATTTCGGGGTGGTAGATGGTGCCATCTTTGGCCTTTTTGGTGAGATTTGCCCAATCATCGACAAGACCAGCAGCGTACCATGATTGACGGATATAGGGTTTGTCGGACTTCTGCTGCAATTCGAGTGTCTTGTTATAAAACTTCGTGGTGATGCAGGAAGTCTTAGAACCCCAAGAAATGGAATTCCACTCGCGGGAATTCCATGCGTCACGTCCATGTGGTGATATTTCCGTCTGATTGATTTTGGAGTACTTACCCTCCAAGTACCGTCGCAGGAACTTGGCTGGATAGTCGCCATAATCGAAACGCTCGAAGTCGAGGGCAATGTCAATGCGTGAGATTCTTACCACCTCATAGCCCGATGCGTATAGGAAGCATCGGAACCAGTCGACACACTCAGCGAAGTAGCATGTACGGTTGCACAAACGGACATGGCAAGCGCGAGGATCAAGAATGCCAATACCTCCGTTTTCAGTGGTAGACTTGGGTGCCCGACGAACTTCAACCAGGCGTTCACCATCGTCTCCGTAGATTGTGAACATCTGTCCCCAAACCTTCGTGCCGTAGTCACGCTCGATTACTTGGTAAAGACCACGACGGAAGTAGTCAGCGTCCATTGGATAGACATTGATGTCCTCCAAACAATACACCTCCAACCAGTCTACATTGATGCACCTCGTAGTCATAATATCGGTAACCGAATTGCCTTTGGTTTTTTACGTTTTTCGGGGTAAGCAGACGGTTTTAACCATTTTCCCATTTTTTCGTACCTCCACCTTATCCTCCGTAGTGTAAACCGATAGTCTGTTGCCGTTATGGCGGTGATGGAGCCGAACGTAGTAGCCGCCCGAGGTTGTTTTCGCCTCGTAGAATACCGAATAACCGCATAAAAGGTAGTCGGTGATTAGTTTCACCGACTGACCTTTGATGTCGTAGGAATAAGATGTGACGCTCATAGGGCCTACTTTTTGGTGTCACCCTCGAAAACCTCGCCCTCGGATGGTTGCGCAGCACCATCGACCAGGGAATCGTCGGCAGGCTGGTTGGTACCATCGGTTGGTGATACCCATCCATTGGCATCAACTGTGTACATATCACCCGACTGAGTGAGCAGTTGCTGGCCCTTGGCGGTGTCGCAGTAGTACCACTTCGAGATGGAGTGCTCGATGCCCTCCGTGTCGTAGAGACGTGATGGAATGTTGTCAGGACGTGAACCGACCAAGTCGATTGATCGGACGAAAAGGTCTGCTCCAGCTACCAATGCGTGCATCTTGGCAGAATGGTAGGTCTTTAAGCGTAAATCGCCGAATAGGGCCACCGTTGCACCTTTAACCAGGTATGGCATGAGACCATCCGCACGGCCATTGAGAATGCAGGACACCCATACTGAGCGCTCGTTGGTGGAACCATCCTTAGATTTGAAGCGCTCGTTGTGTGCGACTTTGAATGTTACGAACTCTGATCCATTTTCGTTGTGTAACTCGGCGTTGGCTCCAAGATTGCCGATGATTGTTGCTTTGAACATAAGTTGAATGAAATTAAAGGGTTAATAACCGAAGATGTATTCTATATGTGCTCCAAGTAGGAACAAAGCCGCTATCGTTATGACATAGACGGCTAACTGTGATAGTGTCATTTCCTGCTCCATAGTGTGTGATGCTTAGCGTAGAAATGTGAATCAAGTTGGCATAACATGGCGCTAGAGTTCTGCGAAGATTTTTCGCGACGAAACACCTTCTGAGTGAGCAATTTTGAGAATTCGCGTTCTGATAGTTGTACGGTGTTCAATCTGAGAAGTGGTAATGTAACACCGGGGTAGAGAGATTGAGCGACATTTAGAAGGAATTCGCTTGTCTTGGCATCCGCTTTCGCGAAAAAGTAATTGGTTGAAAACGTCAGTGCCTGGCACCGTTGTAGGAGCCTTTGGCCGTAGGCCGAGTCACCGATATAAACGGTATAGAACACCGTCTCTGTGGTGATGGCTCCAGTCTCATGAGAAAAAATGTACTTGGCTTTCATAAGACCTGAGTTATTATTAAGTGAAACATAAGAGTGGGAATAGTTCCCGGTCTCTATAATATAAGCACAACTAACAACGGGTCTTGAACACAATCGGCATTAAGCTAATCTGATGACATCGTACATGGCTGTTATGATAAACAAAAAGCGGCAACACTGCGAGAGTGCCACCGCCGCCAAGTACTGCTTGACCCGTTAGTGATACGTTCGCAGGTCGCACCTCTGCGTTGCCTGCTATCCTCTCACGGCTGCAAAGATAGGACGAAAGTTTGAAACGTGCAAGAGGAAAATCAAATATTACAGTTAGAAAATCAAAAATTGTAGTTTAATGAAGGTGGATGTCATCACGACAGCCACCTTTTCAATGTCTTAACCATAAATTTACCAAACGCTATTGATAACATGACTGAGATTAACGCTAAAATAAATGTAGGATAAGAGACAATCTTCCTAAACGTGTTACAATTATACTCAATAGGATGGCTTGTTTCGTTCTTGGTGTTGGTTTGGTAGGAGCGGTGTTGTGTCGTGTCGGTGGCGTTGGCCGTCATCTGTATATGTGTATGGCGATGTATGTTGAATGGTAAGGAAACGGGAGTGTTGTCAGTGTGTTTGTATGGCAGTTCTGTGGGGCTTGTGGCGGGTGTGAACAGGGTTGTGTCAATGATATCTATCTGTAAGTTTGCGGCGAGTGACCGTAAAATTTCGGTGGAACCAAGCTGGGATATAGATGATACCTGGGTAGAGCCATGATGACATGACACTAAGGCCAACTGTGTAGTCAGTATTGCAGTAGGTACCCATATAAGGAGCCATATACGTTTCATCGAGGATATTGTTACTTGGTGGGTGTGCTGCTGGCAGATAGCTGGAGGAGCGCATACTCTGAGTCCGCGTTGAAGCAAGGACAGACTTTGCCGTTATTGAAATGGCGGTGGCCGTAGATAGGAACGTGATAACGTCGCTCCAGTGCAACCAGGAGTGCGTTTAGTGCAGCCTTCTGTGCCGGTGTACGAGTGTCGGCGGTGACACCGTTTTCGTTGTAGCCACCAACGTAAGCAATGCCGATGGAGTTGGCATTGTGGTTCCTGCAATGGTTGGCCACGCGGTCGATGGGATTCTGCCGGAAGATGGTACCATCCTCGAATATGATGTAATGGTAGCCAAGGCCCGTGTTAGCTTGGTGCCGCATGAAGTCGGACGGCTGCATTTTGCAGTGTGGGCGATTGCCCGTGCAGTGGATGATGATTTTGGTAATTTGACGCATTATGGTTAAGAATTAGGCGAAGTAGAACCGATTGAGCCTAACTTATAGTCGATGCCGAAGATGGACGCTGTGAGTAGTAGGAATTGTGCAATGATGGTGCAGTTTCCGGCCGCAATCTCATGCGCATCGCTTATAGCCAGTGAGACGAAAGCGAAGATCACGGCTACTATGAAGGAGGTGACGGCCGTTAGGTACTCGATTCTGCGGTGTTTTGACATATGGTGAGTTTCAATGAGTTAGGTCGTGAGAAAACTTAGAGGGAAGCAGCTGGAGTTTTCTAAACTCGATGGGTGGCCGGAGTGGCCATCCATCGAGAATAATTTAGTTTTCGTTGTACACTTTTGGCCAGTCGCTGACATCATAGGAAGATGAAGAAGTCAACTTTATAACGTCACCTTGCGCAAACGGCGTACTACCGTTATCAGAAGAAAAGTCTATGCAGTAGTTAAGGGTATAATTATCGCTTGGATTTTCAGTAGACGGTGTTTCCACAGACAACTTTTTGCCCGTTATTGAACCGAAAGTTTCCTGGTCATTAATACCAAAACTACGGTTTAACCGAACATAAACCTCATTGACATTACCAGTAGCGTAACTCATGCAATCAGCATCAGCGAATATCTGTGCTACACCTTCAACAGGAATTGGCGTTGGTGAGGGGGTGTCGCCGCCCCCTGCTAAAAATTTGTTTCGCCACCGTTGAGAATCTTGGAGCCGCCGACGGGGTAGGTCGCAATGGCCTGCTCGGCGGTGGGTTCCAGCGTGGTACCATCAGCGACTGTGAACGTGGTGTCGCTACGCTTCCACGTACCGTTCTGCTGAGCGGAGTGGATGCAGCCGTAGCAGAGACCACCCTCGGCCACAACACCTTCGATGGTGGCGGTGAAGACGGCGGTGCCATCGGCAACCGACGTGATGGCGACGGGGTTGTTGGACTCGATGAGGAAGTACTCCTCGAAGTTCTCTGAGGTCAACTGTACATCGCCAGCGGCCTTGACGGTGAGACGGATGAAGCCGAACTTATAGCCAGCATCGGTGCCGCAGTCTGCGAGGAAGCATAGCGTGGCGAGTTCACCAACGGCGAGACCGAGGGCAGAAATGATGGCGTTAGCGGTGAGCTCAGCAGCGGTCACGCCCGGCTGGATGGTGAAGGCAACGGAATTAGCACCCGTGATGGCACATGCGAACATGGCCGAGGGGATGGGAGCCAGGGAGCCTTCCGAAATGACGTATGCACCGGGGAGAACGCGGGCATCGCCATAGTTGTCGTAAGCGAACCGTGACGTGGCAGCCTGGAGGTTGGCACGCAGCAGTTTGTTGTTTACCGACTGGAAGCGAGACATGTTCTGCAGGCCATAGACGTAGCCCTGGAAGGAGTGGTCTACAATTTCCTTCATGGCTGCGTAGGCAGCTGAGGAAGTTGTGAGAATCATGCGGTTGCGCATCTGGGCAAGGGTGCGTGGGTTCTTGACCTGTTCGGCCTTTTCCTTCGTGACCTGCTTGCCGTTGTAGACGGCGAAGGTGAAGTTCTTAGTAGAACCGCGACGCTTTCCGAAGAATGATTTTGAAGTAGCCATAAAATTATGATGTTTGAAAGTTAGAAATGAGTTGTTTTGTTAGTGCCGGATGTCGGGCGGGGAAACCGCCCGGCAGCGGGTAGAGGGTTACTCCTCGATGGAACCACCGTTCAAGACGTACGATGGGCCAACGGGATATGTATCGAGAGCGTCCTGGGCAGAGGGTCGGACAGTGTAACGCGTGACGTTCATTGAAGCACTCGAACGTAGCCACTTTCCGTTCTGCTTCTCGCTATGGATATTGCAGTAGGCAAGGTTTGGTGATGATGTCGGAATGAAGCCAGGTGCATCTACTCTGATGTCAACCGTACCAGTCTCGATAGATTGGATGGTTGCGTTGGTGTTCGATTCTACCTTGAAGTACTCACTGAAGTTGGAGGTGTTGAGAGCAACAGTGCCACCCTTCAGAGCCGTGATTCGCACAAATACGAACTTTGCCGACGCATCGGTATCGTCTTCGTAGAGGACGCATGTTGTACACATATCGCCAACTTTGATCTCCAGTGCCGACATAAAGTTATCAGCACTTAATGTGCCAGTACCACTAACCGAAGCCAAGATGTCGAACTTGTCAGAGGTAGCACCTGAATCAGCAGCGATACTATCAGAATTGATGGGCTTAGCCGTACCACGCGACATAATGTATGCGCCTGCATACATGAGACGGTCACGGTAGGGGTTGTAGGAGAACTTGTCAACCTCTCCAGCCAGGTATGACTGACGTATTGCATCAGCGTTGACGCGAATGAACTCGGACATGGTGGTCTGACCGTAGGTGATGCCCTCGAAGGAGTGGTCGACGATTTGTTTCATCAGGGCGTAGGCAGCTGACGCGGTGGCCATGCACATACGCTGAACCATCTGTTCGGGGGTGCGTGGGTTCCTGCCACCCTCGACACGGTCTTTAGTAATCTGCTTACCCTTCAAGACTGAGAAGGTGAGTGTCTTCGTGGAGCCACGTCGCAGACCGAAGAATGAATCTGATTTAGCCATATTATAGAAGTATTAAAAGTGAGACATCGAGCCGGGGGGCAGTAGCCAGGGTAGGCTCCTTAACGTCCGCAAAGGTACAAATAAACGTGAACGCATGCAAGGCGGGAGTTAGGCGGGAGGTCAGTAGGCGTTGGGCGGGTTTAACTGATTTTTTCTTGACAAACGGCGTGATGCCCGCAGGGCGAACGTTAGCAAGATTTAAGTTTTTTTAAGGCCAAAACAGGAATAAAAGTAATCTTCCTGCCGTTAAAAAGGAAATGGATGCAGGAATCTTCGTGTTGTGTTGGATAGCTGGATTGTTGCTGTACGCATGGACTTTCAAGCGGTGAGCCGTTAAATATGTATTAACATTATTTAACGATATGTATTTACATATCTTAACAAAATAAGTATATACATACTTGTATATGTCAATTATTTTTTGTAATTTTGCAGGTAGAAAGGTGAGGGTTAACACGCTGATAGACAATAAGTTCCACGTGGAACACCGAACCTAAAAAGTAAAATCAAAGTAACAAACCAAGTAAACCCCAAGTCCCGGAAGGGCATTAGAAAGATGATGAAGCAAGACAACCTAAAGGAAGAAACCCGCCAAGCATGGCATGAGTTAGCCGAAGATTGGCTGGAAGCACTGGAAGAAATCGGAGTAAGTGAACCGTGGGAATAACAACCAAACAATAAACCCCAAGTCCCGGAAGGGCATTAGAACAATGAAAATGTACCATATTCTAAAGAGAGAACAGAACGGTTGGGAATCTGAATACCGTCACTTCAAAGCCGATGCCGACGCAATGATGTACGGCAGGAACCAATTAGGAGACACGTGTAGCATGGTATCAATCTACCGCCACGAAGACAACGACACTTGCGGCCGTAAGACACACATAGCATCATACGATAGATAATAGAGCCAGTACTAACCCCAAAAACCCGTTAGAGATATGATTACCGAATTTCTTAACTACATCAGCAGCGTCAAGGGCTACTCGGATAACACCGTAGTAGCCTACGGCAAAGACCTGCACGACTTCGTGCAGTACGTGAAGGACATCGACCCGAAGGAGAGCTGGAGCACCATCAGCCAGGGGATGATTCAGAGTTATGTCGTGAGCCTACATGAGCGCGACCTCGAGAACACGACCATTAAGAGACGTGTCGCCGCCATCCGTAGCCTATACGACTACTTCAAGACCCAGGGCTACATCAGTGAGAACCCCGCACGGTTCGTACAGACACCGAAGAAGGTGAAGAAGTTGCCGAACACCATCAGCGCGGGAGCCATCAGGGATGCGTTAGAGAGCAGTCGGACACCCCTCAAGACAAAGTGCATGATTGCCCTGATGATAGAGACAGGCATCCGTCTACAAGAAATGCTGGACTTAGAGACGAAGGACTTCCAAGCAGCGAACCGCAGCATCCGAATAATGGGCAAGGGCAGCAAGGAGCGAACTGTGTACTATGGTGAATGGAGCCGCAAGTATCTGAACCAGTACGTCGGGTACCGTAAGGGCAGGCTGTTCGACGATGAGCAGCGTGACGTTAGACGTGAGGTGTACGAGACACTGAGCAAGTTCACCCAGGCACGTCAGTTAAGTCCGCACGCCATTCGTCACACCTTCGCTACCACCATGCTTCGGAACGGGGCCGACATCAAGAGCATCCAAGCACTATTGGGACACGAGAGCGTGAAGACCACCGAGATATACGCCCAAGTGGCAGGGCCGCAAGTTGCCACACAGTATGAACTATTCGCACCAAAGTTATGATTGAAGAAACAAAGACCGAGAAAGCCCGTCTGCGCAAGACGGGCATCACCCGGGGAGTGAGAACACAGAAGCTAACCACGTTCCGACTTGATGCCGACCTGGTGAAGTATCTGGGGACGAAGGAGAACAAAGGCCGATTCATCAACGACTGCATACGCGGCAGGATGAAGTTTGAGACCACACTGGATTGAGGGATGGGCGCCGATGGGCGCCCACCTTCGTTTACGACCATGAGCGCAATGGAGCCAGCGCGACCCAAGGACGTGAGCCACACCAAGGTGGCAACAGACCATGAAAAACACTCGCCCAGGGGGCGCGGGGGGCAGGGCGACGTTCGAAGCCCCCCGCAGCCACGACCAATGAGCGCGATGGGGCCACACAGCCCAGTGCAGCCTCGTGACGATTATCGGCGCGTGGGGTGGGGGACGGCGCAAGCCCCCTAACAATGAAAGGGGGTCGCCCGTGGGGGTGCGGGGGAGCGGGCGACGTTCGAACGTCCCCCGCAGACGATCAATAGACGTAGAGACGCAGGCACGTTGCCCGTGAGAAAAAGAAGATGGCGGCGCATGGCGATATGGCAAGCACAATAGAAAGGCGGCGATGGGTTTACGGCCAGCATAGTGAGCCGGATAGCGAAGCGCACGGCCACCATGCTGAGCCGGAAACCCATCGCGGCCTTTGTGCTTGCCAGCCATGCGCGGCCATCTTTCTCACGGGCGGCGTGCCGTGCTTGACGCAGTGAGGATGGATGTCGTAGTGCAGCCCGGTGGCTGGTGGGGGTAGGAGTGACTTTGTTCTGGTCATTGGGGAAAATGGATTGATACCCCAAAGAGCGGCCGCGGATTCTCGGAACGAGAAGACGCAACGGGGGCGTGTCGCGTTGTGCGCCGTCAGGCGCGCACGCGGCACGGCACCGTGCCCGCTTGCGGGCAAGCCGCGAACGATGGATGCACCGTAGAGACGATGGATAGCCGGAAGTCACCGCGTGGCAGGAAACCGTAGGTAACCCGATGGGAACCCGCATTGGCTGTGGCGAGTCAAAAACAAAAACGATAATTGGTGTTATCGCGTGCGATAACATATAGGCAATTATCGATTTTTGTTTTTGGGTCGCCACATCGCGGAAGGAAACCGGAGGGAACCCGTCTTGAAGGGGACTGATAACCGTAAAAGGAACAATAAGCGTAGTGAGGTGGCTGTGTGCGGGCTTGTCCCGCACACCGCGAGGGGGCACGGCGCGTCCCGACGAAGGAGGGGTGGCCGTGCCCCCTCGCGAGACGTGGAACACGTCGGCCACCGGGGCCCGATTGCCGTAGTGTTACCCACGGTACGGAATCCTGAGGGAATCCGGAGGGAACGCGGAGCCGAGAAGGGTGGGTGGGTGGGCCACCCACCCGACAGGGCGATGAGGTGGCTGGGGGAACCAGCCAAAGCGGGTATTATCGAGGGTCTCGCTAACGTCAGACGTGGTTTTGATTAGGGGCTGTTTGAGGGGTT
>Ga0310694_10005441_pt1 | contig 12185 bp, 9 predicted proteins | sample 174DNAGHGhighgp2_FD_203884 | JGI IMG/M metagenome (GOLD analysis project Ga0310694, IMG submission 203884) | Sheep rumen microbial communities from Palmerston North, Manawatu-Wanganui, New Zealand - 1742 DNA GHGhigh gp2 (v2) (version 2) | ecosystem: Host-associated > Mammals > Digestive system >...
TTATAGATTTCCGTTATTTACCGAATCGATTCAACTGTTAAACGGATGAGGTGGGGGAAAGGTGACATGGGAGTGAAAAAAAGTTAATAGTTAGCAGTTAGTAGTTAGTAGTTAAGGGGTTACGAGGTTAATGGTAATAAAATAAACCACTTCCAAAGAGGGCCGTAGGCCTGACGTATGTCAGCCCAGGGTGAGCGAAAGCGAGCCCTGGGGTCAATGATAATGGTTATTGGTTATTGGTTATTGGTTAATGGTTAACGGTTATTGGTTAATGGTTATTGGTTAATGGTTATTGGTTATTGGTTATTGGTTATTGGTTATTGGTTATCGGTTATTGGTTATCGGTTACACGGTCAACGGTCAATGGTCAATGGTCAACGTTTAACGTTCAACGGTTTTGTTAAACAGCAAAATCGGGGCGAAAACGGTGAACATCATGCGGCCGGTTTGGGCGTTGAGGGTGTCCTCGACGAGCATGGAGAGGAACAGCAGCAGGATGAGGGCGAAATAGACGAAGGTGATGCGTTTCGGCATGGTGACGAAGGGATAAACCAGCAGGAAGCAGAAGTAGAGCAACGGGAGGATGCCGGCTGCAAGCCAGAATGTGAGAAACTGGTTGTGACAGCCGCGGTGCTTCTTCTTGTCGGCAATGGGCGAGTGCTGTTGTTCAAGCTGTTGATCCAAAGCAGCATGCTGCTGTCCAATACCGACGCCGAACAGCCAATGTTCGCGGATCAGGCTCCACGAAGCACGCCACAACTCCACGCGCTCCAGCATCGACGATTCGTTGATGACACCGTATTTCTGGTACAGTGTGATGCCGAAGTAGGTCTCGTACAGCGCGCGACGTAGACTATGGCTCCGTGAGTAATAGATGTTAGCGGTCTTGTTTTCGATGTTGCGGATGTCGTTGTCGCTGAGGCTCATCACGGCGGCGGAGTCCTTGCGCAGACCCATTGAGTTGAGGTAGCGGGTCAGCGTGGCGGCCGTCAGCTCGCCGTAAGCCGAGTCAGAGCGCATCGCCCAAGCAGTCTGCAACTCCTCCTCGCAGACGTAGTTGCCGATCATATGGCCGTTTTCCACCATCGATTCCGGATCAAAAGTATAGTTGCGGCCCGAAGCCGTCAGTTCGGTTGTGTCGGGCGCGGGATCTTTTACATAAAAATAATCGTGGGTGATGTAGGCGATGTAGGCGACGGCAATAGTCAGTAGCAGCCCGGTTAAACCGCCTAAGATCCATTTTAGTGTATTGTTCTTTTGATTTTCAATAAGATAGAAAAGGTAACACAACGCAATAACCAACAGGATGACTATTCCCGATAGGGTTTGGGAATAGAGCAGATAGCCGAGAAGCAACAGGCTGATAGCAAGGTGAATATACCGATATGGGGATGCGCTATTGGTAGGATGCACGAGGTAGTGGATGCTGAAGACGATGGACATGACCACGCAGAGACTGAAGCGGATGTGGTCGATGAAGCGCGACATCTGACGGAAATTTTCAAGCGTATGGGTTTGTGCGTAGCCGAAATTCCAGCAGCAGCCGATGAATGTGGCTAGTATGAAGGCGGTGAAAATGTATTGTAATTCCCTTCTCCTGAACGGTTTGGAGGTGATGACCACCAGCGGAGAGAACAGAAACGGCAGTTTGGTGAGCATCTCTTTCCCAGCCGCGCCCCAGTCGGTGACGTGGACGAGTCCGATGGCATAGACGAAGTAGAAAGCAGCGAACCAGAGTCCTTGTCGGTTTTTGCGCAGATGCACCTGTTTCTCCCGCCAGTTCCATTCGGCTATCCAGTTGAGCAGCAGCAGGAAGGATGCCAGCCCCATGACGAAGTGCGACAGCGGCATGGCTACGGCTACCGCGATGGTGCCAAACAGGTAGAAGGTATGGTGGAAGCGCTGGCGGTTCATGCCCTATTTTTTCGGGGAGAGAATGGCGTTGTAGCGGGCGGAGTCGAGCAGCACGGATTTGGCGGCCTCAATGTAGCTGTCGTGATGCAGGCTGTTGATGAGTTTTCCGGTGCTGTAGTAGTATCTGGAAACGATTTCCTGCGTGAGGGCGTGCTCAATTTCGGGCTTGTAGGTGGTCAGATCCTGCGTCTTGAGGTTTTCCACCTGCGTTTTCAGCTGGTTGTAAGCATTTTGGATGCTGGCGAAGGCTTTTTCTTCTTCAGCAGTGGTTTTCAGTTTTTCCAACTCCTCTTCCAACGTCGTGGTGTAGCTGTATTTCTTCGCTTTCAGGAACTGCAGGAACTCATTGTAGATGGCGTCATCGACCACGAATTTGTCGGCTTCAGCGATGGATTCGTGCTTGGCGCGGTAGTCGTTGGCGAAGTCGAAAATGGCTTGCGCCTCGATGAGAGAGGTCAGGACATCGGGCTGAACTTCGTCGGGCACGGCCACATCGGGTTCCACACCGCCCTTGTCATAGACGGTTCTACCGTTCTTAGTCTTGTAGGCAACCGCCAGAGAATCAGGGATTTTGTAGCCGCCCTTGGTGGTGTCGCGGTCGAAGTATTCGATATTTTGCACGCAGCGTCCGCTGGGGATGTAGTATTTTGAGATGGTGATCTTCATGCTGGTATTGTAATCCATGGGATAGACCTTCTGTACCAGTCCTTTCCCGAAGGATTTCTTGCCGACGATGACGGCGCGGTCGAGATCTTGCAGTGTGCCGGAGACGATTTCCGAGGCGGAGGCGCTATGTTCGTTCACCAGCACCACAATGGGGATGTCGGCATCGGCGGCAACGTTCTGCGTTTTGTATATACGGTTCATCTCCGCAATCTTACCTTTGGTCTCAACAACGGTAACATCTTTGCCCACAAAGATATCGATAATGTTGACGGCTTCGCCGAGCAGACCGCCGCCGTTGTCGCGAAGGTCAAGAATCAGGTATTGCATCCCTTCCTCTTTGAGCTTTTTGAAGGCGTCATAGACCTCGCTGCCGGCCTTTTCGAGGAACTGGTTGAGCTTGATGTAGCCCACCTTGTCACCGATGATGCCGGAGTAGGGGATATTGGGGTGTTCCACTTTCTCACGTTTGACCTTGAAAGTCAAGTTTTTATTGTCGGTGGGACGGAAGACTTCCACAGAGTAGGTAGTGCCGGGTTGTCCGCGCATGGCGAGATTGACGGCCTCGATGCCGCGGCCTTCGGAGGACTGTCCGTTGACGCTCAGGATGCGGTCGCCGACGCGCAGACCAGCCTTCGCAGAGGGTCCGTCTTGAATCATATCTGTGATAACCAGTTTTTTGTCAATGGTTTTCAGGGTAACATCCACATCGCCTGATTCGCCGGCGTTCATCATCCGGTAGGTCTCGATTTCGCCTTCGTTGTAATAGACGGTGTAGGGGTCGAGGCTCATGAGCATGGCCTTGATGGCGGTTTGGGTGAGTTCGCCGGGCGAAATTTCATCGGCATATTTGTCGTTGAGTTCGTTCAGCACATTGACGAAAATATCCACGTTCTTGACGATTTCGAAGTCGTTTTGGGCGTGGATGCCGGTTGCAAAACCTGTGATGGCGATGATGATCGCGGTTATAATGTGTTTTTTCATAATTTCATTTGTCATTTTTTGCGTTTGTTGTGGTAGAGACGTGCTGCAGCGCGTCTCTACAGCGCGTCTCTACGGTTACCCGTGGATGCCAATTTTCCTGCCGAAATTGAAGGAAAGGTATCCGGTGAGGTAGAAAGGTTTGGCGTTGTTGAAGGCCATTTGTTGGATGAACGGGAAGACCATCTGATATTGGATGCCGATTTCGAGGGCGCGAAGTTTGTAGTCGCTCTTGGCGAAGTCGAAGGTGAGGCCGGTTTTGGCGTAGAAACCGGGCCGGAAGATGGTCTGCGCGATGCCGGTGTACCATCGTGCGCCGCCGAGGATGTTGTTGAGGTTGTGCTTCTCGGGGTCGTAGCGCACAATTTCGGAGTAGCCGGTGTTGTAATTGAGCACCTCGATGTAATTGGGGATGCCGATGCCGAGGAGGGGTCCTGCCGACAGCGTGTAACGGATTTGCACCCCGCCCCAGTAGGGTTTCAGATGGAGGGTGCGCTGGTAGCCGTAGCCGCCCTGCAGGAAGTAAAGATAGTAGAGCTGTCCATAGCGGATGGGCCGCACATTCTCGTAGAAAGCGTTGACGGAGCGCACGGACTTGGGGTGTCTGTTGCTCATGAACTGCAGTTCCCAGAAGTGCTTGTTGTAGAGGTCTGGGGTGCGCCCGTGCTGGAATCCGCCGCCGAAACCGGCCGTGTGTGCGAAAATCTGGAGATTCCACTCCTTGACGGTGACATCGTGGTGGTATTCGCCGACGTTCTGGGCATACGACAACACAAAAGCACCTGCCAACAGGAATGTCAGCAGTGCTCTACGAAGGTGCGGTTTGCCGAAACCCAGTTTCCGCATGAGACGGACGACTTAGTCGATGTTGTCCGGATTTTCAGCCGGCATGTTGTAAGAATAATGGCCGTAGGCGGCGCATCTTTTCTGCGTGTCACAAGCCGAAAAAATCAGGACGGAGCCGATAAACAGGATGGCTAAAGCAATGATTTTCTTCATCTTTTTATGTTTTTATATTCTATGATAATGAAACGGCAAAAATACGATTTTATTGGATGTAAGGACAAAAATCTTATCTTTGCGGCTGTTTTTTTGAAAAAGGTAATCATTTATGGAAAAGAAAGACATAACCACCTGGGAATCATTTGCTTCGGGAGCAAAGCAGTTTTTGAACGACGTCGTGTTCCAGTATGTGCCCAAGCTGATTGTGGCGTGCATCGTGTTGTTTGTGGGCTGGAAGCTCATCAATCTGCTGGACAAGTTGATAAAACGAGCCTACGACCGGCACAAAGTGGATCCGTCGCTGCAGCAGTTTTTGCATTCGGTGATTGACATCATTCTGAAAGTGTTGCTCGTAATCACCGCCATGGGCATCATGGGCATTGAGATGACCTCGTTCATCGCCATCTTGGGTGCGGCCGGTGTGGCTATCGGCATGGGACTGCAGGGTACGTTGCAGAACTTTGCAGGTGGAGTTATCATATTGCTGCTCAAGCCCTTCAAGGTTGGTGACTACATTGAGCAAGGGTCATACGCCGGCTATGTGGAGAGCATCCAGATTTTCAACACCACCTTGCGCACGTATGATGCCCGCAAGATCATCGTGCCAAATACGGAGCTGGCTACCAAGTCGTTGGTCAACCATTTCAACCTGCCGCAGCGCCGTGTTGCCATCGATGTGGGGTTGGCTTACGGCATGTCGGTGGAGAAGGCCAAGGAGGTGATGGTGCGCGTGGCGACCGAAAACCCGCTGGTGATTAATGAGCCGAAAGCCCCATTTGCTACGCTGGAGAAATTCGGCGACAGCTCTCTCTGCATGCGCCTCTACGCCTGGACGCTTCCCGAAAATTACTGGAACGCCATCTTTACGCTCAACGAGGGAATCTACAACGCGTTCCACGACGAAGGGTTGGAAATCCCGTTCAACCAGATGGACGTGCACATCCGTCAGTAGTTAGCAGTTAGTAGTTAGTAGTTAGCAGTTAAGGGGTTACGAAATTACTTGTGTATAAGGTTACTAAGTTGACGGCCAATAGCTAAAAGCCAATAGCCAAAAAATTGTATTTTTGCGGTTTCAAAATCATTAGCGATGAATACGACAAGACAACAGAAAATAGAGTCGATGTTGCAGCGTGAGCTGGCGAATATCTTTTTGGAAGACAGCCGCAACATCTACAAGTGCATGATTACGGTGACGAAGGTGACGGTCACGTCCGACCTCTCCATCGCACGGGCGTATCTCAGCATATACAACACTGCTGACAAAGAGGTGATTATCAATCTGATAAAGGAGAATACCAAAGATATCCGCTATCGTCTCGGACAGCGTGTGCGCAACCAGTTGCGTGTGGTGCCCACTTTGGAGTTCTTCCTCGACGACACCCTCGATTACCTCGAACGTATTGATGAACTGCTGAAGAAGTAGTGGCCCAGAAAGCGCATAAGACGGCCCTTTTTCTGGCGTGGCGTTATCTTTTTTCCAAAAAAGAGCACAATATCATCAACGTCATCTCCGGAATCTCCATGATTGGCATTATGGTGAGCACTGCCGCGCTGGTCGTGGTGCTGTCGGTGTTCAACGGCATGTCCGACATCATCGGAGGTTGGTTCAATGCGCTCCATTCCGACTATGAGATCACCCTTCGTGAAGGGAAGTCCTTTGCCACGGACTCTTTTCCAACCCAGCAACTTCTGCAACTACCCGAGGTTGAGGTGGTTAACGAGATTGTGTGCGATATGGCGCTGGCAAATTACGACGAACGTCAGGAACTCCTCTACGTGAAGGGAGTGCCCGACGGCTATTTCCAGACCAACCATTTTGATAATATGCTGATTGACGGGGACACCGCTCTTTACAAGATTCAGCAACCATGTGTCATCTTGGGTACGGGTGTCGCGGGAAAGCTGGAAGTCAACCTGTTAAGTTATAAGTTGATGAAGATGTACTACCCGAAGCGGACCAAGAAGAACTTTGCCAACGCTGCGGAAGCTTTTAATACCCAGTATATTATTCCTAACGGTGTACTCTGCACCAATACGAGTTATGACGAGAACTATGTTTTCTGCCCGATATCGTTCGTGAGGCAGCTGATGGGCTACGAAGGGGAAGTCACCTCCATGGAAATTCAGCTCAAAGATGGCGTGAACCTGCCTAAAGTGCGGAATAAAATCGCGGATATAGTGGGGGATAAGTATGTGATTAAAGACCAACGCGAGCAGGAGGATTCCCTTTACAAAACGATGAAGTCGGAAAAGTTCATGATTTATCTGATTCTGGCTTTCATCTTGATTTTGGCTGCATTCAACATCATCGGCGCGTCCGGCATGTTGATTTTGGAGAAGAAGACCGATACCGCTGTCCTGTTCAGTATGGGTGCTTCCAAATCGTTGATTCAGCGGGTGTTCCTATACGAAGGCATGATGGTTTCCGCAATCGGAGGCCTGCTGGGCACTATTTTGGGTGCCTTCATCTGTTTCCTGCAGCAGACTTTCCACATCGTGAAACTGGGAGGTGGCGGCGCCCACTACATCATCCCTTACTATCCTGTGCAAATCCATTTTGTTGACATTCTTTTAGTCTTAGCTACAATTCTAATAATCAGTCTGCTAACCTCGTTGATACCCGCTTATAACCTTAAAAAATCCAACATCTATCGAAATTCTGCGCTATGAAAAAGATCCTCTTCATATTCTTTGTTGCGCTGTTCCCGATTTTCGCTGTTGCGCAATCGGCCATCGGCACGTTTCATTCGCACCTTTCATTGAGCCGTTTTCTGTCGGTGGCGGCGGATGACGAAACCATCTATGCGGCCGGGGAAAACGGATTGATGCTTCTGGACAAGAGCACCATCTATGATGAGCAACCGCAGATTTCTTCTTGGTCCAAAGTGGAGGGATTGTCGGACATTGACATCGTGAAACTGCATTGCGACCGCCGTTATAACGCATTGGTGATTTGTTACAGCAATGGCAATATTGATGTTGTCAGGGATGGTAAACTGGTGAATATCAGAGATGTGAAGGATAAATCGATGAGCGGATCCAAAATCGTGCAAAATTGTCGTACGATTGGCGATAAGTTACATTTGGTATATCCTTTTGGAATTGTGACTATTAGCATGGAGGATTTGGTGATTACGGACACTTGGTTCACCAAGCGCGATAACGAACCCTACACGCCCACCGATATTGCCCTTTTCCAAGGACGCTATTATGTCTCCACAATGGAGGGCGTGTTCAGCATTCCGACCACTTCGGCGGCCATTTCGGATTTTTCGCAGTGGAGCGAAGAGAATGATTGGGATGTCTCGTTTTTGGCGAGTTTGTCGGACAAGTTGATGAGCATTCGCAAGGCTTCCGAGGAGCATCCCGAAGAGGTGGACAGTTTGGGGATGTATGACGGTTCCAGCTGGAAGACGACTGATAAGGGGTATGAATATGTGAAAGCTATGTCGCAGCAGAATGACACGTTGATGGTTTGTCGTTGGGATGCTATTGAACTGATGAACAGGGATTTGGAGCGGTTATATTTTACCTATTGGTATGAGAGTTCCCGTTATCCCGATGCGCGCGACTGTCTGTTGGACGGTGATGTCATTTGGGCGGCGGATCACGTTTATGGCTTGGTTTGCAATAATATGACCTATTACAGTCGCCGCTTCTTTACAGAACCGGGGCCGTTTACCGACTATATCGAGGATGTCACGTCGTATCAAGGGGTGGTGGTGGCTGTGCATGGCACGATGAATCCTTCCAACGCGTTTGCGCCCGCATATCATTATCCTGCAGTCAGTTGGTACCAGAATCAGGAGTGGATGAGCGATGGTAATCACTATTTGACCTACGACCCCCAGCATCGCACTTACGATTTGGTCGGGGTGGCCATCAACCCGAAAGACGAATCCCAGTGGGCGGTTTCCTCGTGGGGCAACGGCGTTTTCTTATGCAAGAACAGATATCCGGTAAGTCATTATAATGCAGCTAATTCCGTTCTTGATTCCACGCCGGAGAGTAAAACTTTCGTGTCTGGGATACAGTATGACAAAAAGGGCAATTTGTGGATGACCAACAGTCGGTGTCCCAAAATGTTGAAGATGCTGGAACCCAACGGAACCTGGCATTCCTACAATATCACGAATGGTGTGCTTTCCTCCTCGTACGATGCGGTGATTGCGGAAAAGCTGCTGGTGGATTCGAGGGGTTACAAGTGGGTGAATTTCCGTTTGGGCAGTGTGCGATACGGTCTCATTGCCTTTTCGGACAATGGTACGTACGACAACTATGGCGACGACCGTTTGGCGCGCATCGATATGAATGCGGCGGCAGAGGTGACCTCTTCCAACGTCTATTGCATGGCGGAGGATTTGGACGGCGAAATCTGGATTGGCACTGACAAGGGCGTGAAGGTGATCTACTACCCCAGCAAGGTGTTTGACGGGAATGCTTACCCCAGAAATATTTTGTTGGAACAAGATGGATATGTTTCTGTGTTGCTTGAGTTCGAGGAGGTTACGGCGATTGCGGTAGATGGCGCCAATCGGAAATGGATTGGTACGAACAAGGCCGGCGTTTTCCTGATGAGTGAGAACGGACAGGAGCAGTTGTTGCATTTTACCGCTGAGGACCACCCGCTTTTCTCCAACCAGATTGTCGATATCAATATCAATGACCTCACGGGCGAGGTCTATTTCGCCACCTCCAAGGGCATGGTCAGCTACAAAGGCGAGGCCGTTGCCGGAAAGGAGTTCTACGAGGATTTGTTGGTCTATCCCAATCCCGTGCCGCACGGATATTCGGGTGCGGTGGCGGTCACAGGCTTGGAAACCAATTCGTTATGCAAAATCACAGACAGCTCCGGCAAGTTAGTGTGGCAGGGCTACAGCAGTGGCGGTCAGTTGGTCTGGTACTGCAAGGACCATTTCGGAAACCGTCCCGCCTCCGGGGTCTATTACGTGATGATTTCCGATGATGAGGGGAAGGATAAGGTTGTGACGAAGTTCGTGTTTATTAATTAAGGCAATAGGCAACAGGCAATAGTTATGATCGTATCGACACCCGGGATAGTGATGCATGCCACGAAATATGGCGACACTTCGCTGATTGTGAAGATTTTTACGCAACAGCAGGGGAACCAGTCGTTTATCATTAAGAATGCTTTCCGGAAGAACAACCGGTTTGCGGCGTCGTATTTTTCGCCGTTGGCCATGATGGACATTTCCTACGATGACCATAGCAAGAGTTCGTTAAAGTATTTGAAGGACATAGCGCCGCGTCGCGCTTCCAATCCGTTGTACTATGATCCTGCGAAGAGTTCTATCTTGTTGTTTTACAATGAAATACTCTATAAATTATTGATGGATACGGGTGAGGATGAGGTGTTGTTTGACTTTTTGCAGGAGGAGATTACGAAGGTGCACGAGGCGACGGGCAATTTTGCGGAGTTGCCAATCCGATTCCTGTTGCGGCTCAGTATGGTGATGGGCTACTATCCCGAAGACAACTTTTCACCCGAAAACAGTTACTTTTCGTTGCAGGAATGTCGTTTTCAGCGGTTTTATATTGAGGATGCCGGCTTTTTGTCCGCCCAGCAGAGCGAATATTTGCACCGGTTGTTGAATGAGGAGGAGTCGGTGCCGGTCACCCGTGGGGTGCGCAACGCCCTGCTGAAGAATCTGGTCGCCTATTTCCAAATGCACAACGAGCAGATTCGCAAGGTGGATTCGTTGGAGATTCTCTCGACGGTGTTGCATTGACCATTGACTGTTGACTGGTGGGTTACAATTTTTGCATGGGGATGGAGTATTAGGCGGGAAAAAATGTATTTTTGCGGCTTAAAATAGATTCGAAAATATGAAAAGAGCGATTATCAGTGTGAGCAACAAGGAAGGTGTAGTGCCTTTCGCTCAGGAACTTACGAAATTAGGTTACGAAATTATCTCTACAGGTGGTACTCGCAAGGCGTTGGAGGCCGCGGGCGTTCCCACCATCGGTATCAGCGAAGTGACTGGCTTTCCGGAAATCATGGACGGCCGTGTGAAGACCTTGCACCCGAAAGTGCATGGTGGTCTGCTTTCCGTGCGCACTAATCCCGAGCATGTGCGTGAGATGGAGGCCAATGGTATTTCCCCCATCGACATGGTGGTGGTGAATCTCTATCCGTTTAAGCAAACCATTGAGAAAGAGGGAACTACGTTTGAAGATGCCATTGAGAATATCGATATCGGAGGTCCTTCCATGTTGCGCAGTGCGGCCAAGAACCACGCTTTTGTGACCGTGGTGGTCGATCACGCTGACTACCAGACCGTGCTGGACGAGCTGAAAGCCCACGGCGACACCACGTTGGAAACCCGCCGTCGTCTGGCTGCTAAGGTGTTCCGTCATACGGCTGCTTACGATACCTACATCTCCACTTACTTGACTGAAAAAACTGGTGAGGAATATCCTGAGAATCTGACGCTTACATTTACCAAGAAGCAGTCTTTGCGTTATGGCGAGAACCCGCATCAGAATGCCGCTTTCTATGCCGGCAAAAAGCAAGGCTTTTCCATGGCTTGGGCCGAACAACTGCATGGTAAGGAATTGTCTTACAATAATATACAAGATGCCGATGCGGCTTTGCAGATTTTGCGCGAGTTCGATGGTCCGACGATGGTGGCCGTGAAGCACAAAAATCCGTGTGGTGTGGGCTTAGGTAATAACGCTTTGGAAGCTTGGACGCGTGCCTACGAGGCCGACAGCGTCTCCATCTTCGGCGGTATCGTGGCTTCCAACCGCGAAATCGACCTGCCGACAGCTGAGGCGATGAAGCCTGTCTTCCTCGAAATCATCCTTGCGCCCTCCTTCACGCAGGAGGCTTTCGACCATCTTTCCACCAAGAAAAATATCCGTCTGATGACCTTCAGCACGGACAAATCCAACGCCGACGAGCGCATGTACGTGAGTGTGGCGGGCGGTATGCTCAGCCAGTCCATCGACCGCAAGCGCTTCGAGGATTATGAGATGAATGTGGTGACGGAAAAGAAACCCACCGCTGCGGAGATGGAGAATCTGAAGCTGGCGATGACGATCTGCAAGCATGTGCGCTCCAATGCCATCACGGTGGCTTGTAACGGCTGCATTGCCGGTGTGGGTGCGGGACAGATGAACCGCGTGGGTGCTGCCCATATCGCCTTGGAAGAGGCTAAGGAAAAGGGACTTACTGCTAATCTTTGTCTGGCCAGCGATGCTTTCTTCCCGTTCGACGATGTGGTGAAGATGGCCAAGGAGTATGGCGTGACGGCTATCATCCAACCTGGCGGCAGTGTCCGTGACGAGGATTCCATCAAGGCCTGCAACGAAGCGGGGATCGCGATGGTGTTCACGGGTGTACGGCACTTTAAACATTGACCATTGACTGTTGACTAGTCAATGGTCAATGGTCAATGGTCGAATCACGAAAGGGCATAAAACCATGCAAGTACCAATCAACCCAACAATAGAACCCAGTTGGAAAAAAGTCCTCTGGGACCAGTTCCAAGCTCCGTATTTTGCGGAGTTGAAGGCGTTTCTGGTGGAGGAGAAGAAGCATTATCAGGTGTTTCCGCCGGGACCGAAGATTTTCAACGCCTTCAATTCGACGCCGTTTGATC
>Ga0310694_10005442_pt1 | contig 12184 bp, 11 predicted proteins | sample 174DNAGHGhighgp2_FD_203884 | JGI IMG/M metagenome (GOLD analysis project Ga0310694, IMG submission 203884) | Sheep rumen microbial communities from Palmerston North, Manawatu-Wanganui, New Zealand - 1742 DNA GHGhigh gp2 (v2) (version 2) | ecosystem: Host-associated > Mammals > Digestive system...
TTGTAAAAGGTTTGTCAAAAAAAAGAATACACTGCACCTCAAATGAAAATCATCCCAGTCAAGGTGCAGGCCCCTCTGCTAGAAAATAGCGACCCGTGGGGCGTGTATATCGTCCCACGAGAATAAGCAATTGCGGTTAAAAATGGCCGCAATTTCGTTAATTCACTTAATTTAAAGATTTATAGCATATTTTACACAATTATTCACTAAATATTATGAAATAAATTTTTTCATTTTTGGCGTTTTTAATTATATTTATAACAGAGACTAGGAGGAATTATGGCCACATACTCCGCACAAACTGACGAATCCGCACTCGCTTTGCTCGGCAGGCGAATGGCGGCATTTCGCATTCGCAGCAACTGGACCCAAGCACAGCTCGCCGAACAGGCGGGCGTGAGCAAGGGCACCATCGAGCGTATAGAGAGAGGCGATTCCGTGCAGGTAATCAACCTCATCAAGGTCCTGCGCGTATGCGGCATGCTAGAGACATTCCTCGCCGTTTTTCCCGACGACTCGCCGTCGCCTATGCAAATTTTGCAGATGGGCAAGGTAAAAGCCCGCAAGAGAGTCCGCAGCCCGCGCAACAACGAAAGCGATGCAAGCGCCGTCACCGAAAAGCCCGGCAAATATACCGCCAGCGACACGGCACCAAAAGCGAAACGCAAGCACAACACCCCCTGGGTATGGGACGAAGACAAGTAGGGGCACACCATGATCGCGGTAGAAGTCAAACTCTGGGGCACGACCATCGGGGCACTCTCCATGCTCGAGGGCGAAACGGTCGCACGATTCGAGTACGCACCCGAATTTTTAGAGGCTGGCATTGAGCCCGCGCCAATCGCGATGCCCGTTTCCAACCGCATCTATTCCTTCCCGCAACTTTCAAAAACATTCCACGGACTGCCCGGACTCTTCGCGGACAGTCTTCCCGACAAGTTCGGCAACAAGATTATCGATGCATGGCTTTTACGGCAGGGTCGCACTCCCGAAAGTTTCACCGCACTTGAACGCCTTTGCTACACGGGGAACCGCGGCATGGGGGCACTGGAGTTTCTGCCGTTGTTAGGCCCCGAATCGCTCCCAGAAGATTCCCTGAACGTGGAAAACCTACGAATATTTGCCGCCGAGGTATTGAACCAACGCAAGCAATTTTCCGCTAGAAATGTTAAGGGGAAACCACTTTCCAAAAAGAGCAACAAGGCTTTTGAGGAAATTCTGCGAGTCGGCACATCGGCGGGTGGAGCACGCGCAAAGATTCTCGTTGCATACGACGAGGCCACCGGCGAAATGCGTTCAGGCCAAGTTGCGACGGATCCTCAATTCGGCTACTGGCTCCTAAAACTAGACGACGTACAGAACAACAGCGACAAGGAAGGCGCCGACATGTTCGGGTACGGAGCCATCGAATACACCTACTCGCAAATGGCGAAGCTCGCGGGCATCGACATGACTGAATGCAGGCTGTACGAATGCGCGGGGCACAGGCACTTTATGACACGGCGATTTGACCGTCTCGCAGGCGGGAAAAAACTGCACTACCAGTCACTCTGCGCACTCGCCCACCACGACTTCAACCTGCCGGGGGCATACAGCAACGAACAGGCGATCGATATTGTCAAGCGTCTTGACCTCGGCTATGACACTCTCGAAGAGATGTACCGCCGCGCGACATTCAACATATGCGCACGCAACCAAGACGACCACCCCAAAAACATCGGATTCCTGATGGACAAACGCGGAGTATGGTCGCTCGCGCCCGCTTTCGATGTCACATTCGCCTACAACCCGCAAGGCGCATGGACGGGAACACACCAGATGACATTCAACGGTAAACGCGACAACTTCACGCTGGATGATTTTTACGCTGTCGCAAAATTTGCAGGGCTAAAACAAGGGCGCTACAAGAAGATTCTAGCCGAAGTTGAAAATGCCGTAAAGAGCTGGCCCAAACTCGCCAAGAAGAACGGCATCCCCGCAAACGTCATCCGCGCGATCGCGGATGCACACGAATTTACGTTGCACAAACCGTAAAGTTCCTATGGTTTGTACCATTTAAGAATTCGATCTTCCGAAGGTCTAAATCGTTTCCTGCTTGAATTCTTCGGCGGTAGCGTCGGGGCCATCCCACCAAAGTTTATTCGAATCGTCGTACAGCATTTTCGCCGTATTCGATTTCATAAAATCCACAAGGACATCCTCGGGAGACCTCTGGGATTCTTTCGCGATTTTTTCGATAGCCATGAGCGCAGTCAAATCCATGGAAAACAAAATCTTGTCGTTTGCCATAGACTACCTCAAAGCCACTCGCTCGGATTTGATTTCAGCTGTTTCATAGATTAGCCCCCTTCACCTTGAGGTAGGCCTTGACATCTTCAAAAACAGCCTCGTCGCCTTCCACATGGAAAATGCCAAAACATTCGCGGATATACCTGAGGACATCGAACCGTTTGAACAATTCCGCAGTAGCCTTCAAAGTCAGGCAAAAACGTTCCGAGGCCATCCTCAGAATCCGAATCTGCATAAAGAGTATCTGCTGCTGTTCAGGCATGACAATAATTTATAAAAAAGAGGACGGCGTATCATATTTTTTTCCCTAAAATCGCTCTTTTATCGTATTTTCACCTATCATTTCAAATCCAAGACTGGGCTGAGGGCTGCGCCCCAATAGTACACGGCCCGCATAAAGCTCCCCAGCCGCTTCGGAACACTCGCGTTTATAGGGAAATACTCCATCTCGTTCAGGGCTTCTACGCTGTAGTATTTATCCTTGTCGTAGCAGAGCACTTCGTTGCAAAGGTTTTCTGCAATCGAGGGGCAGCACTCCTCCGGCGACATCTGGATTTTTACGACACGCATGCGCTCCGCGACCGTTTGCATGTTGTGCTCGAAAGTCGCCGATTCATGCGTATTGAATACAACATAACAACAATCCCCCGCAATCTTCTTTACGGCGTACCCCAGATGGTTCATGCAGAGTTCAAAACGGGTAAGGTTGAACATGGGGGTAAGCTTCTTTTCCGATTCCGGCAACTCCACCAACGCGAACTGCTGAATCCTGAGCCACTCAAGAGCTGCCTCGTAGGTTTCGTCTTTTCCGAGGCCATTGTGCATATAGTACGCCCGCTTCCGGAATTTCAGGAATTCATCGACATTTTCTTCGGAAAGCATTTTACGCGTTTTTTCGTCCAGCCCATCCACAAGGGCATCGATCTGGGCGATGGCATCGAATACCGCCGACGGTTCCTGAAGCGGAAGGCTCGAATTCACCTGGACCAGATAGAAATAGCCGGTGTCATCCGTTGCCTTGGAATACTGCGAGAATTCGGGCGCACGGGCGGCCGCGCGTTCCATAAAGATGTATCCGTCCACCTCCAATTTCGCAGCCAACGCCTTGGCAATTTCTGCCGAAGCGACGACACAAACAAGGCAATCGCCGCGCTCACCCTCAACAAGCCTGCACGGGAAGAAATTCTCCTGCATTTCAATCTCTTGCGGGAACTTTCCCTTCTTGACGGTAAACACAGCCATGTTCATCCCGTTGCCCGAAACAGGCGCTCCGCTCGCCTGGCCATAGTCGGGCAAGGTCATCTTGTGCGATTCGCAGAGCAGGTGCGTCATGACATCCAGTTCACGGTGCATTTCCCTCCGGTCCCTGCGTTTCCCGGCACCCTGCAGCTGGTCGATTGCGAAGTGCAATTTGCGGATATTCCACGGTTTGATTTTGCATTGTTCCATTTTTTACCGTCCTTTTTCCATTTCACCAATGATGCGTTTCGCTATTTGCGCCACGCGGTTTTTGGCACTGAGTTTGCAAAGCAACACAACCATGCCTGCTGCATTATATTATCGCTTATTTATGCATAAATGTAAATACACGCATAAATCTAAAGCGTAATATACAAATCCCATGCGACAAATACTGTCTCGATTTTGTCGTTTTTAGGTAATTTTTAGGGGATTTTGGGCTCTTTTAGTAAAAACGCGGCCAAACATTTTGCATTTTCGGGAAAAATAGCACAAAAACATTTTGCATTTTCGGGAAAAAATATCCTAAAACATTTTGCATTTTCGGGAAATTTTGGTATATTTAGAGGAGAGGAACCCCTATGTTCAAGCGTAAAATCTACAGCGAGATGCTCCAGTGGAAGGCCATTTCCAATGGAAAAACCGCACTTTTTATTGAAGGCGCCCGTCGCATTGGCAAGAGCACCGTGGCACTCGAATTCGCCAAGAACGAATATAACGACCACCTTGTCGTGGATTTCGCGAAAGTCGGCCCCAACATCAGGGAACTGTTTCTCAACGGACTAGACGACCTGACAACCTTCTTCAGGAACCTTTTCCTGTTCACCAAGAAAAAGCCCAAGAAGGGGAGAATGGTCATCATCTTTGACGAAATCCAACTCTTCCCGCTCGCCCGCCAGGCAATCAAGTACCTGGTACAGGACGGCCGATACGACTACATCGAAACAGGCTCCCTGATTTCCATCAAGAAGAACACGAAGGATATCTTGATTCCATCCGAGGAATACCGTATCAAGATGTACCCGATGGATTTCGAGGAATTCCTGTGGGCCACGGGTGACGAAGTCACGATGGATGTAGCCCGCGATGCATTCAATGCTGGGAAAGGCGTCGGCGGACGCGCCCACCATGAAATAATGAAGTCGTTCCGCACATACATGGCCGTGGGCGGAATGCCGCAGGCGGTGGCATCGTTTGTTGCTGGCGAAACATATGCGCAGATCGACTTCGTCAAGCGGAACATCCTCGCGCTTTACGAAGAAGACCTCGAAAAGCACGATTCCGAAAACAACGAGAACGCCTCGATCGTGTTCAAGCACTTGCCGGAGCAGCTGAACCGCAAGAATCCGATTTTCAAGATGTCGGCCATCGACAAGAATGCCCGATACAAGAACTACATCAGCGCGTTCAACTTCATCAGAGAATCGATGATTGGCAATATATGCACCAACGTAACTGTTCCCGATGTCGCGATGGAGCTTTACAGAAAGAGTGAACGGTTCAAGCTGTATATGGGCGATACCGGGCTTCTGGTCACGCAGATAATCAAGATGCAAAAGTCCGACGAACTTTATCAAAGCCTAATAGCAGATAAGCTAGGAATCAACCAGGGAATGATTTTCGAGAACGTCGTGGCACAAATGCTCCGTGCAAAGGGCGACGACCTCTTTTTTCACGAGTTCAGTGCCGTCGGCGATGACGGAAAAGAAAAGAAATTCGAGATGGACTTCTTGCTAGTTCGCAAGAACAGGATTTGCCCCATTGAGGTCAAGTCCTCGAGTTACCGCCAGCACAAGTCTCTCGATGCCTTCGCTGAAAAATACAGGCTAAGAATTTCCCAAAAGTACATCGTCTACACGAAAGATTACCAACAGGTGGACGACGTGACCTGCATACCCATTTACATGGTGCCGTGCATTTAGCCCACTAATACCATTTCTTCCTCGTCGATATTGCGAAATTCCAACAACTGATGACGCATGAATTTTACGGCCAGCTAAAGATTACTCCAGGAGGATTTTCGTACACGGGACCATTGTACCACTTGGGGAGTTTTCCCTTTTTCTCCAACATCGACTGCCTGAATATTTCGAACAGGTCCGCCTCATCGGAAACATCCCACCGGTCGATATTGCCCTCAAAGTACGAACGTATAAACATGCGGCCCATCTTCCGCACGTTTGACACGTCCCAGTTACTGATGTCGCCATTGAACCAGGAATCCGCAAACATGTAGTCCATCTCGGTCACGTGCGAGACATCCCACTTGCTGATATCGCCATCGAACAGCGAAAACTCGAACAGGTAATTCATGTTCGTCACGCGCGAAATATCGATGCCGTTCAAGTCGCACTTGTCGCCCTCCAGCCAGACCATGGAATCGATAAGCGCCTTGAGATGCGCGCGGCTCCTCGCGACCATCACGCCGTCCGCATTTTTCGAATTTTCGACCCGTTCGCGATAAACCTTGTCTAGCCAGGGCTTCGCCTTTCCCGATTCCTCCAGCCGCGAGCCCCTGAATATGCAGCTCAGATCGCACTCGTCGGAAACTTTCCACGAACTGATGTCGCCATTGAAGCGCGACCTAGCGAACAACCAGCTCATATCCATCACTTTGGACACATCAATAAAATTGAGGTCACAATCCGGTCCCTGCTTATTGATGGTCCTGTTGATGAGCTGCCTGAGATGTTCGCGGTGCTTCGCCACAACGGTTGCAGAACTGCCCATGGGATTCCTCCTGCGCCGATTACAGCGGGTACTGCGACAGGTATTTATCCTTCAGCACGTCGTCGTGCGAGTCGATAATCCGCTTGAGTTCGGGAATCACGGATTCCACGGAGTTCCCGTTCTTCAGCGACTCTCCGACAGCGAGCAATGTCTCGTCGCGGGTCGTTTTGTAGAGAAGGTCAACAAGTTCCAAAGCGCTTGAGCTATCGAGCACAAGGTCATCGGAATGAACTATAGCGAACGTCTCGTATAGAGAAAGCAACCCATCAACGGAACACCCTGCAGAGTTATCGCTCGGCCAAAGGAAGAAATACCGGCAAATCTCCTTGCCTTTCTTATTTTTGCAGTAGAATTCACGACGCCAGTACGTGACATCGACCTCCATCTCATTTCCGCAATGTGGGCATGTGTCATCAGATGGGATCGTAGAGCAAACCTTGACGAAATTCAGGCGTAAGTCCCCTGCGACCTCTGCAAAATTCGGACTCATTGTAGATTCCTTTCCGCATTCGGAACACGAGACACCAACCTCTTCAGAAAAGACGAAAATTTTATCGTTTGACATAATGAACCTCCTTTATTGCGTTTGAACGATTATAATATAGATTTAGCATGCGACAAATAGAGACGGAATTATACAAGTTCCTTCAATCGTTCTTCAACTTCTTCTAGTTCGGCACAAGTGCTTACAGCACCAATTGTAACTTCGCCGTATTTTTCTATATCTTCTTGAATGGTTTTCTTTAGGGTTTCCCTAAGTTTAAGCAAATCCTTTTTAGACATTGTTGGAACATAATTTGCCATAAGAGCCTCCTTTATCTCATCTGAATGGTCATAATATAGATTTTGTATGCGACAAATGATGACGTGAAAAAGCTATTGATTCTCTTTTAGGATTTTCAAGCAATCTCGCAGACGATTGATGAAACCCTCTTCAGCTTTTTTCATCTCGCTGCAAAAATGCTCATATTTTCCTTCTTTAGCCGTCTGCGGTATATGTAACCCAATTGTTTGAATAAAAATATTGGAATCACGATACAGGGCATATTTTTTTGAATATAAGTCATTTTTATCGTTATATTTTTGTGGATATATCAGATATCCTCTTTTGGAATCAAAACGGAACATATATGCCAACATTTGGTTGGCGTCATCTCGACCAAGTCCCTTATCATCTAGAGGCTTGTATTTGGCATCAAGGACTGCTTTTGCATAGAACTTATCTTCTGACAATCCCCAAAGAAAATCCGGATATATTGTTCTACTCGAATCTGATTCATCCTTATCAAATAAGTATTGCCTATCGGTATGAGTTCTATTGTTAGGGTGTACCAATTTTCCTTCACAATTTCTTTTTAACAAATCGTTGAGATATTCTTCCCAAAGGCTAGCCCCGTCAAACAGGATTCCCGCAATTTGATTATCGTCATCGCCGCCATAGCTCAGCTTTTTGTGTTGCAATATACCAAGGCATAGCATCCGGAGCGGTTCGTAGGCCGTATAATAGGGATGCGTGACAGGGTGAAGATTTTGCGCAATCACTTTCGCGCGATCGTTCTTGGTGTAGGTTGGCGTTGCCGCAATAATCTTGCCCACATCGTCGCGAGCATCGCCATCAAGAATGGAGAAACCCATGGAACGGATGTATTCGATGGTATGTCGCACCAGTTGCGTTATCTTGTTGTCAGCGGTGTATTCGCGGGTATGGTAAGCGACTTTCCCATTAAACGGAATGTTGTAACGAATGTGGCGAGCCACATCAATAGGGCCACGGACATTGGCGTCGTTGTATTCGCGGGTCACGTAGGCACGGAAAATCCCCTGTTTGCAAGCCTCTTTTAGGTAACTCGGAAACAGATACGGCAAAAAATCGTAGAAAGACTCCGCGCCCGAACTGGTGTTTGGGGCAATCGCCATGTTGCAAACTTTTTGCAGCATGTAGTGCAAAAAGAAGTTGTCCTTGCCGGCTTCGTCATCGAAGCGGGATGTAATCTGCATCCGCACTTCCGATGATTCGCCGTCTTTTTCTTCCCCGCGGAGGGTGAAAAAGCCCATGACATTGCCTGTTCTGAATTTTGGATTTTTTGTATTTTCTTCCAACAACTCAAAAAGAACTTTGTCTTTGGTGTCAAGGTCGCTTTCGGCCGCATTAGATGGAAATACAAGAAACTTGCCGTATTTTTTCTTATTTTCAGGCTTTGCGAGTTCGGTTAAAGAAACTCTATTAAATTTTTGGAGAGTTTTCTCAAATTGCTCATACGCCGGAGATTTGACGACACCGATTTTACCTTTATCGTCATAATCTATCCATGCATTATCCCATGGAACAGTATTGTTATACCGGTTGTCTTTTAAGGAAATGAACATGGGTTAATTTTCCCCACTAGCTCCAGTTCCGGCACCAGTACCATCCACACCATCACCTTCGGCAGACTTAGTCGCCTTTTTCCCCGAATCATTTTGATATGCTTTTTCTAATTCCTTAAATAGGGTTTCATTTTTATCATCTATGCCACGAAGATACTCCTTTATAACACCAGCAATGTGGTTGTCCCAAAGTTTATTAAAAGCATCTTTTTCATCCTTGGACTCATCATAATATTTGGCGAATTTCAAGAAATAAGCACCGCCAATTTGATACGCCTGACCAAGGTGATATTTTTCATCAAGAATCACCTTATTCAAATTGTCCATTCTATTCTTTAATTTGTTAAGAATTTCATCGTCAATATTCTTTTCTGTACTCTTTTTCCATTTTTCCGCATCACCAAACATGGATTCTTGGCTTTGCGCGGCAGTGATTTCCTTGAATGCAAATCTACGGCGCATGGCAAAATCCATACTTTCGACACTGCGGTCAATGTCATTCATCGTGCCGATGATATAGATATTTTCGGGAACGAAGAAATGTCCATATTTGCCTTTATTTATATCAACCTTCTTTCCGTCCTTTTCAGCTTCATTCTTATTTATACCAAGAGCCAAGTCAAACGCATTAGGTTCTTCTTGAAGATTGGCATATTGAGTCTTAATATTTCCTTTTTTACCCCGATATCCCGGATCAATGGAGAAAAACAATTCGCCAAAAATCTTAGACATTTCACCACGGTTAATTTCATCAATAATGAAAATGAATGGAATGTTGGATTTATCTTCCGTCAAAGCTTTTTCACAGAAAGCCTTAAATACTCCATCCTTTCTTTCGAAACCAATTTGATTATCAGTTTGATTTATAGGACGCAACCCTTCTACAAAGTCCGTATAATCGTAGGATTGATGAAACTGGACAAAACAATATTGTTCGTTAAGTTGAGTATTTAGTATTTGATATTTTTCTTTTTCGTCTGCTTGTATCTCTTCGTCTTTTTTTCTAATTAGTTTTCTATCATTCTCATCCTCAAAAATTAGGTCTATGGCGATATCCTTCGCTAGGTAAGTTTTGCCCGTGCCAGGAGCGCCATGAAGAATGATGTTGTGGTTATTAAGAAGAAGTGTTTTAATGTTTTCATTCCGATTTTCATTACTCATTGAATCCTCCGTTGCATTTTTTAGTTTCTTAAAATCAAGGTACATCTGTTTTAAAAAATCATTTGGTTCGTCATAATCGTATAAACTCAATTTAGTGATTTCATATTCATTGCCAGTTTGGTTATGATCACTGTCTTTTGTAAAGTAAAAGCCGATTACAGAATGTTTCTGTTCATCCCATTTCGCCCGTACGTTATACCAAGAATCTTTCCAATTAAGATAATTTAAATCAGAAGCGTATTTATTCCACGCAAATCCATTTATATTAATTGTAATTTGACTGCCATCAGAAAAAGTAGACCAATTTTTTATTTGGTTTTGAATATTTTTCGAACCTGTTTTGACGAATGTCCCGTTAATTACTAATTCATTGATGTAATCTTTGTATCCTATGGAACTTGAATTTTCACTTTGCATATATTCTAGGTGAGCTGTAAAATACTCCAATAAGCGCTTAAATTTATTAAAATCATCCAGCTCTTCTCTTTTCTCTATTTGATAATCCAATCCTTGTAAAAAACGTACTGCCTCATTAGATGTAAATTCCGTTGAGTCAATATTTGTTCCTGTGGCAAGATGTTTCGCTACAGCTAATACATATTTAGGAGGATATTTGTGTCCATTGACAATTAAATCATTTACACTACTATTGTGTTTTGCCGGGACATTATTTATTTCTATATATTGTATAGCCTTTGCAATGTCTTCTTTGGTTATGTTTTGAAAATCCATTATCTATTCCTTATTTGAATTTATCTTTAGCCGTTCACGGCGTTGTTAAAATATTCCCAGATTAGCACCATCGACATGGTGTCGAGTTCGCAGTACTTGAGCAGGCCTTTGCGGAGTGCGTTGTACTTGATGGCATCCGCGGACGGGTTCGCCGCTGTAATAGCTTTTTCCCAGTCCACCTTCGGGTCTAATGCCTGGAAGCTGCGGAACAGTACCAGCGGTAGGCCGCCATTGTTGATACGGGTATCCTCATCGGCGTCCATCTCGTCGGCAGAAGCGCTTTGCACGTATTGCTCCAGTTCCTCCTTGCTCCAGAGGCCCTGCGCCGCGATTTCCCCGATGAGTTCGTCCTGGATTTCTTTAAGCTGCGGCAGCGCCTTGTACGGGTTTTGGACTTCGCCGGATTCGTTCTTGACAATCAGGGTAAGCGGGGATTCCGCCGTATAGTTGCAGCTCTTGATTTCGCTACCATATATGGGCTTGCCGTATTTCTCTTGTAGGTAGGTTCCGCTGTTGAGGATGGCGGGCAACACCTGCTTGATAGAATTCGAGCCCTTCATAATCGGGTGCCAGTAGAACCGCTTGACGATTTCGCAGAGGTCAATCATGTCGCGTTCGCCTTCGTGTTCGTAATGGCCGTCTTTTTTCTTCTTGCCCCGATGCGTAATACTTTCGATAAACTCAATCAGTTCGGCTTTGTCAGGTTCCTTTGACGCAATAAGTTGTTCGCGAATCGCATTCAATATGGTGTTTTCGTGATGCGAATAGCGGAACACCGAACTTTCGTCTTCCCCCAGTTGGTCTCTCAACTCACGGACAAAGTCAAAATTCGGGAAATATCCCGGGCGGGTTTCTAGGAACTGTCCCTTATGTTCAATTCTTCCGTCCTTATAAATTACGTGGTGCGAAAACTGGAACGCAACCTGTTCATAAGGGCGCTGTTTTTCAAAGTACGGCAACGCAGAGTTCGTCGTCTCGAAGTCAATCATGTGAAGCGGGAACTTCCACGTCGCCATCTCGGCGCGGAGTCCATCCCTCAGGATAACGGGTTCCTTGCGACCACTATTCGTTCCGTCAATCTGGACCCACTTGCGTTCATTGATAGTCCAGCCTGCCCCCGTTCCGTCATTTTTGCGGGGATACACCGCTTCCGTAATATCCTTTATAAAATAAATCCCGCTACGAATCCAGTCATCTCTCTTTATGCCGGTCCCGCTCAATTCCTTAAGCAACGGTTTCTCGAAATCTTCGTCCTTGAATCCGGCAGTATTGCGCCAGCATTCCTCGTAACCGCTCTTCAGGCCCTTGGCCTTGCCTTCTTCCGAAAGCTGGAACGGGCAGTTAAAGCATTTGCTGCCCAGAAGGCAATAATGTTTCTCGTTATTCACGAACCACTTTGATTTTTCTTCAATAAACGGGACGAATGGCATGCCCAACACATCCGCCTGTTCGGCAGTCTTGCCTTCGATAATCAATTTGCATTCGTCATCGACATAGAACGGGGTCAGAACGTGCTCGTGCGGATTCTTCAGTATCTCGATGGCCTCTGGCGCGACTTCGGCATGGGCGCGTTTTTCGCCATCGCTCCCCACGCTTTTCTTGATGCGGAAAAGGCTGTTCAGTCGCGGGATAGTATTCACCTTGCTCTTGTCTGCCATCATCAAGT
>Ga0310694_10005445_pt1 | contig 12183 bp, 11 predicted proteins | sample 174DNAGHGhighgp2_FD_203884 | JGI IMG/M metagenome (GOLD analysis project Ga0310694, IMG submission 203884) | Sheep rumen microbial communities from Palmerston North, Manawatu-Wanganui, New Zealand - 1742 DNA GHGhigh gp2 (v2) (version 2) | ecosystem: Host-associated > Mammals > Digestive system...
TATTGAAGAATTAGGAACGATTATGGAACAGCAAGCTCCTGTGAAGATGATTATTCTGAACAACCATTATTTGGGTAATGTGCGTCAGTGGCAGGATATGTTCTGGCTACGTAGGAAGTCGTTTACTAAGATGATGAACCCCTGTTATGAACTGATAGCAAAGGGTTATGGCATTCCTTATGAGCTTGTGACTGATCGTCAGACACTGGCAAAGGCTGTTGAACGGATGATCACAACGGATGGTCCTTTCATCTTGGAGTGTGTCATCAAGGAGGAAGACAACGTATTGCCGATGACCCCGCCAGGAATGAATGTCAGCGATATGATGCTGGAGATTTAGAAGATTTTGGATAGAAATAAGAATAATGGAAGATAAAAAGGAGTTTTATACACTGATGGTCTATTCGGAGAATGTGGCAGGTATCTTGAACCAGATTACCGCTGTGTTCACCCGTCGTCAGGTGAATATCGAGAGTCTGAACGTATCGGCCTCCAGTATTCCTGGTGTCCATAAGTATACCATTACTGCTTGGAGTGATGAGGATCAGATTGAAAAAATCACCAAGCAGATAGAGAAGAAGATTGATGTGATCAAAGCCAACTATTTCAAGGATGAACAGTTGTTTATCCGTGAAACGGGTTTGTATAAGCTCTCCACGGAGAAAGTGTTGGAGAATCCAGAGATTTCACGTACTATCCGTCGGTATGAGGCGACGATTACAGAGGTGAACCCCACCTACGTGATTGTGATGAAGAGTGGTAAGACCAATGATATTATTGAACTTTTTCGAGTCCTTGATGCCTTCGGGTGTGTGCTGCAATATACGCGTAGCGGACGAATTGCTGTAACGAGAGGTATGCAGGAGAAGGTGAGTGAGTTCTTGGAGGAAAGAGAATCAAATGAATAAGGGATGATGGAGAAAGTTGGAAAGTATGAGTTTATGGCAGAGCCGTTCCATTGTGACTTCAGTGGGCGTCTTTTTATGGGGCATTTGGGCAATCATCTGTTGAATGCCGCTGATTTTCACTCTACCGATCGGGGATTTGGTATGAAATACCTGATGACCATCCAACGTTCATGGGTATTGTCGCGTTTGGCTATCGAGATGGATGAGTTACCTCAACAATATCAGCATTTTCATGTAGAGACGTGGGTAGAGAGTGCCATGCGTTATTTCACCAGTCGTAATTTTCGCATAGTAGGTGATCAGGGTAAGGTATATGGCTACGGACGTAGTATCTGGGCCATGATTGACACAGAGAGTCGTCAGCCTACCGATATCTTCGCTATCCGCGATGGAGCCATTAACCAGTGGATTGAGAAGGATAAGGAGTGTCCCATAGAGAAGGGTGGACGTGTGAAAATGGGGGAAACGGCAGAACTGGTACGTACCATTGATACATTCTATAATGATGTGGATATCAACGGACATATCAATTCCGTAAAGTATATTGAACATATATTGGACCTGTGGGATATCCATTGGTATCGTGAACATCAAATTAAGCGTTTCGAGATTGCCTATGTTGCTGAGGCTCATGCCGGAGACCAATTGTCCTTCTACCTTGAGAAAGTAAATGAGGGGGAGTACTGCGTACGCATCGTCCGCACGGACGGAACGGAATGTTGCCGAAGTAAGGTGTTGTTCAAATAATCGGTATGAAGCATCGTCATCTCTTGGTCTTGCTGGGGACTGTGGTTACCATTCTGGCAACGGCAGCAGCTCCGAAGGTGCATTGCCCTGTGGTCAAGCTGGAGGTGGAGCGGTTACCGGATCTGCATGTGCCGCGCTCAGGACATCATCTGTTCTTCATCGATGGCGAGGTCGTCGTCATGGGGGGGCATACCTCTGGCTTTGTGCCCACAGCCACGGCAGAATACTACCGGGATGGCGAGTGGCATGTGATGCCGATGGTGTATCCGCATGATCAGGGGATGGCGTTGCGGATGAAGGATGGAAAGGTGATGCTGGCAGGGGGACATGAACAACCGTTGGGCATCGGTCAGCTGTTCTCCATAGAGTTCTATGACAGTAAAAGCCATTCGTTTGAGGGCTATGGCTGTATGGACAGGAAACGCTGCTTTGCGAGTGGTCTGGAACTGGACAGTGGACGGGTCGTGGTGACGGGTAACTGGTTCCAGGAGGATGGCATCGAGGAGTATGTCGGTAGCCGTCAGAACATCTCGGTGAAAGCGTCGTCGCAGAATCGTTCCATGCCCTACGTGTTCCGCACGTCAAGAGAGGGGGCCATCGTGCTCAGTGGCTACGATAACCATGCAGAGTCCTTGGATACCATCGTGATTGACCGTTTGCATGGGGAGCCTTTCACGGTGCCTTTGTTCTCTCAGTGGCATCCGTTTTATCATCACATGATGTTCCACAGCTCAGACGCTTTCATAGGGGATGAGTCGAAAGAGGTCTATGCGTACCTGATGACGGTAAAGGACAGCACAGGACAGGTGGCTTTTGTACGTGTCGAGGGGGAGGAGTTCACCCTGTTGCATACGGACCATGCTGTGCCGATGGAGTTCGAAGGTAAGCCGATAGAATACTTCTCGCATGTGGTCGCTGACAGAGACAGACACCGGGCATATATAGCCGGGGTGGGCAGCATTGAGCATGACAGCCGTCTGTTTGTGGTGGCGGTCGACTATGAAAAGGTACCTGCCACGATGACATTCTATTATACGGACGTACTGACTGGCGTGGGGATATGCCAACCTGTATTGACAGCGGAAGGTAACCTGGTGTTGGCGGGGGGTACAAAAGGGAATAACTACAAGTTGTGCGCAGCATCGGTGCTGCTGCCCTTAGGAACGGAAGAAACTAAGGGACTGGCTAATGTACAATGGTGGTGGTATGTGGTAATAATGGTCTTGCTGGGGGTGGCGACTGCACTCGTCGTGGTGATCAGGAGAAAACGGCTCCATGGACAGTCGGAGACCGCATGCACAGAGACCGTCCTGCTGATAGAACAGCCCAATGAGTCTGCAGAACAGCTCTTCCATCGGATATGCCAGTTGATGGAGGAGCAACGGCTGTATCTGAATGGGAACCTGAAAATCGGGGATGTGGCGAATCTGCTCAACAGTAACATCACCTATGTCTCATCCTGTATCAATACCTTACGGGGGTGCAACTTCTCGCAGTTCGTGAATAGCTATCGGGTGGAGTATTCCAAACAGCTGCTCCATCGTGATCCGAATAAGAAACTGTCGCTGATCGCCATGGAGTCGGGATTTGCCACGGAAACGGCGTTCTTCAGGAATTTCAAGAACGCAACGGGGATGACACCAAAAGAATGGCTGAAAGGGGAAATCGACTGCTAGTTTATAAATTGGCAGTCGATTTTTCGATTTGATAGTCTCTTTTGAACATGATTTCTTTATCTTTGCGGAAGGAATGACAGTCGTATGCGATAGGGCATACGACCCAAGGAAAAGATCATGATATGAAGAAGACAGTATGGTTGATAGGGGTAGCGGCAGTGGCACTGACCATGTTGACGGACTGTATGCCATCCCACTCAAACGCACAGAACCGGCTGATGTGGGCATTGAACCCGGAGGATGGGAGCTATCTGGAGGCGGACGGGTTGGTGAACCTGTTCTCCAACGACAAGGTGACCTGGGCTGATCAATTGAAAGGGACGACGTGCATTGTGGACCTGCCACTGACGGCAACGGATACACGACCGAAAGAGGAGGTCAACTATGTGGGCAGCGGCTCGGGCAGCATCATGAAGTTCCAGCTGTCGGCATCGGCTGACACCTTGCCACACACCATCGGAACGGTCATCATCGATTGGCATGAGAGCTTTTGGGGGATAGCACACCCGGGGAAACGATGGACGGATACCTGCTATGTGGAGTCACGGGGCAAGGGGGTGTATACCCTCTATCGGTATGATGAACAAACGGTCCCTCATCGCGAGGGGATGGTGCTCTTGGTGTATCCGGGTGCCGACAGCATCCTGATCCATCGTGGCAGCGAAGAGACAAAACGGATATTTAAGACAAACCAAAAACACGAGAACGATGGTATATTGTAATAACTGTGGACTGAAGAACACGGATGGTGCTAAGTTTTGCCCGGCTTGTGGGGCACCCCTGTATAATAACAAGACAGAAGAAACCACACCTCCCCGTCCTGAAAACGGGAAGTCCATCAGGACATCCATTCCGCGGAGGGATTCCCTGCCACCGCGACGGGATACGCTTCCACCACGACGTGAATCTGCACCTCCACGACGGGAGGCTGCACCTTCCTACCGCGAACAACAGTTTACACCAAAGAAAGGTGGGGGCTGCAGTAAGAAACTGCTGATGGGCTTACTGGCTTTCATCGTGGTCATAGGACTGCTGATTGGGGGCATCCTGGCCTTGACGGGCGGTGACACTGGAGACTCCGGTTCCAACACCGACTCACTGAATGTGACCCCTGTAGGCTCCGGCACTACACAGACCACTGAAAACAGCCATGCGAAACCGCGTGACGGGGTGGAATACATCCATGCGGAGACGGGCGACAAGTGGGGCTTTGTACTCAACGTCAGACCTGATGGGGGCAAAGACGCCATCTGCCTGGCCCACTTCCTGGGCAACGGCATGCAGGGACGCGATGTGTATGAGATACGTCCGCAGGGGGGCGGTCGCTATGTCCTCTATGAGGGTGGGAAAGAGACCCCCTCAGGCATTACCATGGAGTTTGCTGCCGACGGGAACACGGTACGTGTCACCCGTGAGAAAGCCATCCGTACCGGCTATGGCACAGAGGCAGCCGGCACGGCTGTATTCAAGGCACCGGACAGTACCGGTGAGACCGTGAACAATACAGACGAGGATTCACCAGCCAGTTTTGCCATCAACGTGGGCGACCATGGTGGCAAGTGGGAAGTGCTGCAGTCGGGCGAGAGGGCTTATGTCTTCCCTAGTGGCGAGTATGCCCGCAGCCAGTGGGTGAAGGATGGGAATACGTTCTACTATGTCGACGTCAGCGGATGCCGCATGCTCAACAACTGGGCACACGACGGCTTCTATGCGGGTGCTGATGGACAGTGGGACAGGAGTGCCGGACGTATCCAAAAGAACGTGTTACCCCAGAACAGCAAGGTGTATAAGGACAGGAGTGGGAAGACGTGGATGTTCCAAATGACCAGTGATGCTGATGGCACCATTAGGGGAAAGGCGCATCTGACCTATCCCAAGGGCATAGACTATCAGGCTGATTACAGCGTGAAGTCGTTTGGACGTAGTGCCTATGCATTGTATAATATCAATGACAACTTCGACTGCTGGCATGCCGTAGTGCTCGACGGTGGCAGTACCCTGCGTGTCTCTGGGGCTGGCGTCACGGAAGTGTATCAATAACTAATCTAAATATTTAAAATATGGACTATTGTGAAAAATGTGGGGCACAGAACCCTGACAACTCGAAATTCTGTTATGCTTGTGGCGAAAAGATGCAGGGAAAACCTAAACCTGTAAAGAAGGGGTGTGGGAAGTCAGCAATGTTCCTGCTGGTGATCGTGGTTGTGGTGATAGCGCTGCTCATCTGGGGCATCGCCTCACTGACAGGTGGCTCCGGCGGTGGTGGCAATGGCACTGGTAATGACGGAGATCAGCAGGAGACAGCAAAGTTCGAACGGGTGATGAGCGAGAGGAGTGTCGATTCGCTGACAACAGCCAATCGCTTCAAAAAAGATAATGGGGACGTGGTTCCTAAGGCTGGACGATATGAAGGAATATCCTTTGGCGAGAAGGTTTACTTTGATGTGGTGCTGGCACAGAATGGCACGATCGTCGGAAAAGTGTATGTGGAGATGGGCGGCAGCGCCATCCGAGATAATATCTTTGCCTACTGTGGCAACGGCATCTATGCCTTGTATAATGGGGAACGGATATACGACAATCCTGACGAATACTTCCAGGCGTTGGCAGACCATGAGACCATCGATTGGAAAGGTGTCATCGTGACATACACGGGTCCTGTACCATCCGAAGGCGGCATGGAAAGTGGAGAATAGAAAACGAAGAGGAGGATGAGAAGACGAGGCTTTTTATGCGTACTGGCTTCATTATGGATGCTGACGGCAGGGGCACAGGACGACAAACCGAAAATGTTCCCTTTTGCCCGCTACGATAATCCGGATTCCATCGCAGTAGGATGGAAAATCAAAGTCTGTGAGTATGGGTCTGATAAAGCACCTAAACAGAAACATGAGAAAGATATACTATCTTCCGATTACAGTACGTCAGTGGGTACGTATGCCATGCGGGCATTCCTGTACAATCCAGACAGATACCCGGAGACAAAGACATATATGAGACCGGTGGTCGAACAGGAGTTTTTGATACAGTTCAATGGCTTGCCGTCCTACAACACCTTGTTGGGGCAGGAGACCCCCAATAGCATATTCAGGAATAAAAAAGACAAGGTAGAAGGTGAACGGATATGGACATGGCTTTGCTATAGTGTGGTCTTTGAACCCCGCTGGTTTAAGGTGTCTAATGGAAAGGTGTCACTCGATGACTATATAGCCAGGGAAAAGAAAGAGGGATGGGGATTCCAGGTGGATAAATACGGCACGAAGACCATCATCATGAAATACAGGGGCTGGTCACCCCATGAGGGGATCAAATCCTGGGATGCCAAGATAGAGTGGATCATCCTGTTCTACGATAAAATCCTCAAGGATCATTCACGCATAGAACGGGTCTACGAGAAATCCAGTGGCGGGAACTATCCCTTCGCATTGGAAGTGGAATTGCAAGGCAATTCATATTTGGACAATAGTCTGTGGGAGACTATTGGGGATGAGAAATATGGAGGGGGAATAGGACATCATAGGGAACTGTCGCCACAGATGATGCAACGATACGAACAGAAGTTTGCGGAGATAGTGAAGACACTCAACGAAGAGGTGAAGGGCTTGCGCTACACCATCCTGCCTGGGGAGATAAAGTTCTATGTCAAGGGGCTCGAGGAAATACTCAAGAACGAGAAGGAGGAACCGGCTGATAGCATATCAGGTGAAAAAATAGTGCATGAGGAAGACAACGAGGCATCCACGGAGAGCGGCGGCGAGAAGTTCGTCATTCCCACAATCATTGGCGGTGTGCTGATGGGCGGTGCTGAGTGGCTGAGACGCAGAAGGAAGAAAAAGAAGAATCAGAAGAAGAAGGAAGAAGAGGACGAAGAGGAAGATGAGGAGCCCGACGAACTCCAGATGGAGGTCTATAAGGACTTTGGAGATACATTGATAGCGGGCGATGCCGCCCAACGTATCAGTGCCTGCATCCTACGCAAACGGAAAGGCTATGCCGAGTGGGTGGACGAGAACCTGACACGTCAGATTAGCATCAGTGCCGACGACGACTACCTGGCAGTAGAGGAGGACGGCATGGTGAACGGCTGGAAGTCGGCTTTCGTACAGGCTCCAGAACACGAGGAACCGCCTCAGGAGGGCGTGGCGAAGTTCGTGTTGGAGAGCCGTGAGGCAAGCTACACCAACCGCCTGCACTTCCGCATCCAACGGAGCGGTGTCGTCTTCGCGCAGGACAACCTGACACTGCCTGCCATGTACAATAAGGAGGTGCGACTGCCGTTCCTGGTACAGGGCATCGGACCGGACGAGGGTGAGGTGACAGTCACCATCCGTGCGAAAGAGCGTGGCGAGGCCACAGACTATACCGTTGAGACGGTCTGGGATGACAAGGAGCAGCTGTGGAATGCTGTCATCTGGGACATCTGGCAGGATGAACTGGAGAACGCAAGATACCAGTCTGGGGAATTCCTGACGTATTATGTAGACGTGGAGGCGAGGAGCACGACGGGCCTGACACTGAAGGGCCGTCTGCCGCTCTACCGTTTCTATATGGGACTGGCGTTCCAGATGGAGGGCAACGATGTGGGCTGCTACCTGGAGGAATACGACCCTGTACACCATACCGATGGTCTCGACGTGGTGAAAATGGACGGCAAGAACTATGCGCCGGCAGAGACATCTTGCTCGCTACGCCTCTTCGACTGGGACGAGAACAACCACTCCTTAGTGGTGATAAACCCCGTGGTGAGCGCGAACCCCGATGACTTCAAGGTGAAGGCGGCCAACGAGAACGAGCAGGAGATGGTGGACAAACTGGGACTGCAACTCATCGTCAAGAACTCGTCAACGGGGGCGCCCGTCTACCGACTGCGCTGCAGACGGGGTGTGCTGAACGCACCCAACCGCATCAATGCGGTCATAGAGGTGAAGAGTCACATGGGTGATGCGGTGCTGACATTCAGGCACGAGGTGCGTCTGCTGTCACAACCGAAACCGAGCTTCAGAAGTCCCAAGGAGATGGCGGACTGGCAGAATGAACAGAACCGCGTCCGTGACGTGCTGGAGGGCATCGACCGACAGATAACGTCGATGGGACTCAGCGACCGTCTGGCACCGCTGGTGCAGTATATCCAACTGCAACTGGAGGCTTTCGTACAGGACAATCACTTCGGCTTCGACCGTCGCAACGTGCAAGCCATCCAGAAGACGTTCCACAGTGTACTGGAGGGCGAACAGGCGGATGCCAACCAACATACGCTGGTGGCTTGCGACAACCTGCAGGAGGTGACATGGGAGTACTTCCGTGCAATGCGCACCACCGTCAACGACATGGGCTTCTTCGCGAAGCTCTTCGCGAGCGTGGCTACCTTCGGCACATTCGACGTGGCGGTGAGTGTCATCGAGGTGGTAGGCGAGATGAAGGACTATGTCGACCGGGGTGGTGACAGCGCGTGGGGGGCCTTCTTCGTGGGTGTGAAATATGTCACGAAGAAGTACATCACGGAGAAAGCCATGGACCTGGGCAAGAATGTGGTCAAGAACTACGTCAAGAGCGGAGGTGACATCAAGAATACGTGGAGTGCGACGAAGACCGATGTGAAGGGGATGGTCACAAAGGAGATCAACTCCGTCAGGAACTTCCGGAAGAAGTCGGGGGCTGCCGACGCTGCGAAAGCGGCCAATGCCCAGGCGAAGGAAAAGGCGGACGGCCTGCTGAAGGAGGCCAAGGGACAACCGAAGGAACTGCCCGACAGTGCGGTGAAGTACGGCAAGGTACGGGCTGAGAAGAATATCAATGAACTGCGGAAGGCCATCGAGGAGGCGAACCTGCATCCCACAGAGGCGAACATCATCCGGAAGAACGCGATGATCATGAGGTGTCAGGGCGATAAACAGACGATGTTCATGCTCCGCCAGGGCGGCGACTCACTAGATGCTGTACGCAAGGAACTGAACACCCACCTGAGCACGATCTATAAGGCTACCGACAACCGCGTGAGACATATCCTCGCCAACAAGACGGGCATGCCGGTCAACGAGATCAAAATCATGAACGCCACATCGTCGAACTCCGCCAAACTGATGAGCGGCAAGTCGGTCACCTTCGACAGGGATATCACCTACTTCTATGTCGACAAGGCGACAGGACAGGTGAAGTACTTCTCACAGGGAACGGTGGAGAAGATCTACGCCAAACAGTTCCATGAGGTGGCTGCCGCTGGTTCCTCCATGAGCGGAATGGTATGGGACCAGACACAGGCTGCGGCGAAGGCCTATGCCAAGAAGATGGACCAGACGGTGGTGGAGGATGTCCTCGGACATGCGGAGAGCTATGGTCTGGACCTGGGTAAGATGATTACCGAGGGTCTGCAGGGCGAGAAACTCACAGACCCGACAAAGGTGGCACAGGCGGTGATGTATAAGGGACGTGAACGTTTCTACGAGGCGACGAAGATGCTGAAGGAGGCGGCGGCCAAGACCAACCCGGGAGAGAAACTGGAACTGCAGTCGACGGCCATCGGGGAGATCATGGAGGGCTGTCGCCAACAGATGAAGGTCTTCGACCTGCTCGATGCGCGTGATATCGCCCGTATCGGGACCAACGGCATGAGTAAGATCCCGTCACCACTGCGTGAGGGTATCGCCGTCATCCGCAGGATGGTGGAGGGGAAGGCTGACATGAACCAGACACAGGCTGCCCTGAGCTCGTTGGGCTTTACGTTAAACAGCCTCACAGAGGCCATGTACCATACCGTGGAGGAGATAGGGTAGAAACCAAAAAGGAATTAAGTAAAACGTAAGAGAGATGAAGGAAGAACAACTGACCAGTCGCGTAACGCTTTGTCCCGACGGCAAGTACCGCTGGGTCTATGAGGTGAACCTCTACCGCAACCCGACCATCCTCATCGACCTGCTCAAGGCGGTGGTCTACATTTTTCTCACCATGTATGTCTGTTTCTTCATCTATGGCTGGATAGACGACTGGTTCAGGATCAAGAGCCTGCAGGACCTCTGGGATAACCTATGGGGACAGGCGGTGCCCTTCTTCTGGATGGCCCTCTTCCTGGCGGCCATCTGCGTCATCAGCTATTACATCGGGGCACGGCGGTTTGGCGGTGTGTATGCGGCGATGTTCGAAATGGACGAGAAGGGTGTCCTCCATGCGCAGATGTCGAGTCAGGTGAAGAAACAGCAGGTCATCAGTGCCATCGCGGCCATGGTGGGCGTAGCGGCCGACGACCCCGGACCGGTGGCCAGCGCCATCCTCACGTCCACCATCACGGCATGGAAGAGCGACTTCCCCAAGGTGCGGAAGGTCAAGGCGGTGCGCTGGCGAAACCTGATCAAGGTCAACGAGCTACTGACGAAGAACCGTATCTTCGTCGATGATCCCGAGGACTATGAGTTCGTGCTGGACTATATCCGCCAGCGCTGCCCGAGAATACAATCCAAACAAAAAAGCAATACATGAAGATGAGAAAGATGAACAGGAACATGAGACGATGGGCCATGGCCATGATGGCGATGACACTGGGCCTGATGGCCTGCGGCAGCAAGTCTGCAGGCAACAGTGGGGAAGGGGACTATCCCGAACCCAGCCGGCAACAGGCGTGTATGAACCGACTATACGACGTGCTGATGAGTCCCGAGGGACGTGCCATGACGGGCGCACAGCTGGCTGTGTATGCGGATACGACGCGACTCAGGAATGTCTTTAAGATCGCGTTGCCGGTGGGCGAGGACGACCAGCTGCCGCGCATGGGCACCTATCGCAATGACGAGACGGGCGGCACCATCATATTCCGTCAACTGACGGAGGAGGATCCCCTGGATACCATCCATGCCGTCTGTCAGGCCGCTGTACGCATCGTCCACTTTGAATATGAGGACAGCACCAGTCTGCCACAGACTGGCGACACGCTCCTGGTACAGGATCGTGGACGTGGCATCCTGACAGGCTTCAGGTACGTTCACCGGGGTGGCCCCAATGGGGGCAAGCACAGGTGCTACGACCAGCACCCTGACGGCTATCCCGAGTATGCGTCCTGGGTGTTGGCGGTATATCCTGGGGCCGACAGCCTCCTGTATACCTGTGGCTATGAGGCATCGAAGCGGACCTATCGTTATGTGGGTGAACAGTAATGGGTGACGCGTCTGATCGTATACAACAGGGTGCCGACGGCATCTTCCGCTGGACCTATGAGGTGAACCTGTGGAAAAATGCACATATCTTCTATGATTATGTCAAGGTGATAGGCATCACGCTAGGGCTGGTCTATGGGTTGATGCTGGTCATCGGCATCTTCCAGGCGGACAACTGGGAGGTGGTATGGACCATGGTACAGGCTTTCCTTTGCGTCGCTGTGGGCTTGTTCCTGCTCTGTCTGATGGGCTATGGGATATGGGCAGCCGTCAACGGAGGACGCTATGTCGCGCTGTTTGAGATGGACGACACGGGTATCACCCACTGTATGATGAAGAAGGATGTGAAACGCCAGCAGATCGTCAGTAGCATAGGCGTCCTGGTAGGACTGGCCACGGGGAAGCCTGGCGTCATCGGCAACTCCCTGATGGCGGCCAGTGTCAACAAGTGGAGGTCCGGTTTCGCCTCTGTGCGGAAGGTGCAGGCGCTGCGGCATCGCGACCTGATCAAGGTCAGCGGACGACTGACCCAGAACCAGATCTTCGTGGAACATCCTGAGGATTATGCGTTCGTACTGGACTATATCCTCCGGCACTGCCCGCAGGTTAAACAGTAGCTTTGTGCTTGTGTACACCCGTAAATGTGAAAAATCGGACGCACTTTTTGGTGAGCCCGATTTTTATTCGTACCTTTGTGCCGTAAAAAGTGAA
>Ga0310694_10005447_pt1 | contig 12182 bp, 8 predicted proteins | sample 174DNAGHGhighgp2_FD_203884 | JGI IMG/M metagenome (GOLD analysis project Ga0310694, IMG submission 203884) | Sheep rumen microbial communities from Palmerston North, Manawatu-Wanganui, New Zealand - 1742 DNA GHGhigh gp2 (v2) (version 2) | ecosystem: Host-associated > Mammals > Digestive system >...
TGACAGTGGTCAAAACACCCTCAATCACGAAAGGATCAACAATCTCGTCATTGCTTTTGGATTCGTTGGAAGGATATCTTTCGCGAACCATTTTGCAAATCGTTTCCTGAATGCGCAGAGCTTCCTGACTTGCTCTTTTTGTATTCTTTTCACCCGGAATCGGGAAATTAAACATATCCTTCAAACGCGGCTGCTCAAGTGATCTGGCTTCCATCAGCTTTTCCTCGTCACCGATACCGTTTCGGCCCAAAATTTGATTGGCCATACCCAGTATTTGTCCGCCCAGTTCCGGATTCATTCCCTGACAACTGAACACTTCTTTTACCGCGCCCATAATAGCCTTTTCCCAGCCTTCACCCTGATTACGCAAACGCATTTGCAAAGTGTTGCTGCCGGACGGCTTGGCAAACGAATAATTCAGAAAAGGATTGTTGGCTGCTTTACCGGCACGCTGCGGAATATAAGTGCGGGCACGATTGCAAATATCTTCCAAAATACGGAAACTGTACGGCTCGTCCTGAATATGTTTACGCAACACTTGGTCTTCACAATATACGGCGGTATTGGAGCTGACCACAGTATCTTTTTTGAACTGATAAACCTCGTACAAAGCCTTACCGATACATTGGGCTGTTTCTAAAAACATCCCCACGTTATCCAGATATATCATTTGCTCCGGCGGAATTGCATCAATTTCTTTTTTGCTCAAGCCCACGGTGCGCAAGAATTTACAAACATTGGATAAATCTTCTTCGTTTTCAAGCTGATAGGCATCTTTAATGATGGAAACCGGAACGCCGGTCATCAAAGAGCAATACATATCCGTAAAGTCTTTCGGGTTGAAATCGGCCATTTCGGAAATATCAAAACGGTCGCGCAACGGCTCACTCATTTTTTCCTTAATGCCCATTTCCGCGGTTTCAGGGTTACCGGTGGCTTCCAACATAAAGGTATCCGGTAAATCTTCTTTGGAAAGGTGTACTTCACGGCCGTTGGCACCGGTAATTTTCATATCTTCGTAGCTGCCGTTCAAAAAGTCCAAATAAGGCAACAGAAAGTCTTGGTTTTTACCGCGGTTGATTTCATCCAAAATAATCGGACGACCGCTTTCAAGTGCCTGTAACAGCTCGCCGTCTTTTTCCACAAAGCCGACACTGTTGATATTGTACGAATAGTCGATATTCTCGCGTTTGCAGAACTGTTGCAGCAAACTTACGAATTCTTTATCCCTGTCGGCCGAATCTAAAGATGTATTGCCGCGTGCGCCGTTCCAATCAAGCGAAATTTTGCCGCTTTCATCAATGGTAAAGGCATCGTCAAACATGGTTTTCAAAAGCGAGATACCTTCGGCAGACAAAGCGCTTTTATCGCCTTTGTTATACATTTTGATACGAGCATCAATGGCATTTTTCTCAACATCAATATTGGACGTATCCAAAACGGTTTGCACAATCAGGGTTTTCAAATCACGGTCTTTACAGTTAACATAAATACCTCCCTGCGGGTCTACCATTTTGCAAAGGGTCTTCAAATCGTGCGTTTTACCGCGTCCAGGTTCGCCTTTAATGAATTTGGCGCGGCGGCGACGTTCAAAAATATTGCTGCTTGCAACATTGGCATCGATATTGTCGCTGCGACGACGCAAGTTTTCCATAAAGTCGTTAATTCTGCTTCTGACCGGAAAATTTCGCATCATTTTACCCAGCACCTTGGCCTGAACATCTTCAGGAGTGCCGTCATACATAACCGGCAGGCGAATATAGGTATTGTCATCACGCAGAAGTACTAATTGTCCGTCATCATTCATGTACGGAATAGGGCAATTTTCGGAACCGATATAAGCATAGTTTTTAGCCATTTTACTACCTTTCTCAACTATTTTCGTCCAATTTTTAATATATAAATATATTATGTGTTACCATACCATAATAAAATAGTTTTGTCAACAGGAATGACAAAAACAATTTAAAAAAATAGCAAATATCCGAGAAAGTTTCGAAAACGCCTGATTGTTTTACTAAAATATCGTAAAAAACAAAAACATCCGATGGTTTTACCCGTCGGATGTTTTTATGCTCATACAAAAAATTCACTTCCTTTTACCGCCCCACGCCAAAATATTTTCTTTGGTATCGATTACATCGAACCAAATCTTGTGGGTATCGATAACTTCATTGTTTTCGGAAAGAAGCTCGACCACAATATTTCCGCCTTGAGCAAAAATAGGAGTCTTCATAATCACTTCTTCCTCAATTCGCACCCGTGCGTCTTTTCCTTTTTCTTTGAAGTAGACACGGATAGCGCCCCAGTGATTGGTTTTTATCGTACCAACTGAACCGTCCTTACTGAATAAGAACGAGTGATTGACGATTTTTACCGGAGAATTACTGCGACAGCAGACTCTTCCCACATTTTCCACGGACGGAGCGGAAGAAACCATCTCATCATCTGCCTTCTGGCAGGAAACAACTGACATTGTCAGCATCAGGCCGATAAGACCTAAAAAAGTTTTTCTCATATGTGTTTGTATTGTGTTTGTAAAATAATATTCATCATTATTTTTTAACTGATGTCAGTATACATCAATTTTGTCAAATATCAAGAGAAAATTTTGCTTTTTTTGCATCTTTTATTAATCGCACCCATTTTTACGCAAATAACAAAAACGTGCAAAAGCAGCCTCCAGCCGCAATTACAACAAAAAAAAGCGGAGATATTCAGCCTCCGCTGCAATAAATCAAACAATTAAAGATTTGTCAATTTCATTCTCAAACTTTTTAAGGAATTAACCGCTCCGGAAATACTCTCAACCGCTTCTTTGCTGAGCTCCTGCCGCACCAATACCGTTGTTTGCGGCTCCGCTTTTGCAGGTTCAATCCCCTGTTTTTCCGGTTCTTCAAAAAAGTCTTTTTGAATTTCTTCCTCGCCGAGCAAGTTCTTCAAACCCTTGGTTTTGATGAGCTGTTGCGCTCCCTCAATCGTATAACGATTATTATAAAGCAGACTTTTAATCAGTTTAATGATTTCCACGTCATCCGGACGATAATAACGCCTTCCGCCGCCGGTTTTCATCGGCTTAATTTGGCTGAATTTAGTTTCCCAAAAGCGCAAAACGTGAGTTGCCACACCGAGTTCGTCTGCCACTTCGGCAATCGTCTTAAACGCAGATTTAGACTTATTAATAATCATAATTCAGCCTCCTCGGCAAAAACGGCTATTTTACGCCGCTTACAGCCTTCCTTAAAATTTGTGAAGGCTTAAACGAAATCACGGTACGCGGAGTAATCGCGGCCTCAACTCCGGTTTTTGGATTACGGCCGATTCGCGCGTTTTTCTTGCGCAAAGCAAACGTGCCGAACGAAGAAATCTTGACATCATTGCCTTTAGCCAATTCCGACTTAATTTCTTCGATAATCATATCCAAAACATCGCCGGAGTCTTTACGAGATAAACCGATTTCTTCATAAATAGCTTCGGTAATGCTCACACGTGTAACAGTTTTCATTTTTCCTTCCCTTTAGTTAAATTAAACGATTGACTACATATATAATGCCAAGCGGACAAAAACAAAACCACTTTAAGCAAATGATTCACAACTTTTTATTTTATGTGAAAAATAAAACACGAAGCACTCAAAAATTGTATTTGAGTGCTTCAGGCTCAGTCCGGATTACAGGGTTTAATCAAAGACAACCGTTTGTTTCTTTGGCATAACGCACATAATCGCTGTAATATTCTTTAAGGCTCTTTTGTACCAGATAATTTACCGTATTTTTCGGATATTCGCCTTTGGCATTGAGCTTTCCGGCTTTCTTTCCGGTCAAAATCTCAATACCGTCGTCAACCGTATCGATGGCATAAATTGTGAATTTTCCTTCTTCCACCGCCTGCAGAATATCGGCCCGCAGCATCAGATTATCCACGTTGGTTCGCGGAATAATCACGCCCTGATTGCCGGTCAGCCCCTTATAGGCACACACATCAAAAAATCCTTCGATTTTTTCGTTTACACCGCCGATAGGCTGAATTTCGCCGAACTGATTGATGGAACCTGTCACCGCAATACTCTGCTTAATCGGCAATTCGGCAATTGCCGAAACCATACAATAATATTCGGTTGACGAAGCACTATCCCCATCCACTCCGCCGTAAGATTGTTCAAACACAATCGAGGCCGAAAGCGAAAGCGGCGAATGTTTGGCAAAACGATTGGCAATCAGCGATTTCAAAATCAAAACACCTTTGCTGTGTATCGGACCGCTCATCGCCACTTCGCGCTCAATGTTTACAAAGTCGCCTTTTCCCATCCGCACTTGTGTTGTAATCCGCGCCGGTTTGCCGAAGGTGTAATTTGAAAAATCATACACCACCAACCCGTTGATTTGTCCCACTCTTTCGCCGACAACATCCATTAAAATCGTTCCTTTGTCGATTTCTTCAAGCATAGCTTTTTTCACGCGGTCGGAACGATAAATCTGTGCTTCAATCGCCTGTTCGATATGATTTTTGCCGATTTGCTTAGAATTGGACTTGCGTGCCCAATAATCGGCCTCTCGCAATAAATCGCCGATTGAAGAAATATGTGCCGTCAGTTTATTGGCGTCATCGGCCAAACGCGACGCATGTTCAATCACACGAGCCACCGCCTGCTTATTCAGCGAGCGCAGACCTTTCTTTTGTGAAAGCGAACCGATAAGTTTAGCGTATTCTACCTCATTTTCCGGTGTCCGATCCATAATCGTACCGAAGTCGGCCTCTACCTTGAAGAAATCTCTGAAATCAGGATCACGCTCACACAACAAATCATAAATTTCAAAATCGCCGGTCAGCACAATTTTTATACTGAGCGGAATCGGCTCCGGATCGAGAGAAATCGTCGTAAAGCTGGTATCTTCACTCGGAGCTTCGATTTTGATATGTTTGGAAGCAATCGCCCGTTTTAATGAATCCCACGCAAACGGCTGTTCCAAAACCTTGCGCGCGTCCAAAAGTAAAAAACCGCCGTTGGCGCTATGTAAAGCACCGGCCTTAATCAGCGTAAAGTCAGTCAAAAGCGCGCCGTATTGTTGTATTCTTTCGACCTTACCTACCAAATTACCCTGCGTTGGGTGGTCGAGCGTAATAATCGGTGCTCCGGAATCCGGCGTATTTTTAACGATAACATTAACTTTAAGTTTGGCAAACTTATCGTCTTCCGGCTGTTTCATCCGGCTGAGCAACATCTGCAACGGCTCTTCTTCATTATTTTCGGCCATCAGATTCTTTTCTTTATCTTCCGGCACAAAGTCATCGACATTGTCAAGAATATGGTCCTGAATGGATTTCAAAAATTTTGTTGCCTGTGAAAGCCCCTTATATTTTTTGCGCAACTCATCAATCGGCTCCTTAACCGCCGCCTTGGCAAACCGCAAGCGCAAAGCGTCTATTTCGTCTTTTTGTTTTTCTTCCCACTTCGGCAAATCTTGCGTTGCGTTTTCGATTTCTTCCTGCATGGCATTCAAATCATCCATAATCAGTTTCTTCTCATCGTCCGGAAGCTGGTCGAAAACATCGGGACTTAACACCTCACCGTCTTTCATCGGTGCAACCACCAGCCCCATCTGCATATGCAGCAGCGACACGCGTTTACCCTTGGCTTTCTTTTGCAAAATATTGATATAGTCGTCTTTTTTGGACTTATATTTTTGTTTGATGATGCCGAGCGCCGCCTTATACTCGTCGGATTCCACCAAAACCGTCAGCGACGACGAAAGCTCGTCCAACAAATCATCGACATCTTTGGCAAATTCGCTTGCGCATCCAGCCGGAAAACGAATGGCTTTCGGTTTATACGGCTCATCAAAATTATATATATAAGCCCAATCATCCGGAGTTTTGCGCTTTTTAGCTTCTTTTTCCAAAATTCTTTTAACCAAACTGGTTTTACCGGTTCCCTCCGGTCCGAGGCAAAACAGGTTATATCCGCGAGAACGAATGTGTATACCCAGTTCAACGGCGCTGATGGCTCTGTCCTGCCCCAATGCGGAAAGACGCTCTTCCAAGTCTGCCGTGGTACTGAACCCGAATTTAGAAGTATCACATTTGCGATAAAGTTGGTTAGAATTTAATTTTGTAATAGCCATTTTAAAATAATCCTCATATAATGAACAATTATAAATAATATAGTCTTAAAATGCTAACAGAGGGTAAATGTCGGAAAAATATTTTGAATGGACGATATATTTTCTGCTTATTTGCGCGATTTTGCTACCGGTGCTTATATGGCGTTTGCATATGCGTCTGCACTTTTTGCAAAATCTCGTACGCATCGGCATTTTAAAACGTCAGCAAAAAAGCAATTTCAATTTGCTGTTTTCCGCTGATATTCTGAACAAATCCGTCCGAATTTTATTTTTCCGCACCGCGGCGGAAGCCAAACACGCTTTGCGGGCGCTGACCGGCGGCAATACCGCACCGGCCGTCGCTTTTCTGCAAAAAAAACAGCCGGCATTGGCCTTGTTGTTGTTGGCACATACCGACATAAACGAAGCATATAAGCAAAGCAAACGCCGACATATTCCGCAAATCACCGACCGCAAATACGGAGTATATATTCCGCTTTTGGCGCATCTGGTACATGACCGTCATACTATGCTTGCGGCCGTGGAAAAAATAACTCCGCAACTTGCAAAATACGACCGCACAGCACAAGCTTATTTTAAGGCGGTTGCGGCTTACGCTTATTTGCACGAGGGCGATATGCTCTCGGCTTCGCAAAATGCTTCGGCGGCACTCAAATTCTTTCAAAAAAAACAATTTGCCGCAGAAACCGCGGCCTGCCACCTGATATTGGCCGAAATCTACCGCATAAGCTGTGTCAATGACGTTGCGCAGACTATGATTGAATCCGCCCTTAAAATTTATCAAACTCAAAACACTCCGTTGTTCTTGGCAAAAGCCCATACAATCAAAGGAATGCTGATGGTGTTTGAAAATCGTTTTGAAGAAGCCGAAGCCGAATATCAAAAAGCGCTGCAACTGCCGCTCACACCGCAACTGCATGCCGATATTTCAAATCAGCTGGCACTTCTCAAATTGGCGCAAGACGACACCGCAACCGCCGCCAATTATGTCAGACAGGCTCTTGATATGCAAAAAAGGATGAAAAATCCGTACGGTACGGCATTTTCATTGCAGCTTTCCGCGCACATTCACTTCCAGAAAAAGCAACATCGCCTCACGGTAAAAACAGCCTCAGAAGCCTGCAATCTTTATCTCAAACAAAAAAATTTTTCCGCCGCGGCCGAATGTCTGTATTTGGCGGCAGAAGCGCAATACAAAATGCGATGCAATACTTTGGCCGAAAAAAATCTGCGCGAAATTCTGCAAATCAATCGAGCGCACCCCAACAGTTTTCACACGGCCAATGCTTACAGCCTGCTCGGCCTGATTTATTTGCAAAAAAAAGATTTACAGCGTGCCAAAGTGCTGTTTCAGCAATCTTTGCACCTTGAACAAAGCCACCGCCGTTGTGAAGGCTTGGCCGCCGACTATGCCAACTTGGCATTTATTGACGAGCTGACGGATTATGCCGACAATGCGGCCTCAAACTGGCAAATTGCTCTGGAATATGCCAATGAAACCGGCGATAAAGAATTGGTCGCGCTGATTGAAAAGCACAGGTCCGATAGATAATTCTTTACATTTGGATATGAATTGTATAAATTGAACTGATAAAAGATTTAAGGTAGTCATTTTTTATGTTGAATATGGATTTTATAAACCGTACAGCTCTGTTTCAACTTCCGCCCGAAGCTGAATGGCACAACCTTATTTCGCAATTTTATGCCCGCTATAATCACATTCATGAGCTGGTTATGGCCGAGTTCGGTCCCAACGGTTTTATCGTTCTGTTCTTATTTTTTCTGTTTTTGCTGATTATCATCGTGATTTACATCAAATCGTTGATTGATACTTTCAGCGCCGGTCGGGCCGAAATGGAAGATGCCGATGCCGAACCGGACGGTTTGTTTTATACCGTTGAAGAACCTGAATTGACTTTGGCTAATGATAACAACGCTGATTTCATCCAAGTTTTTGACAGCGAAGAATTAGAAAAGTTAAAAGAAGAACAAGAACTCTCCGCCCGTCTGATTATGGCATCGCAACAAACCGCAGATTATCTGCATTTGGAGGAAGATTATCTCGAGCTTAAAAGAAAAATGCAAAAGCACGCTCAAGAAAGTCAGCGCCGCCGCAAAATGCTTGAGGAAGAGCAAATTGCCGCCATTAAGAAACCGAGAGGAAATAAAAAGAATATCGATGTCGAGCCGGAAATAAAAGAAGAAATTGATGATACTCCGGATAATCCGGTGGCCGTCGTTTTGGGTATGCTCGGCCATGGTGTAACCGAGCAGAAAATCGCACAAGCTTTATATTATCATAACAAAGCCAAAATGTCGGAAGAAGATATTATTCAGGTTGTTTCCTCTATCAACAAATTCATTGATTTATGTAAATCAGGCAAATTCAATCTGCCGCCGCAAAAACAGCCGCTGCCGACACCGGTTGCCGCAATGATTGACTTATCAAACGGCGATTCTTCTTCGTGTTTGATTTTGTTGCAATCTTTGCTCAATTCGCAAATGCAAAAAGCCGAAGGTGAAAGCGGTATTATCCGCGACCTTACTTATGCGATGGCCGCCAATATTGCCTGCCTTATGGGTAACATTGCCAAACTCGGAGATTTAGAACTGGCGCACAACTCTTTTGAACTGGCTACCGAGCTTTCGCCCAAAAACGTAACGGCATGGAGCCGCCTCGGCGATATTTATATGCTTGAAGATACCAAAAGCAAAGCCATGATAGCATATCAAACCGTTCTGGATATCGGCGACCGCATACTTTATTCCGAACAAATTGCCAACGCCCAACAAAAGCTGTCAGAATACTATTTGGCTCAGGGGTTGGAGACCAAAGCCAAAGAAATGAAGGAAGAAAGCGCCCGTTTCTACGAAACATACGGTATTGCCACCCCGCTCAGCAACAGTGAACTCAAGGTTTATCAAACCCTCAAAAAAGAAAATGCTCAAACTCTGCCGGCCGTCATCAGCGCCTTAATCTCCGACCATCGCTGAAATCTTTTGTCAGGCTGTTAATTTACATCAAAGCGCTTGAAGAATATAAAAATTCGTGCTAACTTCATCACAAACCGATTACTCGCAACGGAGAAAAATTATGAACAAAGGTCGTCTGCTTACATTGATAGCCGTTATGGCAGTGTTTTTCATTGTCGTCAAAACGGATTGGCACCCGAAAATTGACCACGAACAACTGCAAAAAGAAGCCGTTGATATTGATAACAGCTATACGGTCAGACATACCGACGGCTTGGAGAAAACCTATTTTTCAAACGGTGCGGTTCGCAGTGAAACCAATTATGTTAACGGAGAACGCCAAGGCAAGGCTATTTACTATTATGCCGACGGTTCCCTGCGTTCCGAAGTCAACTATGTAAACGGCAAACGCGAGGGTGAAACCAGAACTTATTATAAGAACGGACAACTTGAAAAAACCTATACCTATGTCGACGATATGTTGAACGGACCGGCTAAGTCTTACGACAATAACGGCATTTTGGTCAGCGAAACCACCTTTGTAAACAACAAACAACACGAAAAAGAAACCGCTTACTACCCGAGCGGAAAAGTAAAGGCCGAGTTTTATTTTGATGAAGACGGCAGATTGCACGGCAAAATGCAAGAATTTTACGAAAACCGCAAAATTCGCCGCGAAGCCTCGTTTTCTCACGGTAAAGAAGACGGCTTGGAACAGCTCTTTTATGAAAACGGCGAATTATTCCAGACTTCGCAATACATAAACGATATGTTGGACGGCCCGCAGCGCACATACAGCGAACAAGGGGTATTGCTCGCCGGCGCCGAATATCAAAAAGGCAAAATAAACGGCGTTGCCACTACATATTGGCCCAACGGCAAAGTCAGAGAGCAATACAACTTTGTCGACGGTATCAAACAGGGTGAATACAAAAAATTCAGCGACAAAGGTGTTTTGCTTGCTGCGGCAACATATGTCAACGATGCCGTCGACGGCCCGCTGACGCTCAACTATCCCAACGGCAAGCCTTATGCCGTAATTCCGTATCGGGACGGTAAAATAAACGGCAAAACCGTACGTTATTACGAAACCGGAGAAAGAATGGCTGAGGCCGAATTTGTTGACGGTCTGATTGAAGGCCATGAAATGGAATATTATAAAAACGGCCGACCGAAACACGATTATTTGTATCGCGACGGCAAACCGGACGGACCGGCTACCGAATATTACGAAAACGGCAAAGTCAAGCGTACTTTGACCTTCTCTGACGGACAAGTCAGCAATTTTGTGGTCAATTATGACAGCAACGGATTAAAAATCTTTGAAGCACAATACCTTGAGAATATAGTCAACGGCACGGCGCGTCTTTATCAAAAAGGCGGCCAAAATGTCGGTACGATTATCCCTTATCGTGACGGCAAAATATCGGGTATTATCGAAGATTTGGATAAATCAGGCAACATTATGCAAGAAGTGGCATACAACGACGGCGTCTATCAGGGAAAAGTCACCGGCTATTATCCTTCCGGCAACGTTAAATATACGTTGGAAACCCCTACTGCCGGCAAACGGCCCGACGAGCTTTATTATAACGCCGACGGCAAAGCGGTAAAGGAAAATCTGACCGGAAAACTTACGGTTTATAATCCGGACGGCTCGCTGCAGGCTGAACTGAATTATGTTAAAGGTGAACCGAACGGACCGCTGAAAACCTATTATCCGCGCAGCGGCAACATTCATATTGAAACCGATATGTCGGACGGTGTTTATAACGGTATATATAAAGAATATAACGAAAAAGGCGGTATTATTACTCAAACTAAGTATGACAAAGGAGTGATAGACGGTGTGATTTCTACTTTTTACGACAGCGGAAAACTTATGATGCAGGTGCCTTTCGTCAACGGTGTCGCCGACGGCAAAGTTACCGGATATTACGAAGACGGCAAAACCGCTTTTACCATGTTTTACAAAAACGATAAAATCAACGGATTGCTGACGACATATTATCCCGACGGCCGCAAAAAAACCGAGAAAATGCTCAAAAACGGCGCATGGTCCGGCAATGAATATCGCGAATACGATGAAAACGGTCGCGTTACTTTGGAAGTATCCGAGGACGGCTACGGCATAAAATTCACGCGTACCGATGCCGACGGCAACAAAGAAGAACTTTCCGAAGCGGAGAGAATACACCTTATCAACCGGCTCAAAGCCTTGAATGTCGGTGTCGTAAGTGAAGATAAACTTTCCGAATACATCAACAAAATACCTGTTTCCAATCCGGAGAATAAACAATGAACGAACAAGAAATAACAGAACGCCTTATCAATATTGAAATGGCTCTCGATAACCAACAGAAGGCCATCGACGATTTGAGCGAAATGCTGATTAAACAGGGCAAAATAATCAGCCATTTGCAAAAACAAAACGAATGGCTGAAAAATAACATCAATCAGGATGTGGTTAAGCCTTTGGCCGAAGAAACCCCACCGCCGCACTATTAATAAGGAGAACAAAAATGCGTGTTGTCATCAAAAAAGATTATGAAGAACTCTCACGTTGGGCCGCCGACTATGTGGTTTATCGTATCAACAAGCATCGTCCCTCGCCGAAACGGCTGTTTGTGTTGGGATTGCCGTCGGGCTCAACTCCGCTCGGTATGTTTAAACATTTGGCGCAATATTATAAAGAAGGCAAAGTTTCGTTTGAAAATGTTGTGTTTTTCGGTATGGGTGAATATATCGGCATCGGGGCCGGTGACGAACACGGTTTTCAATATTATTTGTGGGATAAATTCCTGAAATACATCAACATTAAAAAAGAACACGTTTATTTTTTGGACGGTCTGACCAAAGATTATGCCAAAGAATGTAGCGCTTATGAGGCCAATATCAAAAAATACGGCGGTGTCAATCTGTTTATCGGCGGTGTCGGTGTTGACGGCCATATTGCTTTTAACGAACCGTATTCTTCGCTGTGTTCGCGTACTCGTGCCAAAATGCTGACACCGAGTACTTTAAAAGCCAATTCGCGCTTTTTCGATAACGATGTTTCCAAAGTACCGCCGCTAGTACTGACCATCG
>Ga0310694_10005448_pt1 | contig 12181 bp, 9 predicted proteins | sample 174DNAGHGhighgp2_FD_203884 | JGI IMG/M metagenome (GOLD analysis project Ga0310694, IMG submission 203884) | Sheep rumen microbial communities from Palmerston North, Manawatu-Wanganui, New Zealand - 1742 DNA GHGhigh gp2 (v2) (version 2) | ecosystem: Host-associated > Mammals > Digestive system >...
AATGAAATACTCCTACTCATTATTTTCTCTTTTCTTATTTATATGTATCCTCAATCATCCATTTTCGGTTTTTTTCGGCTGCCACGGTGTGACAGTCCTACATTTAAACCTTTACGCCCTTTCGCCCTTAATTGTTAATTGTTCACTGTTAATTATTAATTGTAACAACCGTTACCTCCTCTCCATACGCAATGCCCACGGCATTTGTCGCGTAAGCGCGCACGTAATATGTGGTGTTGCTTTGCAAGCCTGTTATGTTGCTTGTGAAAGTGCCCGAGCCGCTGCCGTCGGTGGTGTGCGGGTTGGCAATCGTGGGGGTGGGCTGTGTGCCGTAGCACACGCCGCGTACCGTAACGGCAAATCCGCCATCGGCCATCACTGTGCCGCCAATGGTTACGCTGGTGGTAGAAATGGCTGTGGCTGCGGCAGTTACAACTGTTGGCAGTCCGCTCTGCGTGGTGAATGTGCGCTGCTCGCCGTAGGCTGTGCCAGCGGGATTGGTGGCGTAGGCGCGTACGTAGTAGGTGGTGGCGGGCTCAAGGCCTGTCAGACTGCTGGCGAATGGGCCTAAACCAATGTTGTCGGTGGTGTGGTTGTTGCTAATGGTGGGCTGTTGCGCCGTGCTCCAGCAAACTCCACGGGCTGTCACCGCAAAACCGCCATCGGCCAGAACCTCGCCGCCGCAGGTGGCTGTGGTGGCCGCAATGCGGGTAACGCTGTCGGTGCGCAATGTGGGCAGACCGTCGGCTGTGCGGAATTCAAACTGCTCGCCGTAGGCCGTGCCAATGCTGTTGGTGGCGTAGGCGCGCACATAATAGACGGTGTTCACGCTCAAACCTGTCATCTGGCTGGTGTACTCGCCTGGTCCGCGGCCGTCGGTGGTGTGCGGGTCGGCCACGGTGGGCAGTTGCAGAGTGCTCCAGCACACGCCACGGCGCACAACGGCAGAGCCGCCAATAGCCGTGATGTTTCCGCCCGAAGCGGCTGTGTTGGCCGCAATGGCTTGCACGGCAGCGGTTTGCACGGTTGGCGTCACAGGTCCCTCAACCTGCACCACGCCCAAACTGAACATCTGCCGCCCGTAGGGGAATTTTTCGAGCGTTACGCTGCGGCTGCCGTAGAGCGAGTCGGCCTCCATCCACAGATAGTAGTTGTGGTGCACATCTTCGGGCGTCACCTCAATGCTGAAACTGCCGTCGGCGGCTGTCTCCACCACTGTGGCAATGGTTTTGCCGTCGGTTTTGCTCACCCGTATCCCCGCCACAGGCTGGCTGTTCTGGTCGTTGATAATGGTTCCCGTGCAGACAGTGCTGTCGTAAACACCCTCATCTTCAAGACTTTTTATGCAGCCGCTCAAGGCGAAAATCTCGCACAGAACACACAGATAACACAGATATTTTTTCATTGCTTTATTCGTTTTATCGCTTCGCGTTTTTTCTCTAACCAAAAGAACCCAAACTAAAACCAAATGTTTTTTTAGGATTGATTTGGATAAGTTTGGCTAGATATAAAAGTTTCATTTTTAATTTTTTATATAATTTTTCGTCCAAATTTTCTTAAAACTTCTGCCCGTCAGGGCATAACCGCTAAAACCTCACTCTCATCGCCACTCCAGGCGCCACCATTGCCTTCTCATCTTGCAGAATTACAGGGTTGAGCGAAATGCCGTCCTTGTATTTCGGTTGCATTGTGAAGGCTCTGAAAAGATTAAAGACATACAGTCCGGCCGCTGCTCCCCAAATCACGTAACTTGCATCGCGCAAGCGGTTGTAATCGGTTCGAGCGTTGGCAAAATCTTCATAACTCACATTGTCAGAATGCATTATATCCAGCTTGTCTTGTGCCGTCAGATAGCAGAGCGTTCCCGCTCCAGCTAGAGCCGCTTCGCTAATCAGCGTCAGCGTTCCCTCAACATAATGCCGTTTGCCAATCTGGCCTAAACCAGGAATAAAAGCCGATTTCAGCAATGCGTTGCCGTTTTTAAATTCTTGAGTAACATTGCATTCGTTATAGGTCGTCCACTGCACTTGAATATTGCCTTTTTCTGCCACCTGACATAGCACATAAACCCGGTAACTGCCATTCGAGAGTCGTTCCGTATATTCGCAAACCTTGTTGATTGGAATGTTGAATGTGCGAGAGATAACATCGTAATTATCACCACGTTGCACTGCACGGCTTATTTCCGCCATGTCAACAGGCTGCCCAAGTCGATTGCCCGTAGTTTGGAAAACTCGTCCAATGGCCTGATTTCTAGCGTTATTTTCCGAATTCGCTATGGCCGATTCCACTGCATACCGATACGTGTTGTTTTTGGCCTTCGGCAGTTTATGAATCCAATCTGGTCTTGTCTGCGCCAGTGCGCTCACTGAAATCAGCAAACAACAAACTAATAGTGTCAGACACCGCTTTGTATTATACAAATCACTCATTTTCAAATTCTTTTTCAAATATCTTTCTGAATTCATCTCTATGCTGTTCAACGCCAAGTCGTTCGTCTTTTGCTGCATTTTCAACAACAAGGTCTTTCATTTCTTTTTTCGACACTTGGATGGCTATGAAAACATTGTAGTTGCCGGCTTCATCTTTTGTAACCTTCTCGCAAGTCTTTTTAGCATCACCAATCATCCGTTCAATGGTTACTTGCATATCGCTTTCCAATATTTGACTTACGTTGTCTGCGTTCCCTGCCGAGATTGAGCGCGTATATAATTCCGAAACAGATTTCACCTTTCCGCCAAACCTTTGAACCAGCATACTCTTTGCCGATTCGAAAGCCTCTGTGCGTGCATTTTGGATATTAACACCAATAGCGCTACCGAGTGCGCGAAAATTGTTGGCATCGTCATACGAATATTCCATACACGGAACTGTTATTTCTTCGCCGAATGAATTGCCTTTCGATGTGGTTGCTACTTGTTTCTGCGTTCCGCACGAAACCATAATTGTTGCCAATGCAACCATCGAAAAAAGATTTTTCATTCTCATAATTCTAATTTTAAATCATTAATTATTAAATATTTATCATTTATCAATCTTTCTCTTGTTCATCCATTCAATCCTTAATTTTTGGCAATAAAAAAGCATAGACTGAAACTGTATCTATGCTCCGAGGTCCTAGGAAAACCCAACCAACCAGATAAGTACAACCTATGCAGCTGCATAAGTGCACTATTTGTTCTCGTTGGTTTTCTGCCGTAAAATTTCCTAGGTTTCGAAGCATTCCCAAATAAGCGACTAATGTCAATATGTTTCTAAATCAATCTTTTACCTATTTTTAACTCCTTTTCAAATAATTAAAACAATAACCAAACACGTCATTTAGACGCATTTAGTGGCCGTTTGGTTGCGTAAATGTAGATAAAAATTGTGATGAGTTGCAAAAAGCAATTTTGGGGGAATAGGCCGTTGAAGGAGTTCCTCATTTTCAGTTTTCAGTCAATATCGTTATTCAATAGCGAGAAAACAATAAATATTACTACATTTGTATAAGTTTAACTGACATGAATATTTTGTTATGGAAGCAACAACCATCAATGTTTCAGTAAGAGTACCAAAGTCATACAACACTGTACTGCTACAAAAACAACTGACGGAATACGCCCGTCGGCTTGTAGCATTGTCGAAACCTGTTGCCAAAGCCAAACACTACCGCCACGAATCATTGTGTGGCATTTTCAAGAACTGAACTTCGGAAGAAGAACTGATAGACAACTACTTGCAAGAGAAATACCAACTCTAAAGCGCAAGTTCTGATGAAGGTTTTCTTGACACCAACATTTTTCTAGAATACTTTGAACGTCGGGATGAGTACCAGTCTGTCAATCAATTATTAATCTAGAAACGCATAGTCCACCCACTCCTTTTTCCATCTCATTGTTATTTTTCTACAAACCATCGCCATATAATGCGGCAGAGGGATTTTTGGAGGCAGATTGTAGGCAAAAAAATGACTGCAAAGTCTCCTTTGCTATAATATTAAAATCAGTCGGTTAATAATATTTTGCCACAAACTTGACGTTGTTTGCTCAAAATCGGCAAAACAAATCGAGCACAAAAGGATAACGGCTCAAGCCATATAACAATCTTAGTATCAAGCTATTAGTTTGTTATAACTCAATCACTCAAGCTCCATCCCTTCACAATATCTCCTTCAACTCCAGCAAATTGTGAATCTCATAAGTCACCGGTCCTTCAGCGGGTTTGTTGCGCAGATTGACGTAAACCTGGTCGATTCCGGCCTGGCGGGCGCCGACAATGTCGGTTGGCCACTCGTCGCCAATCATCAGGCTCTCGGCCTTACGGGCGTTCACATATTTCACCGCATAGTCGAACGCCAGTTTGTGCGGCTTTTTGTAGCCCATCTCGTCCGACGTGAAAACCTTCTCAAAATAGGGTGCAAGCCCCGATTCGGTTGTCTTAATATGTTGAATTTCAATAAATCCGTTAGTCAGCAGATAAAGGTGGTATCCTTTCTCTTTCAAATAGTCGAGCACCTCAAATGTGTGTGGCACAACGCGCGTCTGGTGCGGCGACATTTCAATGTAACGCTCGCCAAACTGCTCAGCAACAGCCTTGTCGGTGATGCCAAAATGTTCAAGCGCATCGTGGAAGCGTTTCCAGCGCAACAGCTCTTTGGTAATTTTCCCCAGACCATATTCAACCCAGAGAATATCGTTGTAATGGTGGTATAAATCAAGAAATTGCTGCTCATGCGGCACAAGCTCGGGCAGCATCTGCCGCAACAGATGGCGCAATGTGAACTCGGAGTTGGCGGCAAAATCCCAAAGCGTGCCGTCCAAATCGAAAAAAAGCCACTTGTAGCGCATAAAACGCCGCTATTTTTTCAGCTTGACAATTGTTTTCAGAGTCTCGATTTTCTTACCCGGCGCGTTCGGCACGTTTATTTTCATCGATACCGGCTCGATGGTTTTCCCTTCAATTTCAAGCACATAGTCGCCGGGGAGAAGCGCCACACTAACACTGCTCGATGCCGGATTGTAGTTGTAGGTGCCGAAAAGCGTCTTGCCCTTTGTGAACACCGACACCTTCAAATCGGTCTCGGTCTCGCCAAAATCAATCTTTTCCTCGCCTTTTGCAATCTGCAGTTTCACAATGTAGAGTTTCACCATTGGGTCTTTCTCGTTGAAAACCACACGGTAGATGTCGCTATAGCCGTAAGAGTCTGGTTTTATGGCCGATACGTAAGCGTAATCACCATTGGGAGTATAGCTGATGGTCAGATTGTCGTAAACATCATTCAATGGGTAGCCAATGTTTCTCGGTTCGCCTATCTTCATGTTTTTCAAGTCGATACTGCAAACAAAAACATCGAATCCGCCCATCGATTTTGGTCCGTTGCTGCAGAAATAGAATTTTTTGCCGTCGGCAGAGAGCATCGGATATAACTCATCGTACTGCGAGTTGACACCCTTGCCAAGATTTACAGCCGCGCTCCAATCGCCATTCGGCAGCCTGACAGAGTAGAAAATGTCGGAGCCGCCTTGTCCGCCCAGTCCATCGCTTGTGAAGAACAGCGTGTCGCCGGTGAAGGTTGAGCATGCAGTCTTTTCAATGCCTTTGGTGTTGATTGTTGGCGGCAGCGGTGTCTTGCCCTTAATCATGTTGCCTTCAAGAGCCGTTGCAATCAAATCGCGCTCAACACCGTAGGCGTCCTGATAATAATACAGTTCGGTTCCGTTAAGCGACACACCAGCCATAAGTTCATCTTCGGCAGTATTGAACGTCGATGCGGCCTTGCTTTTCTTGTGGTCGCCCGACTCCGAATTGGAGTAGAACACATCCCACATATATTCCTTAAAACCAGTGTCGAACTTCCGGTTCGATGAATAAAACAGATATTCGCCATCGGGTGTCAGAATTGGTGTTATGTCGTCCATATCGCTATTGATGCCCTTGCCCAGATTGACAAATGTGACATCGATAGGCGATTTAACCATTTTTTCGGCATTGTCGATGTACGATTTAAGCATATCGGCCTCGGCATTACCCTTCAGTTTAACGGCCGCTTTCTGCAATGTCTCGCGTGCCTTATCGAATTTATAATTAAAGAAATAGGCCTTCGCCAAAGCTAAAAGAAACTCCGGCTCCTGTCCATATTTGCTTTCCGCCTTAAGCAGATGCGGCAACGCCTGAGCCGGCGCCGAATTTGTTTTGGTGCGGCACACGCCTATGCCGTAATTTATATCAGCATCGGCGGTATCTCTCTTATATGCAGGTAGATACATTTTTAGTGCCGCCTGGTAATTTTCAACTTTAAACTGATAGTTTGCCTCTTTCACATCCTGCGATGCGGCGGTCAGGGGCAAAATCAAGGCTGCTACAAACGAAACAATTGATAATCTTTTCATTATGCGACTATTTGATTGGTTTCAGGTAAATATTTTTCTCAATATAGTCCTCATCGGAATCACTAACGTGCAGTTTTTCCTTAGTGCCCGAAGGCTGGCCTTCGAATTTCACCTCAATTGTGAAATCGCCGGCGTACAAGGCGGCATAGAACATTCCTTCATCAATATCTATCTGTCTGATAATGTTTCCCGCTTCATCGTACACCCATGCGTAGGCCTTGGGCATCTGCTCGTTGTGTGGTAAAGCGGAGCTTTTATCGTCGCCAACAAATACTGCATAACCGAATGTTTTCTGCTGGATATCGCCATCGGCGAAATCGACACGGTAGATATCGAGGTTTCCGACACCTTCTTTACGCTTTGCGGCAATATAAGCCGTGCCATCCGATGCAAATGTAATTTTTGTGTCATCGAGCGGTGTGTTCAGCGGGAACCCCATGTTAAACGGATTGAACCATGTGCCGCTGCTTTCGTTGAAACCTGCTCTGAAAATATCGTAGCCGCCAATGCAGTCATGACCTTTCGATGCGAAATAGAGCGTGCGGCCATCGGGGCTCAAGGTTGGATAATTCTCATCGTACTCGGTGTTGATTGTGGTACCCAGATTCTGCGATGGTCCCCACTTGCCATCGAGACCGCGGTGCGACACATACAAATCGAGGCCTCCGCGACCGCCGGGACGATTGCTGGCAAAATAAATAGTGTTGCCATCGGCTGTCAAGCAGGCGCCCATCTCCATGTCATCGGTATTCATGTCGGCTGGCAGGTCTGTTGCCGGCGCCTTTGTGAATTTCGATCCTTTGCGAGTATACATTTTAATGTCGTGAGTAGCATAATCGCCATTGGCATAAACTAGAATTTTATTGCCATCGGGCGAGCTGCCCACCACATTCTCATCGTCATAACTGCTTATCGGAATCTGCACAGCTGACTGCCATGCGCCGTTCTTCTTCTTCTCACTGTACTGCCCGCTGTAGATATATGCCTCATATTCTTTTACATAGTTGCGGTTGCTCGAAAAATAGAGCAGATTATTGTCGGGCGTAACAACCGGACACATGTCATCGAACCTTGAGTTGATGGTTGTGTCGAGTCGCGTAAAATTCACGTTGATAGGGTTGTTCATTAGCTGCTTGGTATACTCGCACATCTGTATCATACGGTCCGACTCAAACAGGTCGTTCTCGTCGACGCCAACCATCTTGTAATCGTAAAATGCATCGATGGCCTCCGTGAATCGGTAGTTGTACATATAGGCCTTGCCCAGGAAGAATTTTGTGCGGATTGGGTAGTTGTTGAAGCTCACCACATACTCCAAATGTGTAATGGCCTCTGCCTTGTCGATGTTAGTCTCGGTATAGCAAACGCCCATGCGATATCTCAACTCAATGTTGTCCTTATCGTACTTGTAAAGCTCAAGATAGTTTTGTAGCGCATACTCGTAATCGCCTTTCTTAAAGGCGTTTTCGGCAAATTTCTTTATTAGGATAATATCGTCCTGGGCTGTGGCCGAAACCGCAAACGCCAAAAACGCGGAAATACTTAAAAGTAACTTATTCAACGACATAACTTATAAATCTTGTTGTTTTTGCAGAATGCAACTGCAAATATAATAATATTATGCAACTTCAATTTCAGAAAATCAGCATTGTGTCGGACGCCATTTACATTGCCAACAACGATTCAAAACTTTGTCCGTCAATAGTATGCGTTCCGTGCGAATAGTTGCCTCGCCCCATTGCCGCAAGCAGTGCCTCCATGCCTTCAACACTGCCCGACGAAAGAAATAAATCGGTTCCGTTGTGGTCGGCTCCGTTCTTCAGATTGTGTTCTGCAAGCACTTCGCCCACACGCCTTGCCACCGCTGGCGCAGGGTCGATAACTGTTGCCCGGCTTCCGGCCATTGCTTCAATTTGCGGTTTGTAGAACGGATAGTGCGTGCACCCGAGCACAATCTGGTCGACACCGTGCTCCAACATCGGACCGACGTATTTATGAAGAAGGCTCTGCGCCTCGGCCGATTCGTACTCGTTGCGCTCAACCAACTCAACCAAACCATCGCCTATCTGCACCATCACATCGATGTTGTTGGCGTATTTCCGGCTTGTCTGCTTGTATAACCGGCCGTCGAAGGTGCCTTTGGTGGCCAGAACCCCTACCCTGCCTGTTTTGGTGTTTAGTGCTGCTTGTTTTATTGCGGGCTCCATACCCACAAAAGGAATCGGATACGATTGCCGCAAATGGTCGATAGCGGCCGCTGTGGCCGTATTGCAGGCGACAACAATCAGCTTGCAGCCCAAAGCCAGCAGTCGGTCGGCAATGGCGTGCGCAAGCCGCACTATCTCGTCGGCCGATTTGCGTCCGTAGGGGCAGTTGCGGCTGTCGGCAAAATAAACAATATCCTCGTTGGGCAGCTGGCGGCGCACCTCGCGCCACACGGTCAAGCCTCCCAGTCCCGAATCGAATATGCCTACCGGTCCGCTGTTCATAATTCCTATAAAAACAATATCCAACGGAACCCCGTTGGATATTGCATTGATTTTACTAATGCTTATTATTTAATACCCAGCTTTTTAAGCACCAGCGGCAACAAATCGACACTCTGGTCGGAATTGTACAGAATTGCACCCATGCTCATGTCGAACACATAGATGAAACCGTTCTCGGCAGCCACATCGTCAATGGCTTTCTTTGCCTTGTCGATAATGGGCTGAAGCAGCTCACCCTCTTTTGAGCTCAATTCTTTCTGCGCTGTCTGTTGGAAAGTTTGGAAACGCTGCTGGATGTCGGTCAGCTCACGCTCTTTTGCCTCAAGCAGAACCTGCGGCAGTGAGTCGCGCTGCTCAAGATACTGCTGATATTTGCTCTCAAACTCAGTCTGCATGGCTGCCATCTGGTCTTCGAGTTGCTTGGCGTACTTTTCGAGTTGAACACGTGCTTGCTCACGCTCAGGCATTTGCTGCAGCAACTGACCTGAATCTATATGACCAAACTTGAGGTTTTGCGCATTTGAAACTGTTGCAAAAGATGACATAACTGCCACTGCAACAACAAATAAAATCTTTTTCATCATTATACCGTTTAATTATTTAATTGCAAATATATGAATTTTGTTTTTGATTACCACCCACATATATATTTATGCGACGACGGGACTAATTCTTGTAACCCAGTTTTTGCAGAACATCGTCGCTCTTGTCATACTTGGGGTCGGAATAGAGGAACGATGCGCCACCGGCCGCGTCTAATATGAACGCATAGTTGCCCGATGTGGCTATCTCTTTGATTGCGTTGAAAATATCGTCCTGAATAGGTTTGATCAGCTCCTGACGTTTCTTGAACAAATCGCCCTCCGAACCGAAATATTTTTTTTGGAGTTCTTTGGTCTGGCGTTCCTTCTGGACAATCTCGTCCTCACGTTTCTGCTTCATCTCCTCGGTCAGCAGAACTTTTTCGGCCTGATATTCCTTATACATTTTTTCAACTTCGGCATACATGGTCTCGATTTCGGCCTGCCAGTCTTTCGACATTATTTCGAGCTGCTCTTGTGCCGACTCATACGCCGGAATACTCTTCAAGATATAATCGGTATCAACGTACGCGAATTTTTGTGCGAAAGCCGTTGTTGCCATAATAGCCAACATTCCGGCAAAAAGTGTTTTTTTCATAATCGTATGTTTTAAGTTAAACATCAAAATGCTTGTCCAATTGTAAATGCGAACTGGCTTCCGTTCGAACCCGGGTTTCGCGGATTGTGGTCGAATCCGTAGCCCCAATCGAGGCCGAGCAGACCGAGCATTGGCAGATAGAACCTGACTCCGACGCCAGCCGAACGGTACAAACTGTACGGATTATATTCCTTCATCTCATACCACGAGTTGCCCGCATCGAAGAATGCCGACGCCCAGATGGTGGTTGTCTCCTTCATAACCAGCGGATAGCGCAACTCAACCGACAGCTTCTGATAAATGTTACCTTGCGGATATGCCGTCAGTGAGCCATTGCCGTTGCTGCCATTGTCGTAGCCTCGCAACGGAATCACATCGTAACCATAGTAGTAGTTGCCGCCTTGCATGCCATCGCCGCCCACCTGGAACGACTCGAACGGCGAATAACCCCATCTGTAATAGTAGTAGCCGAGCAAGCCGAACTCAAAATTAGTGCGCAGCACCAGATTCTGATAAATGGCGTTGAACCAGTCGGCTTTGAATTTCCACTTGTGGAACTCGATAAGGCGGTACTTGCGGCGGGCCTCCTCCTCGCGGATGGCAGTTGCATTGCCGTCGAGCGATTTCTTCTCGTTGTCGTTAAGCTCCCAGAAACGCTTGTCGCGGATGAGCGAATAAGGCGGTGTGAGCTGCAGCGACAACGAAATGTTGGCTCCACTGCGCGGATAAAGCGGCTGGTCGAGTGAGTTGCGCCCGATAACGGTTGTAAAACTCAGGTTGTTAGATACGCCCGTCGAGAACTCGCTCAAAATGGCGTAGTTCTGAATGTTATAGCGCTGATAGCTGATTTCGTTGTACAAGGTGAAATGCCTGTCGGGCCACGACAAACGGCGTCCAAGGCCCACCGACGCACCTGTGATTTTCATAAACTGCGAGATGTTTGTCTTGTAAACATTGCCGCTCGACCTCACCGTGTGATAGAACGACACCGTGAGCGAGTTAGGCTTGCGGCCGCCCAGCCAAGGCTCGGTAAACGAAAAACTCAGTGAGCGATAGTGCTTTCCGCTCGTCTGCGCGTGAATGGACAGGCGCTGTCCGTCGCCCGATGGAAGCGGATTGTACGAGTCGAGGTTGAAGATATTTCTTGCCGAGAAGTTGGTGAACGACAATCCCAGTGTTCCGATCACCATTCCGCCGCCCCAGCCGCCTGACAGTTCAATCTGGTCCGATGCCCGCTCAACAACAATGTAATCGAGGTCGACTGTGCCTTCGGCCTGATTGGGCGATGGCTTCACATCGAATTTCTCAGGATCGAAATACGAAAGTCCGCCAAGCGCGCGGATTGAGTTCATAATGTCCGACTTGCTGTAGAGGTCGCCAGGGTGAGTCCAGAGCTCACGGCGGATAACGTGCTCGTTGGTGCGGTCGTTGCCATGAATTGTAATGCGGTTGATACGGGCTTGTTTGCCTTCGTAAACCCTGATTTGCAAATCGATTGAGTCGTTGTCAATCTGCACCTCGACAGGAATGGCCTGGAAGAACAAGTATCCACGGTCGACATAAAGCGAAGCAACGGCATCATCCGCCATCATAAGCCGCTTGTCGAGATTGGCCTGGTCGAACACATCGCCCTTTTTAATGTCGAGCCGCTGGCTAAGCACCTCGGCAGGATATTTTGTGTTGCCAATCCACTCAATATTTCTGAAGTAGTATTTGATACCTTCCGACACACGAATCTCAATGTTGAACATGTTGTCGCTGTTCCGGTAAACAGTATCCGACACTATCTTGGCATCGCGGAATCCTCGCTCGTTATATTTTGCAATGATTTTCTTCTTGTCGTCCTCGTATTTGGCTTCAATATACTTCGATGGTTTGAATATGTTGTACCAAGTTTTCCGTTTGGTATCCTTCATGGCGCGGCGCAGCTTGCGGTCGGCCAGCACCTCATTCCCTTCAAAATCAATGTTTTTAATCTTCACCTTTCGGTTTTTCTTTACATCGAAATGCAGAATCACCGTGTTGGCCAGCATGGTGTCCTCCTCCTGCTTAACATTAACCTTGACATCGTGAAAGCCTTTTTTTATGTAAAACTCTCGAATCCGCTTTGTTGCCGAGCTAATCATGTCATCGGTAATCTGT
>Ga0310694_10005453_pt1 | contig 12169 bp, 8 predicted proteins | sample 174DNAGHGhighgp2_FD_203884 | JGI IMG/M metagenome (GOLD analysis project Ga0310694, IMG submission 203884) | Sheep rumen microbial communities from Palmerston North, Manawatu-Wanganui, New Zealand - 1742 DNA GHGhigh gp2 (v2) (version 2) | ecosystem: Host-associated > Mammals > Digestive system >...
GCGATGAGTTCATGGCAAAACCCTTCCGCGTAGAGAACCTCATCGAGATGGTCGAGAAATATATCGGTCAGTAATATTTAGTCAGAAAGTCAAGAAGAAATGGGAAAGCTCGCCGTTTACAAATACGTTTCCTTCCTTATGCTGTGCCTGTCGTGCGTGGCAGCAGTGATGACCCTCTTCGGCCTGTACGGAGGCACCGTCAGTCCGATTGGCAATACCGCCATGGCCATGCTCGTCTATGTGTTGCCGTGGCTCATGGCGCTGAACGCTGTGCTGCTCGTCTACTGGCTCATCCGTCGCAGATGGCACTGGCTGATGATTCCCCTCATCACCCTACTCTGCTGCATCCCCTATAGCGGCACCCTCTTCCAGTGGCACTCACTGCCCGACGATGCCGATGCTCAGGCCGGAATCAAGATTGCCACTTACAACGTGGCCGTCTTCGGAAGGGAGACATCGGGGTTCAAGGCCGAGGACATCCTCGCGGAGATGAAAAAGCAGAAGGTGGACATCCTCTGCTTCCAGGAGTACTACGACTACAGCGGCGACAAGCGCAACTCCGACAGATACAAGGACTACTTCCCCTTCATGGCTACGGGCAAGGACGACATGGTGATCTTCAGCCGCTACCCCATCCGTGGTCATCAGACGATAGCTTTCGACCAGACGAACAACAGTGCGATGTGGGCCGACGTGGATGTCCATGGTCGTGTGATTCGTGTGTTCAACGCCCACTTGGAGACGACCGGACTGAACCGCACGCTCGCTAAGGTGTCTAAGCTCAAGAAAGCTGGTCTCGACTTGGGCGACAACAAGGCGATAGACGCCATCTACGGCAACTACGTACTCGGTATCATGGCCCGCACAGGACAGGCGAATATCGTGGCCAACGAGATACGTCAGGCTGGCCGTCCCGTCATCGTGTGCGGTGACTTCAACGATGTGCCCTACTCTTACGTCTACAACACGATGCTGGGCGACCTCGTCGACGGTTTCAAGGAATGTGGAAGCGGACTGATGTACACCTTCCGCAGCCGTAGCGTGCGTATTGACTACATCTTCCACTCCAAGTCACTCAAGGGCATCACCTACTACAAGCTCGACCAAAACTACTCCGATCATTACCCCGTATTCATGAAAATAGCACTGGAGTAATTGCCGCCTGTTTCAATCATCTTTCCACCTTTGATGTCAGCATCATTGAGGCTTGCGTTAAGAAGGGACGAAAGGAGACTGTATTAAATCAGAGATCATATAGGAACTGACCAGAGTATTGATTATTTTTTGATATTGAAAATCAATTAGTTACATCTTTTGTTTAGTTTTTGTTTAGTCATTTTTGCACAAAAAGAATCTAATTGTTGGATAAAGTTCTAATTTTGCGACATGTAAATGATTCCGCAATAAAATAGAACGTATCAAACAAAGATTTTGTTATCCTGTGCAATATGAATAGAATTGTGTTATTTTCTATCTTTACACTTTTCTGTAGTGTATCCATCAGTGGTGTAAACTATCATCATCATGCACAGGGGCGTGTTGCCGACAAAATAACCGGCGAAGCCATCCCTGCAAAGATATACCTGATGAACCCAGACAGTACAGTGATTGATACGACAACTGCTGAAATCGAGGAAAACCCTTATATGGGCAGGATCTCGATATATGTTTTCGATGGAAAGATCAAGCAGAAAGGACATTATATCATCAAAGCTGTCATGCCCAACTATAAGGATGCCTATGTAGACTTTGAACTGAAAAGCCTAAGACAGACCTTCATCAATATCAAACCGATTTTCATGGAGCATGATTACATCGAGTTGCCGGAAGTCATGGTGAAGGCGACAAAAATCAAGATGGTCATGCGAGGTGACACCATCGTGTATAATGCTGATGCCTTCAATCTTGCGGAAGGTAGTATGCTGAATGCACTCGTTTCACGACTGCCTGGTGCGCAACTGACAAAAGACGGACAGATTTTCGTCAACGGCAAACGTATCCAAAGCCTTCTGATCAACGGACGCGACTTCTTTAACGGCAACCCTAAATTGGCACTGGAGAACCTACCGTCATATACCGTTCATAGAATCAAGGTATATAACAAAGAAAGTGAGATATCGAGACTGACGCAGAGGGACATGGGGGATGACAGTTTCGTGATGGACGTGAAATTAAAAAAGGAGTACGACGCTACACTCTTCGGCAACCTTGCATTCGGCATGGGCACCAAAAACCGCTTCGCACAAAAGGGATTCATCATGAAATCCTCTCAGAAAGAGATGCTCTTTGCATTCACGAACATCAATAACCTGAACGATAACCAGACAGCGGATATGTCTAGACAGTGGTCCCCACAGGAAACTCCCAACGGTCTGCTGACCAAGTACATGGCGAATGTAAGCTACGGAAGGTTCTTCGATAGCAATATGGACAAGTGGGTAACGACACAAAACACTATTTCGCATGACAAGGCTGACAACGAAACACGGAGGAATACAGAGATATTCCTCCCCAGCGGAAACATGACAAAGCGATTAGAGAGCGAAACTAATAACAAAACAACGGTCTTTGACAGTCACAATACACTTCAATACAGGGAAGTTGGAAAGTATTCCTTCATGACAAACCTTAACTTCCATTATACACATAACAGGAAACACGGAGAGGACTACACCGCCAGCAGTGAAAAATCATCTCTGCTCAACGAACTGATTGAGAAGGTCACAGACAGAGGCAACCATTATAACGTGCTACTGAAAAATAGCAGTTTGTTTCATTGTATTACAGATCTGTTGCGCACGGGATTCAGTATCGAGTATGACAAACGCGACGGAGATCTGTTCTCGCTATACAACCTGACGTATGCAGATGTCAGCATCCCCCACGACTTTCGCAACAACTATCGGCAGTTCCAAAGCCACCTCTGGGATGTAAAAGGCCATATAGGTTATGATTGGCAGTGGCCGGGATGGTCTCTGCGACCGGAATACCAATATAACTACAAATACGACAAGACCAACCATGAACTCTTCAGACTTGACAAACTGGAGGACAGAGAGAACTCACGCTATGACTTGCTGCCGTCAGCAAGAGCTGTTCTCTTGTCTGTGATAGACCGTAACAACAGCTATCTGTACAGAGAATATCAGAATCATCACCGTCTGATGTTGGAATGGTGTATCAATGCTGCAAGCGGTGCTAACCACCTGAAGATAGACTACGGATATATCAGGTTACCCTTGCGTATGATCAGCAAGAATCTTCGGTATCTACGAGTAGACAGGCACAATGTATCAAAGAAAGCTACGTTTTTTGAGCCAGAGCTTTATGTCAGGAGTGGACATACCACCATCTGGGAATTTTGGGCCGATATCAAGTCAGAGATTCCCAACCTCGTAAATATGGTGGATTACCATGACGACTCCGACCCGTTGTATCTGATATCAGGAAATCCCAATCTGAGGAATATCCACCGCTACCACGCTATGATGTCATTGCGCCACCAGGGAATGAGCCAGCATATCTGGAACGCCTCATTGGAATTCAACAAGACCGACAACGACATCGCCTATGCAACCTTGTACGACACGCATACAGGTATTGCCACCATGATGCCGGTAAGCGTAAACGGCAACTGGCGTACAGAGGGAGTCTTCGATTATAGCCTTCCATTGGATAGCGCCCGTAAGTGGACGCTCGACAACCATCTCTTTACCCGATATAACCACAATGTCGATATGACCACCACCCAAGAGGGTATGGGAAGTATACGCAGCGTGGTCAACAACTGGCAGTGGGGAGGTAGGGCCAAGTTGAATTATAGACCGAATGACAAATATGAGTTTACCCTACACGGGAGTGTAACAAGATACTACATCAACAGTAGGCGTGAAGGGTTCAATAGCATACACGCAGGCGACTATCGTGTGGGATTTGAAACCGAGCTACGACTACCCTGGGATTTGAGTCTGGGATCAGACATCAACTTATATGTACGCCGGGGATATCAAGATAGTAGGATGAATACGACGGAATGGGTCTGGAACGCGCACCTCCAACGCAGTTTCCTCAAAGGGGCACTGACCGCAAAGGTGATTGTTTTCGACTTATTCCATCAACTGTCGAACACCAAATATGAGATGAACGAACAGGGAAGAACTGAAACATGGTATAACAGTGTTCCCCGTTACCTCATGTTCTCATTAGCCTGGAAATTCAATGTAAACCCAAAGAAGAAAACAGTAGATTGAAAAAGTAGAAATAAGAGATGTCCAGTTTATCCAAAAGAAAATCGTACCTTTGCAGTCTGATGAAATCACTGCTGTATATTAGTTTTTGCCTAATTCTGCTCTCCTGTACGAATACAAAAGAACGGGATGAGATGATACAGGTAATGGAAAGAGCTGCCCAACAGAACAAGACTCACGACTCCATTACCCACGTCAATGCTATCCATTTGGCTGTTAAGTTCTTTGACCAGCATGGTTCTGCCAATGAGAAAGTTCGCGCCCATTATCTTCTTGGCTGCGCCTATCGCGACATGGGTGAAGCCCCTAGAGCAGTACAATATTTCCAAGAGGCTGCAGAACATGCCGACACCACCAGTTCCGACTGTGACTACCAATTGCTCAGTGCAAATTATGGACAAATGGCAGATCTTTTTTATGAGCAACGCCTTCCTTACGATATGTTAGAGGCACTGAGTATTCAATATTGGTATCTATTAAAATGTAACGATACGTTACAGGCTATACAGTGCAAGCAGATGAGAGTTGCTGCCTGGGAACTAGTGGGAAACTCCGATAATATCATGTCTGTAGGAAAAAGATCCTATCAAGAATTCTGTAAACATGGATATTACCAAGAAGCCGCACAAAGCTTAGGGACATTGATTCCTACACTTATCAACAAAAGGCTATATAACGAAGCCCGACAAACAATCCAAATATATGAAACGAAATCGGGATTTTTTAAGAATGGAGAAATCATCAAAGGCAAAGAAGATTATTATTATCAGAAAGGACTTTATTCTTTAGCTACTCATCAGCTGGATGATGCAGAATATCATTTCCGAAAAACATTAAAATTAGGTCACGACTTAAATAGTCAGATACTGGCTACACGGGGGTTGGCTCTGTTATACAAAAAGTTGGAGATAGGAGATTCTATAGGGAAGTATGCCTTTATGTATGCTATGCTGAATGACTCCAATTATAAAATAAGTACCACACAGGAATTGCGCCACATGCATTCACTCTACAACTATGGCAGAAATCAGAAATTTGCGCAAGCACAAGAAAAAAGAGCTAATCGTAATTTCACACTTTTCATCGTTTCCGCCTCGTTGACGATATTAATCATCATACTCTGTGTCTCTGTATTCATGTTCTACCACCAAAGAAAAAAGAATGAACTCAATATGCTCCACACACAATATGAACACGACATCGAGGCACTAGAGCAGGCTAAGTATGACGCTATACGACTGACAGAGAAACAGCATGATGATATTGTGGCGGAGAAAACTTCCTATATCCAAGAGCTACAATCCCGTATTGAGCAATATCAGGCAATACTGAATATTTCCTCAGAAAAGCAGCTGGAAGAATATTTAGCACAAACAAACATCTACAAGAGACTGAAATATCTGACTTACCATCCACAGACCAAGGTTACTACTGAGGAATGGGAAGAATTACAACAAATTATCTCACACCATTTGCCACAGTTCACTAATAAAGTCTATTCTCCTCAGCATGATTTGAAACCTGAGGAATATGGTATCTGCCTGTTGGTAAGACTCTATTTTTGTCCATCGGATATTGCCATTCTGACTAATCAGTCAGTTCAATATATTTCTATAAAACGGGCACGACTTCTGCAAAAAATCTTCCACCGGAAAGGCAGTGCCGCTGATTTTGACAAGATGATTAGAAACCTCAATTAGTCGGGGCACAGAGTTTGGCACCGTAACCAACGAGAGATATCTAATGGAAGTTTCAATCATCTTTCCACCTTTGATGTCAGCATCATTGAGGCTTGCGTTAAGAAGGGACGAAAGGAGACTGAATTAAATCAGATAATAATCGGAGAGAATAATTTTATCCAAGAGTATTGCCGAGATAGGAATGCGAAATGTCCGCATTGCGAAGGAATAAGGAACAATCTTTTTTATCTCCCACAGACGAGCCGACTGTCTACGAAAGAGGAGGAACACCCAGATTAAGCCTTCAGAGCCCTCATAGCATTCAGGACAGCCAGGACGGTGACACCCACATCGGCAAAGACGGCGAGCCACATGGTAGCCACTCCGACAACAGCCAGTAGCAGAACGGCAATCTTCACACCAATGGCAAAGGTGATGTTCTGACGGGCTATGGTCAGTGTGCGACGAGCTATACGGATGGCTGTTGAGATTTTTGAGGGATGATCGTCCATCAGCACCACGTCAGCAGCCTCTATGGCAGCATCGCTACCCAGTCCACCCATAGCAATGCCTACATCGGCACGAGCCAACACGGGAGCATCATTGATACCATCGCCCACGAAAGCCGTTGTGTGAGCGTCTGAAATCAGATTCTCCATCAGCTGCACCTTGTCGGCAGGCAACAGTTCAGCATGGTATTCATCCAGTCGCAACTGATGAGCCACCCGTTGTGCCACATCCTCACGGTCGCCTGTCAGCATCACGGTTTTCTGCACACCCAGTGCCTTCAATGCAGCAATAGCCTCTTCACTATCCTCTTTCACCACATCGTTGATGAGGATATGTCCCGCATATTCTCCATCAATAGCCACATGGATTATAGTGCCCGTATCGCCATCGCAGGCATGCCACTTGGCACCCACGGCATCCATCATCTTCGTATTACCCACACAAACCACCTGTTGTCCCACCTTGGCTCGAATGCCCTTGCCAGGCAGCTCTTCCACATCGCTCACCTCGCAGCCATCGGTAGCCTCATCGGGGAAGGCGTCACGCAGGGCAGCACCAATGGGATGAGTCGTGAAGTGCTCCACATGGGCAGCCATGTGTAAGATATGGGTGGTATGAGGATGTACGGCCTCCACGACAAAACGTCCATGCGTGAGGGTTCCTGTCTTGTCGAACACCATGGTATCCACCTTTGCCAAGAGGTCCAAATAGTTGGCGCCCTTCACCAGAATACCTTTCCGCGAAGCACCGCCAATACCGCCAAAGAAGGTCAGGGGCACACTGATGACTAATGCACAAGGACAGCTGACCACCAGGAACATCAAGGCTCGATACAGCCAGGTGGGGAAAGCGGTGAGGAACGATAGACCTGAGGTAAGAGAGACATACAAGGGTGGCAACACCGCAATGGCGATAGCCAAGAACACGACTACAGGGGTATAGATGCGGGCGAATCTGGTGATGAATGTCTCGCTCTGCGACTTGTGCTCACCAGCATCTTCTACCAGTCGGATAATCTTCGAAACGGTACTCTCGCCAAATGACTTTGTAGTACGGATGCGCAGCACACCATTGATATTGATACAGCCAGAGATGACCTCGTCTTCCTCGCCAACCTCACGGGGAACACTCTCACCCGTCAACGCCATCGTGTTCAGCGATGATGCTCCACTAATAACAACTCCGTCCAAGGGAACCTTTTCGCCCGGACGCACCACGATAGTAGAACCAATGGTCACCTCGTCAGGACTGACTGTCACTTCCTTCATCCCTGCCTTTTCGTCGCCCACCTCTATATGGGCTACGTCAGGACGGATGTCCATCAGATGAGAAATACTCTCACGACTCTTCCCTTCGGCATAACCCTCAAAGAGTTCGCCCACCTGGAAGAAGAGCATCACAAAAACAGCCTCAGGAAACTCCGTCTCTGCTCCTGGCAGGAAACCGATGCAGAGAGCGCCTATGGTGGCTATGGCCATCAGGAAATGCTCATTGAAGGGATCACCCTCCAGCAGCCCTTCAGCAGCCTCCTTCAACGTGCCTGCTCCGATGATGAGATAAGGGACGAGATAGACCAACAGCAACTGCCACGTGGCGAGCGACTGTGTCTTCTCGATAGAAACAGCAAAGATGAGTAACCCTACGGTCTCGGCAATCAGCCACAACTGGCGACGCAACCCGTGCTCATGATGATGTTCGTGATGATGTTCGTTTCCCATATCTAAAGTGTTTTATTATTTCTGAGTGCAAAGTTACAAAACCTTTTCTGCAACTTGGTTGCAAAGAAGAATAGAGTCTGTCTGACCAACGGTTTTCTGCAGAAAAGTTTGGAAATTACAAACTTATTGCATAACTTCGCAGCATGATAAGTCAACAGGTTTGTGAGGAGATACTCCTAGAACATGGCGTGAGACCTACTGCCAACCGCATCGTTGTGGTGAAGGCACTGGCAGATGCTGAGCGTCCTTTGTCGCTCAGCGAATTAGAATATAAGATTATGTCTATTGACAAGTCGGGGGTGTTTCGTGCGCTGACGCTGTTTCGCGAGCATCATCTGGTGCATGTCATAGAGGATGGCGGCGACGGGGTGCGCTACGAGTTATGCCATAGCCGCAACGACCATGAGCACGACGACGACCAGCACGTGCATTTCTACTGCGAACACTGCCACCGCACCTTCTGCATAAAAGATATGCCCATCCCCCCCATCCTACTCCCCGAAGGATACAGGATGTACAGTATCAACTACATGGCCAAAGGACTCTGTCCGCAGTGTGCCGCAGAGAAATAGATCAGGGACCAGAATTACTCCGACCACTACCCCGTATTCATGAAAGTGGCACTGGAGTAATCTCTATATTTCCTCAATTTCCCCCTCCGCCGGGCTGCGCTATATCATATGTAACAACCGTAACCCCTCTCGCCCCGACAGGAGGGCAGAAGGACAACAACAATACTTTGGGCAGGAATCGCAAACACAATGCGGTTCCTGCTTTTTTTATATACACTGCAAAAAAGATAAAGAAGAAAGAACAGCCACGGGCCACGCGCCGGTTCCGTGAGGCCATCGACGGACTCTTTTCTTTGCGGCATGAAAGGTCAGCACCAATCAGACAACTGATTAGTACCAACTGAATAGTTGGTTAGTACCAAATGACTAATTGGTCAGTACCAATCAGACAACTGGACACGTCCAGTTACTCAATCGGACACGTCCAGTTGCTCAATCGGACACGTCCAGTTTCTCAATCGGACACGTCCAATTTATATCATTAACTAAAACAAAAAAATTATGGCTCAATTAAAGTTAAGAGTAAAAAAGTCGCCATCGAGCAATCCAGTGACTAAGCAAATGGGCTTCGTAGCCCGAGTATTAACCAACGGCACAGCCGACTTCGACGACATCGTGAAGGAGGCTGGTATGAGAAGGCTGTGGACGTAAACAGAAAACAAACTCCATTTTGCTAACATCTTTTAAGCGATGTGACAATCATTTCAATAGTTTCTTCCTTATCTTTGCACAAGTTTTCAAATAAAAACAAACTTTCGAGAGAGATGAAGAAAATTACAAATCTATTGTCGATGGTCTTGGTGGCACTCAGCATGAGCCTGACTGGTTGTGGTGATGACATGGGAGTGATTGACTATCCTGACGACGGCGGCAATACTCCACAGAAAGACCCCAACTTCAAGTCCATTATTGTAATGAGCGATATCCACGTCATGGATCCCGAACTGCTGGAGAATAGAGGTACGGCCTATGACAATTATCTGAGTCAGGACCCCAAGCTGTTGGAATACAGCGCCGAAGTGCTGGAATATCTGGTAGCAAAAACAGTGCAGCGCGACCCTGACCTGGTCATCATCCCAGGCGACCTGACGAAAGACGGTGAACTGGTGAGCCACCAGCTGGTGGTGAGAATTCTCAGCAGACTGCGCAGTGCCGGCATTCCGGTAGTGGTGGTGCCGGGAAATCACGACATCGACAATCCAGAGGGCTATTACTTCAACGGCGACAACACACGCCCGGCAGAGCGCACATCGCCCGAGCAGTTCAAGGAGCTGTATGCTGACTGATGTCAACCAGTATAACAACCCCGATAAGAGATTGGAAAGCAGAACAGACGACCTCAACGCCGTGTTGCGCTTAGGTCGATAGTATTATTGTACGACTTTGAAACGGACGCGGAAGGTGTGCTCGTGCTCGTCCCAGTTGGTGCCGAGCATCTCGAAGCGGCCGATCTGAGAGGTGGAGCGCACATGACGCCCTATGCAGGGACAGACGTCGTAGTCGCCGATGCGCACCAGTCGGATGGCATCGCTCGCATCGCTGGGCAGACGGTCGACTGACACCTCAGGCGGCAGGTCGGCACGGCTGACGGTCTCGAAGACGACGGGCAGGTCGGCATCAATCACCTCCTGCATACGTCGCTCTATCTCCCGCTCCTCCTGTCGCGAAGGCTTATGCTCGAGCAGGAACGTCATCTTACTCTTCTTACGCTCAATATGAGCATTCACACTGCGCCCACAACCGAAGAGGCGTATCATCGTCTGGTTCAAGAGGTGCTCCGCCGTGTGTGCCGGCGGAAACTCCTCCTTGTTGTGCTCGTTAAACAGATACTCGTCGGCCATAGGTTTTTATTGCAGTTTGAGTACGACAGCATGACGGGTGGGGATATCCACATGCACAGCCCCGTCGGGCAGCAGTGCGGTGGTGAGCGTCTGACCGCTGAGCAGGTCGACGAACGTAGCCTTCTGTTTCTTCGTCATCTTCAGGTAGTCAAAGGCGTGGGTAGGAATGTTCACATCGACGCTCACGTCGTGGTCCTCGAAGTTGGTCACCACGAGCAACAGCTCCTTGCCGGCCTTGCGCAAGAAGGCATACTGGCGGTAGAGGTGGCCGTTGACGTACATCAGGTCGAAGAAAGCGCCCTGGCCGACGGCTTTCTCCTGTCGGGCGATGGCGAGCACCTGCTGGTAGAGGCTGTGCAGTCGCTCTTCGTCGGCAGTGAGCTGGTGGCTGTCGGCACGGCACAGTGTATCGACGCTCCAGTAGTCGAAGATGGTGGTTCGTCCGTCGTGACCGCTGAACCCCTCCTTGTCCATGCCTCGCTCGCCATACTCCTGTCCGAAATAGATCATGAAGGGGTTGGGCATCATAAGCACGTTGGCGATGAAGGCGGGCACGCCGCGCAGACCATTGGCAGCGAAGAAGTCGCTGGCGATGCGCTGCTCGTCGTGGTTCTCAAGGAAGTAGAGCATATGGTCGCGGATATCGTCGGTCTTCTGCCATGCCTCAGTGATGGCACCTGCGGGTCGGTGACCGCAGATGACGTCGCGCATGGTGTCGTACATCCCCACCTTGTCGTAGAGCCAGTCGAAACCAGCAGCGATATAGTTGCGATACTCGCCCGGATTGTACACCTCGCCAATGAAGACAATCTTCTTATGGCGACGCTTCACCTCTGCGGTGGCATAGGCCCAGAAGGCGGCAGGAACCATCTCCGCCATGTCGCAGCGGAAACCGTCGATGCCCTTCGATGCCCAGAAGAGGAGAATGTCAGTCATCTTCCGCCAGGTGTCGGGAACGGGTGTGAAGTGGCCTACGCCACCGGCATAGTAGTCCACGCCATAGTTGAGCTTCACCGTCTCGTACCAGTCGTTCCTGCCCGGCGCATTATTGAAGCAGTCGTTACCCGTTGCCTTAGCAGGCTCCTCCTCGTAGGGCTCTGCAGCCCCGCCGTAGAGATCGAAGTAGGGAGCGAAGCGCTGCCCGGGACAGTAGTAGAAGTTGTTCTGCTGTGGCTCGAAGCCCATCTGTGGGTTGTCGTCCTCGCCCAGGTCGCGTACTCCCTCGGGCTTGCAGATGGAGTGATACTGTCGCGCCACGTGGTTGGGCACGAAGTCGATGATTACCTTCAGACCAGCGTCGTGGGTACGCTTCACCAGCTCCTCGAACTCATCCATCCTGTGCGCCACGTCGCCAGCCAGGTCGGGATCCACGTCGTAGTAGTCGGTGATGGCATAAGGCGATCCTGCCCTACCCTTGACGATGGCGGGGTGGTTCACGGGGATGCCATAGGCGGAGTAGTCGGTCTGGGTGGCATGACGGATGATGCCGGTATACCACACGTGCGAGATGCCCATCGCCCTGAGGTTGTTCAACACTTCGGGCGTGAAGTCGCCCATCTTACCACAACCATTTTCGGCAATCGTGCCGTACTCTTTACGAGT
>Ga0310694_10005455_pt1 | contig 12167 bp, 14 predicted proteins | sample 174DNAGHGhighgp2_FD_203884 | JGI IMG/M metagenome (GOLD analysis project Ga0310694, IMG submission 203884) | Sheep rumen microbial communities from Palmerston North, Manawatu-Wanganui, New Zealand - 1742 DNA GHGhigh gp2 (v2) (version 2) | ecosystem: Host-associated > Mammals > Digestive system...
TAGGTGTTTCTCCTGAAGCGAAATATTTTAAATCTTGTGAGGCGCGGCCCGATACAGCCGCAACACCCGAGCATGGCTACTCTACCATATCTTGTGGTGCTGTGTCAATATCTTGTGTTGTTTGTTAACAAATCACACAATATCTTGTATTTATACGGCGCAGTATACAGAGGTGATCTGCAAAAAAGCCTGATTATAGGCCGCGAATGGATGTATACGGTACGTATACCCTTGCAATAGATGCGTATTTTTCCAAATTATCTCTTGTGGGGGCGTGGAGGCCGGCGAAGGGAACGGAATCACGATCGGTGAAGGGCTGCAAAAAATAGGCCTTCGCCCCGGCGATCCATTGGCCCATGGCCTCGAAATCCGCCGCCTTGTGGAGCTCGTCCACCACCGTGGTGCGGAACTCGTAGGGGATGGAGCTATCCATCAAGAGCTTCACGCTCCGGCGGATGGGGGCAAGGTCCAGGCTCTCGAGCCCCACGGTCAGGGCGTACTTCTCGGGGCTGTTCTTCAGATCCATGGCCACATAGTCCACCAGCCCCTCCTGAAGGAGCGCCGCCAGGGCGTCCGGGTGGTTGCCGTTGGTGTCCACCTTCACCCCGAAGCCCAGCTCACGGATGGCGCGAAGGAGCTCCGGCAGATCCTTCCGAAGCAGGGGCTCGCCGCCGGTGATGGCCACCCCGTCCAAGAGCCCCTGGCGGCCCTTCAAAAACCGCAGCAGCGCCTCGTCGTCCATGACCGCCGGGGCGGAGCCGTCCAGCAGCTCCCCGTTGTGGCAGAAGGGGCAGCGAAAGTCGCAGCCGCCCAAAAACACCGTGCAGGCCACCCGCCCGGGGAAGTCCAGCAGCGTCATCTTCTGTAAGCCCTGTATCTTCATGGTCGCTCTCCTTTAGATCGTGTATAGAATGTTCAGGTTCCGCACGTCCCCGTCCTCGATGCCGTCGTTGACGGAGTAGGCGTGCTTTTCGAGGTCGCCGCAGATGGCCTTGGTGAGACCCTGGTTTTGGAGCTCGTCGATGACGTCCGCCGCGGTGCTCTCGATCATGTCGTACTTCGATTCCGCCAGCTCTGGGTCGTTCCCCGTGGTCAAAAGATACTCCAATGTCTCCGCCGTCAACGACAGCTTGTCAAGCCGCCGCAACGCCCGGAAGCTCCATTTATAGTAGGGGGCGTAGGCCCGGTTCAGCAGGAACACCACCTCGATGCAGCTCTTCACGAACTCGTTGACGGCCAGCTGCGCCGCCGCGGGCTCCCCGTGTTTCAGGCACCGAAGGTAGTTATATTGCCCCGCCTGGGCCATGAGGAGCAGGTGCCCCGCTAGGCGCTTTTTGCGCACGTCCTCCGGCATACGGGAGAGGGCCGCTCGGATGGCCGTGACCTCCCCGAGATCGTCCCGGAAGAGCTGACCGCCCGTTGCTTCCAGCAGCGCCTGTTGGGGGATCTTCAGCCACTGGTCCACCGTCAGCACGCCGTCGGGGGCGCCCACCTTCTCCGTGAAGAAGTCCGCCGTCCGCAGGACCCCGTGCCGGGCGCCGCCCACGGGAGCGACGGCGCTGCGCCGGAACCCCATGAATTCCCTGGGGAGCTTGGCGTAGGCTCGCTCCAGCAAAAAGGCGGTCCGCCGGTCCACCACGCTTTCGTCCGGCAGCAGCAGGCAGAACCCGGGCTCGAAGTCGTGGTCCCGGCTCACTTCGTCGTCGAAGCCCAAGGTCTCGGACCCGCTGCCCAGAAGGCCCGCGGCGATCAGCCCCGCCTGCGCGGGGAACTGCTCCTGGAGCATAGGCGCGCCGTACTCTTCATAGAACGCCCGGGAAAGTTCAAGCCCGTTCATAGATCGCTTTGGCCCTTTCTTTAAGATCGTCGGCCATGAGGAACCAGCCGTAGTAGTCGAAAGTGGGGGCGCACTTCTCGCACACGAAGGCGTAGTACCCGTCCCGGGGTAGGGTCCCATCGTCCAGCAGGGCGGCGGCCTTCTCCAAATACTGCTCGATCTTCTTCTCGCCCTTCTCGAGGCCGTGCTCCAGCTCCACCGCGTTGGCGAGATTCAGGTACGTGATGGCCTGCTCGAGAGCCCCGTGCTCCACCTTGCCCATGACGTCCAGGGCCTTCAAAAAGCTTTCGTAGGCCTCCCCGAAGCGGCCGAGCGCCATGTACGCAAGGCCCATGTTGTTGTAGAGGCCCCCCAGCCGCCCGTCGGTCTCGGGAAGGTTCCCCTCGTAGACGGCTTTGGCCCTTTCGAACAGCTCGATGGAGCGCTCGGGCATGCCGAAGGCGTCGTAGACCGTGGCGGCGTTCACGTAGGCGGTGCCGGCGGACAGGGTGCCCTCGAAGCCCAGCCGGTCGATCAGGTTCAAACTCTCGTTGGCGTTTAAAATGGCCTGGTCCTTGTCGCCCACCTTCCGGTAGTGGCCCATCATCTCGTTTCGGACGAAGAACTCGCCCCTCAGGTCCCCGTTCTGTTGGGCCTCCGCCAGCCAGTAGTTCAGATGCCGCTCCGCTCCGGCGTAGTCTCGGCGGCTCATGTACTCGTCCAGCTTCTCCCGGACCCGCCGCTGGGGGATGGGCGCGGGCCGATCCTTGTCCATGCACAGGACGCAGTTGGGCTCCTGATAGTCCTCCGGGCCGATGGGGCCGTGATGCTCCTTCATAGGCGCCTCCTCTTCATTCGTTCTTCAGCAGCAGCCCGCCCAGCAGGATGATCTGCTCCGGCAGGCGTTGGCCCGCGGACCACTGCAGGGTTTCTCCAAAATATTTCTCCAGGGCCCCGCTGCAGTCGCCGCCCAGGGCTTCGATGGACCACCGCATCCTGTCCGGCATCCGGCAGGGCTTCCCCTCCGTCCGGGCGCAGGCGGGGCACAGGTCGCACTTGCCCGCGAACAGGGCCAGGCTCCCGGGGGCCTCGGCCTCCATGGCCAGCAGTTCCCGGGCCAGGCCCGCCTTGACCTTCGGCAGCTCCGTGGCCTCGAAGGCCCGCCGCTGCCCGGGGAACAGCCGGTCCTTGGTGAAGACCAGCTTTCGGGCGTAGAGGCGGAGGGCGTCGTACCGTTGCCACAGGGTTATGGGATCGAACCAAAAGGGCGGGCAGGACCAGAACCGGCCGTAGTTGGGGCAGTCCTGGCAGTATCCCGAAAACCGGGGCACGTCCACCAGGTCCCGCCGGAATTCGTCCAGGGGGACCGTCCGATCCAATGTGGTGCAGGTGTACAGGGTTTCGTCTTCCATAGGTCTATGCTACCATGGTCCGGTCGCTTTGACAAGCGCCATTCTTCACGCACTGTTTGCATTTGCGGCCTTGCGCCGGGGGTGGGGCGGTGCGATAATATATTTATCCTATGGAGGGAGATACGGCCATGAAGGAATGGAACGTGGGCGTCCTGGGCGCCACCGGCGCGGTGGGGCAGGAGATGCTGAAGATATTGGCGGAGCGGGATTTCCCCGTGGGGAGCGTCCGGCCCCTGGCCAGCGCCCGCAGCGCGGGCAAGACCATCCTGTTCAAGGGGGAGCAGGTGCCCATCGTGGAGGCGAAGGAAGACGCCTTTCGGGGCCTCGACCTCGTTTTGGGCGCGGCGGAGAACGATATCGCACAGCGGTTCGCGCCCCATATCCTGGACGCGGGGGCCGTGTTCGTGGACAATTCCAGCGCCTTCCGGCTCCGGGAGGACGTGCCGCTGATCATCCCGGAGATCAACCCGGAGGACGCCAAGTGGCATAAAGGCATCATCGCCAATCCCAACTGCACCACCATCGTGGCCCTCATGGCCGTGGCGCCCCTTGCTAAGGTGAGCCCCATCGAGACCATGATCGCCTCCTCCTACCAGGCCGTCAGCGGCGCCGGCGTGGCGGGCATGCGGGAGCTGACGGAGGAGATCGAGGCGGGCTTGAAGGGCGAACCCTACGCGCCCAAGGCCTTCGCCCACCAGATCGCCTACAACGTGATCCCCCAGATCGGGTCAGAGCAGTACCTCGGCTACACCAGCGAGGAGATGAAGATGCAGAACGAGGGCCGGAAGATCCTGCATCTGCCGGAGATGAAGGTGAGCTGCACCTGCGTCCGGGTGCCGGTGCTCCGCAGCCACAGCGTGTCCGTGGTGCTGCGGACGAAAGAAAAGATCACCGTGGACCGGGCCCGCGCCATCGTCGCCGCCGCCCCGGGCTGCAAATTGGTGGACGATCTCAAGAACCACATCTATCCCATGCCCCTGGATACCTCGGACCAGGACCTGATCTTCGTGGGCCGGATACGGGAGGATCTGACCTCCGACAAGGGCCTCAACCTCTGGTGCTGCGGCGACCAGATCCGCAAAGGCGCCGCGACGAACGCGGTGCAGATCGCGGAGTTGTTGTTATAAAGCTTCTTCTGTGCCGCTTTTTCTTTTCAGACGAAAAGAAAAAGCGGCGCAAAAAGAAAAGCCTATTGGGATAAATAGGCTTCGTAAACAAACAGCTTATTTCGAATAAAGTTCTTTTGGCAGCACCTTTTCTTTCAAGAAAAGGTGCGTATTTTAATTATATCCTTAATTACTTCTCCTGCCAAAATGAGCCCCGCCACCGAGGGCACGAAGGCCACGCTGCCGGGGGTGGCGCGGCGATGGGTCTCCTCGTTCGCAGGGGCAGGGGAGAGGGCCGGCTCCGTGGAGTAGATCACCTTCACGTGGTCGATGCCCCGCTTCTTCAGCTCCCGGCGCATGACCCGGGCCAGGGGGCATACGGAGGTCTCTGCGATGTCCGCCACCCGGAAGGACGTGGGGTCCAGCTTGTTTCCGGCGCCCATGCAGGAGATAATTGGCGTCCCCGCCGCCTTGGCCGCTTCGATGAGCTGGAGCTTCCCGGCCACGGTGTCGATGGCGTCCACCACATAATCGTATTGACGAAAATCAAACTGATCCGCCGTCTCCGGCAGGTAGAAGATGGGCCAGGTCCTGACCTCGCATTCGGGGTTGATGCTCAGCACCCGGGCCTTGGCCGCCTCCACCTTCAGCATCCCCAGGGTGTCCCGGGTAGCCACGATCTGCCGGTTCAGGTTGGAGAGGACCACCCTATCGCTGTCAATCAAATCCAGAGCCCCCACGCCGCTGCGGGCCAGGGCCTCCACCACGTGGCCGCCCACGCCGCCGATGCCGAATACGGCCACCCGGGCCCTCCTAAGCCGGTCCAGGGCCGCGTCCCCCAGCAGCATCCGGGTCCTCGAAAACATATCCTCCATAGGTCACTCCTTATCGACAGGCAGGTCCTCGATGAGCACGTCCATGGTGCCGCCGCAGACCATGCCCTCCATGGCCGCCACCTCACCGGTCATGTCCACGGTGATCACCTGGCTTTTGCCCGTGCCCATGAGCCGCCGGGCCGCCAGAATGGCCTGGTTCTCCCCGCAGCCGCCGCCGATGGTGCCGGCGGAGTTCCCCAGCTTGTCCGCGCCCATAAGGGCCCCGCCCTTCACCGGCGTGGAGCCCTTGGTGGCGAGGACCAGCAGCAGGGCGGCGGGCCGGGTATCGTCCGCCAGGAACCGCAGGGCGTCCAAATCCGTGTTCTGTTGGGGCAGCAGGCCCGCCTCCGCAGGCAGGGCGTGTCGGGCGGCGATCAATTCCGCGCAGATGGACACGGCGATCTCCGCCGGGGTCACCGCTCCGATGGCCAGGCCGATGGGCGCGTGGACCCGGCCGATGCGCTCCTTGTCATAGCCCTCCTCCCCCAGCAGTTCGAACAGCCCCTTCACCCGCCGGTGGGAGCCAATCATGCCCAGGTATCGGGGCTCGTTCCCCTGGAGCAGTTGCCGCATGCAGACGGTGTCGTCCTTGTGGCCCCGGGTCAGCACGCACACGAAGTCCCCCGCGCCGATATGCAGCCGGGGCAGGGCGTTTTCGAAGCTGTCGCAGATGACCTCCTTGGCCTCCGGGAACCGGGTGTAGCTGGCGAAGGCGGGCCGATCGTCCGCCACCGTGACGGCGAACCCCACCTTCAGGGCCGCCTCGTAGAGGGCCAGCGACACGTGGCCGCCCCCCAGCAGCACCAGCCGTTCCGGGGGCAGGAACCGGCGGACCATCCGCTGCCCGTTCACCGTGCGGACCAGGTCCGCCTCCCGGCCCGCGGTGACCGCGTCCAAAATGGCCTGGAATTCCTTACGCATGCTGCGCCTCATAGGCCTTCATGGCGTCCAGGGTGTCCGAAAGGAGCTGTTCCAGGGGCCAGCCCAGCATGTCCGCCCCCTTCTCGATCACGTCCCGGGAGCACCCGGCGGCGAAGTTCAGCGTCTTATATTTCTTCTTCAGGGACTTGAGGCTCACTTCGCCCACCTGCTTGTTGGGGTGGATCAGGGCCACGGCCCCGATGAGGCCCGTGAGCTCGTCCGTGGCGTAGAGCACCTTCTCCATCTCGTGCTCCGGCTTCACGTCGTTCCTGTGGCCGTAGCCGTGGCTCACGATGGCCCGGATGAGCCGGGGATCGAGATCCAGCCCCTCCATGATTTCCCTGGTCTTCTCGCAGTGCTGCTCCGGCCACTTCTCGTAATCGAGGTCGTGTAGGAGCCCCACCAGCTGCCAGAATTCCTTTTCGGCCCCGTAACCCAGCTTGTCCGCGTACCAGCCCATGACCGCTGACACGGTCTCGGCGTGCTGTAGATGGAAGGGCTCCTGGTTGTATTTCGTGAGCAGGTCCCAGGCCTCTGCTCGGGTGATCTCTCTTGCCATGTTTCGTCCGCACCTTTCCATAGGTTTCTTGCATATTATAGGAAGAAAACGGGGCGGCTGTCAATTCCCCCGATACGGAGAAATACGCTCCGTATCGGAGCAAGACAAAGACAAAGAAAAAGAGAAAGAAAAGGATAAAGATAATGAGAAGGACAAAGCGTGTGTGTATCTAAGGGCCCCTGCCCCATGACACACACAAGACGCTCACATATATAATAATCCCCTCCGGGCTTTTTCGGAGGGGGTGGACGAGATCGTCAAGCCGTCATCCCATGGCAGGCCATATAGTCGTAGAGCATCTGCCCGTGCTCCTGTTCCTCCTTCTGGATGTGGTTCAGGACCTGCCGGGCATTAGCGTCGGTGAACTCGAAGATGCAGGTGTCGTACACGCTGGACACGTGCTTCTCCGTGTCCAGGGCGTCCTTCAAAAGATACTCGTCGGTCTTGCTGTGGGACTTTTGAGCGGCCTTCCCGTCCCCGGGTTGGCTCTGGCCGCCCTGCTGGCTCTGCTGGCCGCCGGACATCATGGGCACCGTGCCGCCCATCAGGCTGTTGATGGTGTTCAGGTGCTCCTCCTCCTTGGCGCGGATGGTCAAAAACAGGTCCGCCAGGGCCTGGTCCTCCGCCTTCTGGGCGTACTGGCCGTACTTCTCAATGCAGATCTCCTCCGAAGTCTTGAGGTCCTGCAGCAGCATGGATTCCTTTTGTGTCAGTTTCATATTCATCACCTCGATCATAGGATGGCCGGGCCGGCCGCCCGCCATGCGCCCCCGACAAACCTTGCGTTTTTTTTCAAAAAACCTCTTGACCCTGACGTAACGTCAGGGTTTATACTTGTTCCAGAAGGGAGGCGATGGAGATGATGACGGTCCATGAGGTGAGCGAGCTCACCGGCGTCAGCGTCCGGGCCCTGCACCACTACGATGAGCTGGGGCTCCTGAAGCCCGCGTCGGTGACGGAGGCGGGCTACCGGCTGTACGACGAAAGCTCCCTCGTCCGGCTCCAGAGCATCCTGCTCTTTCGGGAGCTGCAGTTCCCCCTGAAGGACATCGGGGCCATATTGGACAGCCCCACCTTCGATCGGAACCGGGCGTTGGACCAGCAGATCCGGCTGCTGGAATTGAAGAAGGAGCATTTGGAGAACCTGATCGACTTAGCACGAGGCATCAAAGGCATGGGGGTGAAACATTTGACGGATTTTAGAGCGTTCGACACCAAGAAGATCGACGAGTACGCCCGGGAGGCCAAGGCGTCCTGGGGCCAGACCAAGGAATGGAAGGAATACGAGCAGAAGGCCCAGGGCCGCACCCGGGAGGACAACGCCGCCCTGGCCCGGGGCATGATGGACATCTTCGCCGAATTCGGCGCCATACGGGACCAGGACCCCGCTTCGCCCGCAGCCCAGGCCCTGGTGGATAAGCTCCAAAGCTACATCACGGAGCACTACTACACCTGCTCCGACGAGATCCTGCTGAGCCTGTCCAAGATGTACGACGGGGGCGGCACCATGACCGAGAGCATCGACAAGGTGGGCGGCCCCGGCACCGGGGACTTCGCCGCCCGGGCCATCGCGGTGCACTGTAAAAAGTAAGCCCTGTTGCGCGGAAGCGAATAAAGAGGTATACTCATCCTATCAACCACAAGGAGGGCGGGTATGCCTCTTTTATTGGTGCGCAACGATATCACCAGGATGACCGTGGACGCCATCGTCAACGCGGCCAATCCCTCGCTGCTGGGGGGCGGCGGGGTGGACGGGGCCATCCACCGGGCCGCGGGGCCGGAGCTTTTGGCGGAATGCCGGACCCTGGGCGGCTGCCAAACTGGAGAGGCGAAGATCACCGGGGCGTACCGCCTTCGGGCGAAGTACGTCATCCACACCGTGGGGCCCATCTGGCGCGGGGGCGATCACGGAGAGGAGCATTTGCTCCGGTCCTGCTATCGCCGTTCCCTGGAACTGGCCGCGGACCACGGCTGCGAGACCGTGGCCTTTCCTCTCATTTCCAGCGGCGTCTACGGCTATCCCAAGGCGGAGGCCTTCCGGGTGGCCACCGAGGCCATTTCGGCCTTCCTGGAAGGGCACGAGCTCACCGTGTACCTGGTCCTCTTCGACCGGGCGGCCTATCTGCTGGGGGACCGGTTCGGGGACGTGCGGGCCTTCATCGACGACGCCTACGCCCAGGCGGAGGAACGGCGGCCCCGGAACCAGGCGAGCTATCGCTGGGAACGGGAGCCTCGGGCCATGCTGGACGAGGACGCCTGCTGCTTCGAGGCGGCCATGGCGCCCAAGCCCGCCGCCGCGCCTCGGAAGAAAGCCAAGGAAGCCAGCGCCCCTGTCAAGGTCCCGGATCGGCAGGAGCTCCTGCGCCAGCTGGACGAGGGCTTTTCCCGGACGCTGCTGAAGCTGATCGATGAGAAGGGCATGACCGACGTCCAGTGCTACAAACGGGCCAACATCGACCGGAAGCTCTTCTCCAAGATCCGCTCCGACCCCGATTACCGGCCCTCCAAGACCACCGCCATCGCCCTGGCTCTGGCCCTGGAGCTCTCCCTCCCGGAGACCCAGGCCCTCCTCGGCAGGGCGGGGTACACCCTGTCCCACAGCTTCCTGTTCGACATCATCGTGGAAGCCTGCATCCAAAAGGGCGTCTTCAACGTCCTCACCGTCAACGAGCTGCTCTTTGCCTACGATCAGCCTCTTTTGGGCAGCTGAGATGTCGCCTGCCGGGCGACCAAACCAAAAACCAAATATCCTATACTGTGGTCACAGGGTCAGAAAACCCGGTGACCATTTTTTGTGAGGAGGATACGAATATGAAGAAGGGTTTGACGGAACTGGTGTTCATCCTGGACGAGAGCGGCAGCATGAGCGGCATGGAGGCGGACACCATCGGCGGCTTCAACAGCATGATCGAGAAGCAGCGCCGGGAGGAAGGGGAGGCCTACGTGTCCACGGTGGCCTTTTCGAACGAGAGCCGGGTGATCCACGATAGGGTGGACCTCGATAAGGTAGCGCCCCTGACCCGGCGGGACTACGTCCCCGGCGGCTGCACGGCTCTGCTGGACGCCCTGGGCGGGGCCATCCACCACATCGGGAACGTGCACAAGTACGCCCGGGAGGAGGACGTGCCGGAGCACACCGTCTTCGTCATCACCACCGACGGTCTGGAGAACGCCAGCCATCGGTACAGCCGCCGGGAGGTGAAGCAGATGGTGGAGCGGCAGAAGGCGCGCTACGGTTGGGAGTTCCTGTTCCTGGGGGCCAACATGGACGCCATCGCCGCCGCGGAGGACATCGGCATCCGCCGGGATCGGGCGGTGAAGTACGTGGCCGACGCTGAGGGCACGGCCCTCAATTATCGGGTGGTCAGCGACACCATCTGCAAGATGCGTATAAGCGAACCCCTCTGCGCCGATTGGAAGGCCGACATCGAGGCGGACGAGCAGGCAAGGGGGAAATGACATTTTTTTCCAGCATATCCCGGTTGGATCGGGCCAAACTATGGATGTCGGCCATGAGCCGAACAATACCGGGAGGTAAAGAGATGTCTTTCTTCGATGAGTTTGAACGCTCCTATACCGGCGACCAGAACAAAAAGGACAAGAAGAACCGGAACGAGCGCAAGGAACAGGACCGACAGATGGAAACGGAACAGAAGCTGAGAAGGGACAGAAACGATCCCTACTGCGAGTAAGAACTGAACCAAACCAGAAAAAAGAGGCCGATAAAGCCTCTTTTTTCATATTGCTCATTTGATGATGAGTATTCGCTCCGTCCCGGAAAAGGGTTCCGTCAGCTCTCCATTCAGCTCCCGGAGGCGGGCCTGGGGGATGCCGAAGCGCTTGCCCACGGTGAACAGGTTTTCCGCCGGGTCCGGGGCATAGATGAGGATGCCGCGGCCCGGCTGGGTGCCCGGCCCGGCCAAGAGGTCGTCGGTGTAGCCGATGGGGGTCTCGGCGTACTGCTCCCCGGAAAACAGGAGCTCCACCCGAGCCTGCAGCACCCGCCCCCGGCCCGTGACCGTGGAGAAGGCCGCCGCGGACAGGGGCAGCACCAGGGCCCCCTGGCCCGGCAGGGTGAGGGAGAAGGGCACCTCCCCCGTGAAGCTGTGCAACAGCCCGCTGTCGCACCGGTACACCGTGGTCACCAGCGCCACGCCATCGAGGAGCGTCCCCCCCTTCGTGGGCTCGAGACCCGTGATGGCGGGCAAGGCCCGGCTATAGAGGACCTGCTGGACCTCCGGCATATGGTTGGGCACGGCGAGAGGCCCCTCCACCGTTTCCTCCTGGAGCACGGGCCCGAGATACATGAGCCCCGTCCGCTCCTCCCGGTGGCAGAGGAAGGTGCCGCCCTCGTCGTAGGCGTCGCTAAGGACCCGAAGCCGGCTCTCCGCGGCCCCGTAGGCGGACACGGACACGTCCCCGCTCAAAAACAGGGCTTCCCCGTCGGTCCGGGCGGACAGGCCCGTGAGCTCCGCCGTCAGGGTGGTCTCCTGGCCGGTCTGCCCCTCCAGCTTCACCGTGTCCGAAAAGGGGGTCCGCACGGTCATCTCCCGGAGCCGGCCCTCCGGGTCCAACAGCACCAGGGACGAGAACAGCTCCCCGTCGAGGGCCATGCCCTCCCCAGTCGGGCGGCTATTGAGGATGCGGACGGTGCCCTTCGCTTCCAGCACGTTGGCGCCCGCTTCCACCCCCAGTTCGTCCCGGACCTGGACGGCCTTGGCCCCCTGCAGCGACCGGCGGCGGGTGACGATGGTCTCCTCCCGGCTTTCGAGGCCCACCGCCCCCCGGATGGCGGACACAGCCCCCACCTCCCGGGGCGCCATGAGCCAGACTTTGAGATCCAGCACCGCGCTCAACCGCAGCCCGTCGTCCTCCCGGTGGCAGGCGCACTTCAAAAGCTGCCCGTAGATACGGGGCTGCAGGCCGTCCTCTGTGATCCGGGCGCTCATAAGGTGGGTGAACTCCGCCGCCGCGTCGAAGGAGAACAGCACCCGTTCCCCGGTCTCCGCGACGAGATGGAGCTGCAGCTGGCCCGAGAGCCGAACGCCGGTCTCGCTGACCCGGACCTCCCGGATCTGCAGCTGAGGCGTCACCGACAGCACGCTGCCGGCGGTCCGCCCCTGGGGCAAGGGGATGGCGCTTTCGATGGGCACCTGCTCCTCCAGCCACATGCACAGGGTATCCACGTTGAAACTGACCTTTTCCACATCCATGGCTATGACCTCCCATAGGGTTTCTTATCGTCACAGCCTATGCGCCGCAAACGGAAAAAAGACCCGGGAAAGACGGGCCGAGTAAGCCGCGGCCCCCTGCGAATGTGGGACAAGGGAGCTATCGCAGGGAGGGACTTGCCCCGCCTACGTTTCGCCGTGACAAACAAAAAAGCCCCGCCGCTTGCAGGCCAACGAGGCCGTCAAGCGGGAGGGGCAGAGCGCTACTCTGTAGATCCTTGGTTGCTGATCGGAACGGAGCGCTTTC
>Ga0310694_10005458_pt1 | contig 12166 bp, 6 predicted proteins | sample 174DNAGHGhighgp2_FD_203884 | JGI IMG/M metagenome (GOLD analysis project Ga0310694, IMG submission 203884) | Sheep rumen microbial communities from Palmerston North, Manawatu-Wanganui, New Zealand - 1742 DNA GHGhigh gp2 (v2) (version 2) | ecosystem: Host-associated > Mammals > Digestive system >...
TTCTCCAGCTTTCCAACGAGCCAGTAAGTCGTAGAGACAGTGACTCATCTTGCTGACAAATATCGCCATTCGTGGGCGCTGGTCGCTGAAATACAGATTGCACGTCATCTGATAACGCTGTGCATAGAGCGTATTGATATATTCCTTGATTTTGTCTTGCGGAATCAAAAAATGGTCGAGCGACCATTCGATACGCATAAAAAACATGCTGTCTTCTTTGTCGACATACTGATCGAGATAGACAATATTTCCTTGGTTATCCGTGATAAACTTTGTCACTTCCGATATGATTCCTGGTTGATCAGGACAATGGAGAAGCAAAATAGCAGTTTTATTCATTTCCTTCAATCGTCTGTTTTGTTTCCTAAATGTTCGTCTTTTTTATTCAAGATGCAAAGGTAAGCATTTTATTTCATTAATCACCTTATTTATTTGTAATTTTCACCAATAATTTCATTGAAAATCCTCTATTTATCATAATACGTATTCTCATAAATTTAATAAAGAATAAAAATAAGTGTCCTTTTGCTACGCATTTCAATAAAAAGTATTATCTTTGTCGCCGATTTGAAAAAATCGAAAACTTATAGATTTAATAAACTCCAATTAAAATGAAAAAGAAACTATCAAAGGTACTCGTTTTGGGAAGCGGCGCATTGAAGATCGGACAAGCCGGTGAGTTCGACTATTCAGGATCACAAGCACTGAAAGCATTACGTGAAGAAGGAATCTCATCCGTTTTGGTCAATCCAAACATCGCCACCATCCAGACATCTGAAGGAATTGCCGACAAAGTGTACTTCCAACCTGTCAATACTCATTTTGTGACAGAAATTATCAAGAAAGAGCGACCTGACGGAATTCTCCTTGCCTTTGGTGGTCAGACAGCCCTCAACTGTGGTACAGAGCTTTATCAGACGGGCGTTTTAAAGGAATATGGTGTTGAAGTGCTGGGTACATCCGTAGAAGCCATCATGTACACCGAGGACCGCGATTTGTTCGTCAAGAAACTCGATGAAATTCAACTGAAAACGCCTGTTAGTCAGGCTGTTGAGAATATGGACGACGCTTTGACGGCAGCCCATCGTATTGGTTTCCCCGTGATGATTCGTTCAGCTTATGCTTTAGGCGGTCTGGGTTCCGGTATTTGTCCTGATGAGAAAGCCTTCAAGGAACTGGCAGAGAGCGCCTTTACGTTTGCTCCACAAATCCTTGTAGAAGAATCGCTTAAGGGATGGAAAGAAATTGAGTTTGAGTGTATTCGCGACGCCAACGACCATTGTTTTACGGTCGCTTCAATGGAGAATTTCGACCCATTAGGCATCCATACTGGTGAATCGATTGTGGTCGCACCTACCTGTTCGCTGACCGACGAGCAGGTAAAAATGCTTCAGGAAATCACCATCCGATGCGTTCGTCACCTGAATATCGTCGGCGAATGTAATATCCAGTTTGCCTTCAATGCTACAACCAACGACTATCGTATCATTGAGATCAATGCCCGGCTGTCGCGTTCATCGGCGCTCGCCTCGAAAGCAACGGGCTATCCCCTCGCCTTTGTGGCCGCCAAGATTGCCTTAGGCTATACCCTCGACCAGATTGGTGAGATGGGAACACCTAACTCCGCTTATGTGGCTCCTCAGCTCGACTATATGATCTGTAAGATTCCTCGTTGGGACCTGACAAAATTTGCAGGTGTCAGTCGTCTGATTGGTTCGTCCATGAAGTCGGTTGGCGAAATCATGTCCATCGGTCGATCGTTCGAGGAAATGATTCAAAAAGGTCTGCGAATGATTGGTCAGGGTATGCACGGATTCGTAGGAAATGATCATACAAAATTCGAGAACCTCGACGAGGAACTCTCCCACCCCACAGACCTTCGAATCTTTGCGATCGCACAGGCCTTGGAGGAGGGTTACACGGTGGAGCGTATTGAAGAATTGACCAAGATTGATGTGTGGTTCCTCGAGCGCTTGAAGAATATTGTAGACTTAAAGAATAAACTTTTGAAATTCAATAGGTTGGAAGATATTCCTGACGAACTGCTTAAAGAAGTGAAGTGCGCTGGATTCAGTGATTTCCAGATTGCTCGTTTCGTGCTGAAACCCAAAGATGGCAATATGCTCAAGGAGAATTTAGAGGTTCGTAAGTACCGTAAGAGTCGTCAGATTCTGCCCGCTGTTAAGCGCATTAACACCGTCGCCAGTGAGCATCCTGAACTTACGAATTATCTTTACATGACATATGCCGTCAATGGTCACGATATCGAATATTATAAGAATGAGAAATCGGTGGTTGTCCTGGGTTCAGGCGCCTATCGTATCGGTTCGTCCGTTGAGTTCGACTGGTGTTCTGTCAATGCCATCAATACGGCCCGAAAGTTGGGTTACAAATCCATCATGATTAACTACAACCCAGAGACGGTATCTACCGACTATGATATGTGTGATCGTCTCTACTTCGACGAGCTCACCCTGGAGCGTGTGCTTGATGTCATCGATCTCGAGCAGCCTAAGGGTACTATCGTGAGTGTGGGTGGACAGATACCGAATAATCTGGCCATGAAGTTATATAAACAAGGTGTACCTGTCTTGGGCACCTCTCCTGTTAATATCGACCGCGCTGAGAACCGTGATAAATTCTCGGCGATGCTCGATAAACTGGGTATCGACCAGCCTGCATGGCGCGCGCTGACATCTCTTGACGACATCAAGGAGTTTGTCAATGAGGTTGGCTTCCCCGTTCTCGTGCGTCCTTCGTACGTACTCTCTGGTGCAGCGATGAATGTATGTTACGACTACGAAGAGCTGGAGCGCTTTCTGAAGATGGCCACCGAGGTGTCTAAGGATTACCCCGTGGTAGTGAGCCAGTTTATGCAGGAAACCAAGGAGATCGAGTTCGATGCCGTTGCGGATAAGGGTGAGATTGTTGAGTATGCCATCAGCGAGCATATTGAGTATGCCGGTGTTCACTCCGGTGATGCGACGATGGCCTTCCCTGCACAGAACATCTACTTCTCGACGGTTCGTCAGATTAAGAAGATTGCCCGTAAGATTGCGACAGAGCTGAATATCAGCGGACCGTTCAATATCCAGTTCCTGGCTAAGAACCGCGATGTGAAGGTCATCGAGTGCAACCTGCGTGCCTCACGTTCATTCCCCTTTGTATCGAAAATCCTCAAGCGCAACTTCATCGAGACGGCCACGAAGATCATGCTCGATGCACCTTACGAGCGTCCTGACAAGTCGGAGTTCGATATCGACCGCATCGGCGTGAAGGCCTCACAGTTCTCTTTCGCCCGTCTGCAGAATGCCGACCCAGTGCTGGGTGTGGATATGTCGTCAACGGGTGAGGTTGGCTGTCTGGGCGACGATTTCAATGAGGCACTGCTCAATGCCCTGATTGCTACGGGCTACAAATTGCCTCAGAAGAATATCCTGATCTCCAGTGGTGGTGTAAAAGGAAAGGTAGACCTGTTAGAGCCTGCCCGCGACTTGGTGAAGAACGGCTATCAGATCTTTGCTACTGAAGGTACGGCCAGATTCTTCGCTGAGAATGGCGTACCTGCCACGAAGGTGTCATGGCCTGATGAGTCGGGCGACAACAATGTGATGGACATGATTGCCCAGCATCAGTTCGAGTTGATTGTCAATGTGCCGAAGAACCACTCCAAGCGCGAGCTGACCAATGGTTATCGTATCCGTCGTGGGGCTATCGACCACAATATCCCACTGATGACCAACGTACGACTGGCCAAAGCGTTCATCGAGGCGTTCTGTGCCATGAAACTCAATGACATTAAAATTAAGAGCTGGCAGGAGTATAACGCGTAAGCGTCCTGCCGACTCCCCTATCCTACGTTATGGACAAGTTTGAATATATGTCTCAGGAAGGTTACGACCAGCTGGTGGCTGAGCTCCGCGAGCTGGAGACCGTAGAACTTCCTCGTATCAAAGAAGCTATCGCTGAGGCTCGCGACAAGGGCGACCTCAGCGAGAACTTTGAGTACCATGCAGCCAAACGTGAACAGGGTCGACTGCTTAGTCGTATCCGTTTCAAGCAAAGGGTGCTGGAACATGCACGAGTACTCGACAAGTCCCTGCTGAGCAACGACCGTGTCAGTCTGCTGTCAAAGGTCGAAATGACCAACCTGTCTAACAACAGCAAGATGATTTACACCATCGTCAACCCACATGAAGCCAACCTGCGCGAAGGAAAAATCTCCATCAAGTCCCCCATTGGTGAAGCTCTTCTCAACAAAAAGGTCGGCGACATCGTTGAAGTCAAAGTGCCTGTAGGCATTCTCAAACTCCGTATCGACCATTTTTAACCACCTTGCATTTGTCAATACTTTTCGCAGTATAGGCGCTGTCCATTAACCTGTCGTTTGTAAGACGATTATTTGCGCGCTAGGCAGCGAGAAAATTCTTGTAGGCCTACCAATTATTTTTCCCTGCCCGTGGAGCAAATTTTTATCTCTCCTTTGACCATGCAAAGGTACAAAAATTTCATAGCGCTTACAAATAAATCCTCAAAAAAAGCACGCTCAATTATTTTCAACAGTTGCTACAGTGCTACAGTGCTACAGTTGAAAATACAACCCCTCTCCTTGGAGAGCAAAAAAAAGTTCTATTATTATTATATATATAGATATATATAATAATAATAGACCATATTTTTACCCTTTCGCGGTATTCGTGCGTTTTTGAACTGTAGCACTGTAGCACTGTAGCACTTGTCTGAAAATTATTCATCATTTCTTTGTACTATCAAAAATAATCGTTATATTTGCACCTGATGAAACAGTTACTGACTGGAGCACTGCGATGGCTCCCCACTCTCCTACTCGTTCTCTTCACAGTACAGCCTGTGCAAGCCCAGGAGGATGATGATGACGACGATATCGCCTACTCGCTCAAATTAGACGAGGTGGTGATATTGGCCGATGGTATGACCTTTGAGGAATACCTGCTGAAACAAGTGCTGGCACACGCCAAACCGCTGAAGTCGTATATACAGACCCTGCACTATTCAGTAACCTGCCAACTGGAGAAAGATATCGACCTGACAAAGTTCCCACACCGTAGAACCATTACCTTCGCCGCTCGTCTGGCGGGCTACGGACAGATACTGAGTGCATTGAGAGAACATAAGCATTTCGGCATTACGATGGCTGAGGACGTGCTCTACAACAAAGGGAAGATTACGACCTCGAACATCCGGATGGTAGAGATGAAGCAAGAGCTCACCCCAAAACAGATTGCCTCGTTCCTAAAACACGACGGGATGATGAGTGCCAACGTGTACGACAAGTTCTATAAGAAAGTGCGCGAAAAGGTGAAAGAACTCCAGAAGAAATACAAGAAGAAACAGGAGACGGGCATGAAATACAGCGGTAGCTATACAGCGGGCAACAGAACCTACTATGTGGTGAAACTCGAGAATATGCGCGTACATATTGCCGACGGTTGCTGGCAGATTGCCCGTATCAGCTATAACGAAGGACAGAATCATATGCAATACGAATTCAAGGAGATCAAACCCGGTCTTTTCGTGGCGAGTCAGGGGAAAGCCAAATTCTACCTCGACAAAGCAAAATGGCCCAAGGGCTACGTTTCCATGAAGATGAACTATACCTATCCATAAAATGAGGATGAACCAACCCCAAGGCTTTTGCCGAGATACGACCACGAAGAATTTTATTAAAGCATGTTTTTTTGCGTGCTTTTTTTGATGGGAAATTTGGTGAATAGACAAGAAAAATGTATCTTTGCACAAAATTTAAAAAACATATGATGTATAAAAAATTTTCAACTCTCATGCTCTGTCTGTTCTGTGCCCTCGTCGTGAGTGCACAGAGTCAGAAGAGTAGTTTGCAGCAGAAGGCCGAAAGCGAGCTGGAGGACAGCCATCTGGGTACAGCCCGCTCGCTGTTTATCCGTGCTTATCACGACTATGTGAATCATGGTAAGGTACGCCAAGGTGTGGAGTGTGCCGCTCAGGCCGCCACGTTATATTATAAGGAGAACGAGTATCAGGAGGCGTTCGACTTCCTCAGGGAGGTGGACCAGCTGATCAATAATAAGCTCGGCTCGTCCAGCGAGCGTTCCGCTGCCCACTACTACACCTCGAAGGTGCGTATGCAGATGTATGTCAAACTGAAGCGCGGTGCCAGTGCACAAGACCATCTGAACGCGATGTCTACACACGCTGCTCAGTCGGACGATGAGGAGATAAAGAACGATATGCTCTACAACAAAGCCATCTATTACTACACCTTCGGACAGACCACCAAGGGCAACGAGGTGTTCCGTGAGATGGCAACCAAGCTCACCGCACAGAAAGAGTACGACAAGGTGGACGAGGTGTACAAGACCCTTATCGCCAACGGCAGGAAAAGCAATAGTGCCAGTCTGGTAGACCAGTCGTATAAGAGCTACCTGCACTGGAAGGACTCCATCCAGGCGCTGAAGACCGCCGAAGAGGTCAATGCACTGAAGAAGCAGATTGCCGACGACAAGACAGCCATCGACGAAAAGGACAGTTCGCTCACCGTCAGGATGGCTATCATCATCGGACTGGGAATCCTCTCGGCAGTCTTGGCCATCGCCCTCGTGGTGGGCGGTATCATGCTGCTCCGCTATATCCTCCTGACACGCCGACAGGAAAGAACGATTACAGAGGCCAACGAGAACATCGCACTTAAGGCGAAGTTCATCAGCAATATCTCAGCACAGCTGGAGCCCACCTTCCGTAAGCTCGACAGCAAACAGCCTGAGGTGAAGGCACTGCTCAACTTCTCGCAGCACATACAGACCCTCTCAGCATTGGAGAGCAGCGAGGAAGAGATTGTCCTCGAGGATACACAGGTACCACAGTTCTGTGAGTCGATAGCCGAACAGGTACGTGGCCGCATCAAGGACGGTATCACCTTCAATGTCAATGCCCCCAAGATGACCGCCAGCATGAACCGTGAATACGTTTCACAGATTCTGCTCCACCTGTTGGAGAATGCCATCCAATACACCCCCAAGGACGGAACCATCACCCTGGAGTTCAAGAAGAAGAGTCCGAAGTCCTACCAGTTCCTGGTATCCGACACAGGCGAAGGCATCCCCGAAGAGAAGCGCGATAGCGTGTTCAGACCATTCGTGGAAGTACACGACCTCACTAAGGGCGACGGCCTCGGACTGCCTATCTGTCGACAGATGGCGCTGAACATGAAGGGTGAGCTCAGTCTCGATCCACAGTATACCAAGGGCACACGCTTCGTACTCGACCTACAGGCATAGCCCGCAAACCTTTACGTGGATTTTACAATTCATTAATATTTAATTTTTGGTCAGTTCACAAAAGAATCGTAACTTTGCAGTCAAATTACAAGAAATATACTAAAACATTAAGAAATGAAACCATTAAACAAACAATTTGCTCCTAAGAGCGTGATGCCTGAAAAGGTTATTCAGTTTGGTGAGGGTAACTTCCTCCGCGCATTCGTAGATTGGATTATCTGGAACATGGATCAGAAGACCGACTTCAACGGTTCTGTCGTTGTCGTACAACCTATTGAAAAAGGTATGGTCGACTGGCTCAATGCCCAGGACTGTCTCTACCACGTTAACCTGCAGGGACGCGAGAATGGTAAGCCCGTGAACACACTGGAGCGCATCGACGTCATCAGTCGTGCACTGAACCCCTATACGCAGAATGCTGCTTTCTTGGCACTTGCCGATCAGCCAGAGATTCGTTTCGTCATCTCTAACACGACAGAGGCAGGTATCGCCTTCGATCCCGCTTGTAAGCTCGAGGATGCTCCCGCATCATCATACCCAGGCAAACTGGTTCAGCTGCTCTATCGTCGTTATCAGACATTCAACGGCGATCCTACCAAGGGTCTGATTATCTTCCCTTGTGAGCTGATCTTCCTTAACGGTCACGTACTGAAGGAGTGCATCTACAAGTATATCGACCTGTGGAAGTTGCCCGAGGGCTTCAAGAAATGGTTCGAGGAGTCTTGCGGTGTTTATGCTACCCTCGTTGACCGTATCGTTCCTGGCTTCCCACGTAAGGAGATTGCCGAGATTCAGGAGAAGATCTCTTATCGTGACAACCTCGTTGTACAGGCAGAGAACTTCCACCTCTGGGTAATCGAGGCTCCTAAGGAGGTAGCTGCCGAGTTCCCAGCAGACAAGGCTGGTCTGCACGTGCTGTTCGTTCCATCCGAGGAGCCCTACCACAAGCGTAAGGTGACCCTGTTGAATGGTCCTCACACCGTGCTCTCACCTGTGGCTTTCCTCAGTGGCGTGAACATCGTACGCGATGCTTGCAACCATGAGGTAATCTCTAAGTATATCCACAAGGTACAGTTCGATGAGCTGATGCAGACCCTCGACCTGCCAATGGAGGAGTTGGAGAAGTTTGCCGGCGACGTGCTGGAGCGTTTCGACAACCCATACGTAGACCATCAGGTAACGAGTATCATGCTCAACTCATTCCCCAAGTTCCAGGCACGCGACCTCCCCGGAGTGAAGACCTATCTGGAGCGCAAGGGCGAGCTGCCTAAGGGTTTGGTATTCGGTTTGGCTGCGATCATCACCTACTATAAGGGTGGCAAGCGCGCTGACGGCGTAGAGATTGTTCCCAATGACGACCAGAAGATCATGGATCTGCTGAAGGAGCTGTGGGCAACTGGCGACACCCAGAAGGTGACCGACGGTGTACTCAGCGCAGAATTCATCTGGGGTGAGGATCTGAATAAGATTGCAGGTCTGAACACCATGGTGAAGCAGTTCCTCGACGCTATCCAGCAGAAGGGTATGCTCGAAGCCGTGAAGACAATCCTGTAATACCCATCGGGATTACCAAACGATTGTTTCTCATCATAGGGGGTGGTATCTATAGGAGCCACCCCACTTTTTTCATTTTCCATGAGTGCATATATAGAAGTCAAAGGAGCAAAGGTCAATAACCTGAAGAATATCGACGTCAAGATACCGCGTAACCAGTTTGTGGTCATTGCCGGTGTCAGCGGGTCGGGAAAGTCATCATTGGCTTTCGACACCCTCTATGCCGAAGGTCAGAGACGCTATGTGGAGAGTCTCTCGTCCTATGCCCGACAATTCCTCGGAAGGATGAAGAAGCCCGAATGTGACTTCATCAGGGGTATACCGCCAGCCATCGCTATCGAACAGAAGGTAATCGCCCGTAACCCACGCTCTACCGTAGGCACGTCGACAGAGATTTACGAATATCTCCGACTGCTCTTTGCACGCATCGGAAAGACTTACTCGCCCATCAGCGGTGAGGAGGTGAAGAAACACTCTACGGAAGATGTGGTGCAACAGATGCTCCAGTACTCCAAAGGAACGAGGTTCATGGTACTGTCACCCATCCGTCTGGCAGAAGGACGAACCCTTGAGCAACAGTTGAAAGCATACCAGCTACAAGGTTATGCCCGACTCTTTTATAACAACGATTTCTGTCAGATTGACGATTTCTTGAGTCAGACAGACCTCACCGCAATCTCTCCGGAAGAGCTCTGGCTGGTCATCGACCGTATGTCGGTAGATGATTCCAGTGATACGATTGCTCGTTTGGTGGACTCAACAGAGACTGCCTTCTACGAAGGTAACGGCTGGTGCCGACTGATCTTTATGCCCTCCCTCATCAGCTATGATTTCTCCATACGCTTCGAGGCCGACGGCATGACCTTTGAGGAGCCCAACGACCAGATGTTCTCCTTCAACTCCCCCGCAGGTGCCTGTCCGGAATGTCAGGGGTTTGGAAAAGTGATGGGCATCGACGAGAAGCTGGTCATCCCTAACACCACCCTCAGTGTCTACGATGGCTGTGTGGTTTGCTGGCACGGTGAGAAGATGCAGATGTGGAAGGATGAGTTCTGCCGCAGGGCGGCGAAAGACGACTTCCCGATCTTCGAGCCCTATATGAATCTCACACAACAACAGAAGGACTGGCTGTGGCACGGACTACCGTCAGAGAGACGGAAGGATATCCACGACCAGGTGAGCATCGATGCCTTCTTCCACATGGTGAAGGAGAACCAGTATAAGATCCAATACCGGGTGATGATGAGCCGTTATCGAGGAAAGACCGTCTGTCCTGTATGTCACGGTACGCGTCTGAAGAAAGAGGCGGAATACGTGAAGATAGGCGGACGTACGATCATGAATCTGGTAGAGATGCCCGTCGTGAGACTGAAGGAGTGGTTCGCCCAACTGGAGCTCACAGAACAGGAGACAGCCATCAGCAAACGACTGCTCACGGAAATCAACAACCGACTGCAGTTCTTGTTGGACGTCGGACTGGGCTATCTGACCCTCAACCGTATGTCGAACACCCTCAGTGGCGGAGAGAGTCAGCGCATCAACCTCACCACCTCGTTGGGAAGCTCACTCGTGGGGTCGATGTATATCCTCGATGAGCCTAGCATCGGACTGCATAGTCGCGACACCCACCGACTCATCCACGTACTCAAGGAATTACAGGCAGCAGGGAATACCATCGTGGTGGTGGAGCACGACGAGGATATCATGAGAGCTGCCGACTACCTCATCGATGTTGGTCCTGAAGCAGGACGTCTGGGAGGTGAGATCGTCTTCGACGGTAGTGCTACCGATATCACCAAGGCATCGCTCAAAAAATATCCGCAGAGTCATACGGTACGATACCTGTTGCATGAGGAGACCATCCCTGTGCCCCTCAGTCGTCGTCCCTGGAACCGGCATATTGATATCCTCGGAGCCCGTATGAACAACCTCAAGAATATCAATGTAGAGATCCCATTGAACGTGATGACGGTGATTACTGGAGTGAGTGGTAGCGGTAAGTCGAGTCTGATCAAGGGCATCCTCTACCCTGCCCTCAAACGACATCTGGGTGAGGTCTGCGATATGCCCGGCGAATATACGGCACTGGCAGGTGATACCGAGGCCATCCAACGGGTGGAGTTTGTGGACCAGAACCCCATCGGTAAGTCGACCCGTTCGAACCCCGCTACCTACCTGAAAGCCTATGATGCCATCCGCGACCTCTTTGCGGAACAACAGCTCGCCAAACAGATGGGATTCACAGCACAATACTTCTCATTCAACACCGAAGGTGGCCGATGCGAAGAGTGTAAAGGTGCTGGTGAGATTGTCATCGAGATGCAGTTTATGGCTGATATCACCCTCCCCTGTGAGGCCTGTCACGGTAAACGGTTTAAGAAGGATATCCTCGACGTGAAGTTCGAAGGGAAAGATATCGACGATGTCCTGAATATGACAGTGAATGAAGCTATCGACTTCTTCAGCGAACATCATCAGAACACCATTGTGAACCGGTTGAAACCCCTGCAGGATGTAGGATTAGGCTATATCAAACTCGGACAGAACTCATCCACCCTCTCGGGCGGTGAGAACCAACGTGTGAAACTAGCTTATTTCATCAGTCAGGAACGACAGACACCTACCCTGTTCATCTTCGACGAGCCAACCACTGGTCTGCATTTCCACGATATCCAGTGTCTGCTACACTCGTTCGACGCCCTCATCAGCCGGGGACACACCATCCTGATCATCGAACATAATATGGAGATCATCAAATGTGCCGACTATGTCATCGACCTCGGACCCGACGGAGGTGACAAAGGGGGCTCGCTGGTCGCTAAGGGAACCCCCGAGGAGATTGTCGAATGCAAGGATAGTTTTACAGGAAAGTATCTTCAAGAAAAACTTAAATAAAAGTTAAAAAGAGTACAACGTATTGATATTTTTTGTAACTTTGCATCGCCTTAAATAGGCAAATTTATCATAACGCTCTGTAAATCAGAGTATTGCGGAAAATAAAAAGAGGAAAGAATGAGACAATTAAAGATTCAGAAAAGTATCACCAACCGCTCCAGTGAGGCCTTAGACAAATATCTCGTAGAAATTGGTCGTGCTCCCCTAATCTCCATCGATGAGGAGATTGAGTTGGCACAGAAGATCCGTAAGGGAGGACCAGAAGGCGAGCGTGCAAAGGACAAACTGGTGACCGCTAATCTCCGTTTCGTGGTTTCTGTAGCCAAACAATATCAGCATCAGGGTTTGACGTTGACCGACCTGATTGACGAAGGTAACATCGGACTGATTAAGGCCGCACAGAAGTTTGATGAGACACGCGGTTT
>Ga0310694_10005459_pt1 | contig 12163 bp, 11 predicted proteins | sample 174DNAGHGhighgp2_FD_203884 | JGI IMG/M metagenome (GOLD analysis project Ga0310694, IMG submission 203884) | Sheep rumen microbial communities from Palmerston North, Manawatu-Wanganui, New Zealand - 1742 DNA GHGhigh gp2 (v2) (version 2) | ecosystem: Host-associated > Mammals > Digestive system...
GATTCAGGGGCGTACAGTTCAAACAGCCCTATTCTTCCGCGGTAGCCGCGTCCGCCGCAGGATGGGCATCCTTTCGCCTCCCATCCGCGTGCGCCCTTGACTCGGCATTCAGGACAGAGCCGGCGCACGAGCCTCTGGGCTACGGCCAACCTCAACGTGGCCGGCACAAGGTTTGGGTCAAGTCCCATGTCAACAAGGCGCGTGACTGTTGACTTGGCGTCGTTCGTGTGTAGCGTGGAAAGTACGAGATGTCCTGTGAGCGCGGCCTTTACCGCCGCGTCGAGCGAGTCCGTGTCGCGTATCTCGCCGATCATCACCACGTCGGGATCGTGTCGCAGCAGCGACTTCAGCGCTTTCGAGAAGTTCACCTTGTCGGCGGAATCCACTTCCGCCTGCGCCACGCCGGGTATCTCGTATTCGATCGGGTCTTCGACGGTGATGATGTTGAGCGGAGTTCCCTTCAGCAGTTCCTGGATTGCCGCGTAAAGGGTGGTCGTCTTGCCGCTCCCCGTGGGGCCGGTCAGCAGCACGAGGCCGTGTGGACGGCGCAGGACTCCGTCGAATGCGGCGCGGTCCGCGTCGCTCATGCCGAGGTCGTCGATGCCGAGGCGCTGTCCGCCAGTTTCAAGTAGCCGCAGCGTCACGCGCTCGCCGTAGCGCACGGGGAGCGTGGCCATGCGCACGTCCAGCGGCTGTGCGCCGAACGCGCCCGCGCCGCCCATGCGCCATGTGAAGCCGCCGTCCTGAGGGGCGCGTCGTTCGGCGATGTCAAGCGACGCAAGCACCTTGAGGCGGCTCGTGACCGCGCCTTGCATGGCGGCGGGTATTCGCAGGACGTCCTCCAGCATTCCGTCGATGCGGAAGCGGACGCGCGCCGAATCCGCCGCCGGGTCGATGTGTACGTCCGAGGCGTGCAGCAGAAGCCCGGCGCGGAGGATGCGGTCAACCAGCTGCACGCTGTCGGTGAGCGATTCCGCACGGGCAAGGAGTTCGCTGGCGTTCAGCATAGACGCATCCTCCTCTTCAGGACGTCGGGGTTTTTCGAAAGCGCGAGAGCCGTCCGTTCGTCAATCAGCCGTGCCGTGAGAAGTTGGGCGAGCGACTGGTCGAGTGCGCGCATCCCGACATTCCCTCCCGTCTCGATTATGGAGTATATCTGCGCGGTGCGTCCGGTGGCGATGAGGTTCGCGCAGGCGGGCGTGTTGACGAGCAGTTCGCACGCGGGGCGGCGTTTCCCGTCCGGCGACGGCAGGAGGTGCTGCGCGAAGATTCCGCGCAGTGCCAGCGCGAGCTGGTGGCGGGCGCTGTTCTGTTCGTCGGCGGGGAACACAGACGTGAGCCGTTCGATTGCGCCGGCGCAGTCGCCCGCGTGGAGCGTGGTGAACACGAGGTGCCCCGTTTCGGCGGCGCGGAGCGCGGTGCGGACCGTTGCGAGGTCGCGCACTTCGCCCACGAGGATCACGTCGGGATCCTGACGCAGCGCCTCCACGAGCGCGTCGTTGAAACTGCGCGTGTCGCGGCCTACCTGCCGCTGGTTGACGATGCACCGGTCGGGTTTGTGCATGAACTCGATCGGGTCCTCGATGGTCACGACGTGTCCGTCGCGCGTGTGGTTGATGCGGTCTATCATCGTGGCGAGCGTCGTTGACTTGCCGCTTCCGGTAGGGCCGGTTACGACCACTAGGCCGTCGGGTTCGTCGCAGAACTCGGCGAGACGTGGCGGAAGTCCAAGTTCTCGGAAATCGCGCAGCTTCGCGTCCAGCCGCCGCAGCGCGATCGCGTGGCGGTCGCACTCGCGGTAGATGTTGAAGCGGTAGCGCGCGCCTGACGGCGCGGTGAGCGCACCGTCGATCGCGCCGTCCCTGATCAGCGTGAGGCGTATCCTCTCCGTGCCGTCGGGACTTCCAATCGGCAGCGTGAACAGCCCGATCTCCATCGCGAGCGCGTCAACGGTCTTGCCGTCGAACGGACGGAAGTCGCCCTTTGCCAAGAGCGCGCCGCGGATGCGGAAACGCGGCGCAAGGCCAACGGTGAGGTGCAAGTCGCTCGCCTCGAATTCCTCGCACATCGCGAGCAGGTTTTCCAGAAGGGGACTCATGATCATAACCATATCTCCAGTGTCCAGCGGTTCCGACCCGATGCGCGCATCAGCACGCGGTCCGGGATTGCGGCCATTTTCCTGTCGTCAATCGACTTCAGCGCCTTCACGACGTCCGGGTAGCGGCCATCGACCGTATATGCGCGGTGGACGGGGACGTTTCGAAGGCCCGTCGCCTTCAAGAGTTCCCCGCCCCTCGCCGTGCGCAGTCCAGATGAACTCGCGCCGTCTTTGGACTCCGTGCTGCCAACGACAGTCAGCCCCGCCTCGCGGAGAAGCTGGAGCACCTGCCGTTCGCGTTCCGCCACCGATGCCTGCGCGTCAGCGTTCACCTTTGTCTGCGGCGGGGGGATCTTCTTTTCGGCTTCCAGTTCAGCGTTGGCCTCGGCGAGTTCGCGTTCGGCCCGGCGCTTTTCCATCGGGAAGTCCTCGACTGCGACCAGTTGCGCATGGCTGGTTTCAAGTTCGGCGAGACGCCGGCCTGCGGACGCTCGCCATCCGTACCAGTATGCGGCGATTACGGCCACGGGAACTACGACCGCAAGAAACAGCTTGTCTTTTGTCCGTATCTCAGTCATGTGTGATCTCGCATTTGAATTCAGCCGTCTGTCCCGGCGTCCGCACCGTGATGGGGCCGGTGGAAAGACGCCAACCGCGTTTCGCCGCCGCGTCCGTCAACGCCACAAGCATGTCCGCCGCCGCCGCAGTCGTCACCGCCACGCCGGTGAGCCGCAGCGTGAACGCTTCGCCGTCGAGCGAGGACAGCACCGCCCTGTCGCCGCAGGCATTGGCAATCGCCTCAAGGACGTCTGCATACGCACACCGTGCCTTGGCCGCATCGTCCTGCGCACGCGCCGCCGCCTCGCGCCGCTCGCGGACGGACTTCGCCTCGGCCCGCGCCGCCTTGGCTGGGTTGCGGACGGCGTCGAGCGCCGCTTGCAGCCGCGCCTGTTCGGCGACGTTCCTTTTCAGTTCGTTTAGGCGCGTGTACGTGCGGACGAAATCTATGCCGGCGATAACCAGCGCGATGATGCCGACGACGATGATTGGAATTAGATACCGTCCGCCTCTATTGTCGGCGCGACTCTTCCTGCGGCGCACCGCCACGTCGAACACGCGCACAGCCGGATCGGAATCGACAACGGGCGTGTAGGCAAGTTCCGCCTCGGCTGCTGGAATCCCGGAGAACGGCTCGACTTCGTAGGCGAGCGCGGCGGACAGTTCGTCGGGACGCAGCCCCGCCACCTGCACGGCCGCCATCCGCACCTGTTGGCGGAAGGCGGATTCGTCGTCCATCACGGATAATGTCTTTTTGCGTGTCATGGCTGGTCAAGGGAAATCAGGTTGTCGCCGGGCTTGACGTCGATTACGCGCACGTCGATTACGCGCACGGCGTTTTTGAAGAAGAGGATGCGACGGCCAGGCGTCAGGCCGTTGAACACCGCTGGCTTGGTGGCGGAGACGCTTTCGACGGCGCCGGTGATGAGTCCGTCAGCAGGGCCGTACCAGCGGACTTCGCCGCTTGCCGAAGAGGTTGTCACGATGAGGCGATTCGTCTCGCCTCTTTCGGGGATGAGCGAAATGCGGCGTTCGCCGCTTGCCTGGGCTTTGGGGCCGAAGTGCGATACTGCAGTGACGAAACCGTTCGTGGCTGTCAGGCGTTGCAGCCCCGCCTCGTCCTCCGCCTCGATGGGATTTCCCCATGGATCGAACAGACGCGTCTTGCCGAACGGCAGGCGAAGGTAGGGCCCGCGCCAGCCGGTGGGGACATAGACTGCGTCGTGGGCGAGCGAGGCAAGCCCGGGGACGAGGTTCTCGGCTGTCGCCTGCCTGACTGCGTATGGCTTCGCGTTTGGCGGCATCAGCCAAAGTTCGCTCAAGGTGGAATTGGTGATTGCCGTATGACCGAAAGCGTCAGTGCGCACGTCGTCCGCAAGACGCGGAAGGCGGCCCATGTCCGCGAGAAAACCAGTCGCCTCTTCACCGGCGTTGCGCGAATAGACGCTTGCGCGAATCTCCTCCAGTTGCCTGTCCGCGGCCTTTGCGAGCTTGCCGTCGCGCAGATGGGAAAGCTCGCGCACCGCCAGATGCGTAAGCACGGCTATGACGGCAAGGGCCACAACCAGCTCGACGAGCGTGAAACCGAGCTTCTTCATTCGCGTTCCTCCCCCTCGTCTATGTCGTTGCGCACGAGAAACAGCACGATGTCGTCGCCGCGCGCGGAACGGTCGTTGCCGTCGATGAGGCCGGCTTGACGGCAAAGGCGGCGTTTGCGTTCGTTCCAGCTGGTGGCCCACCAGTTCGTAGTGGTGTTTGAGGCGAAACACGGCGTGTCGAGACGCCCGTCCGGTCCTGCGGATACGACGCGCGCGTAACGGAAACGCACTTCGTCCGGCAAGTTAGTGTTCGCACCGAAGCGGTCGGGAAACGCCTGTGGCGGCGGAATCTGCAGTACGTATGGATTCCCCCACGGATCGATTATGGCCGGTTCGCCGGGGAAACCGTATATGGAACAACCATCGACGCTGTCGAGGAAATCCTTCGGCAGACGGAGTCCGCGCACGTCAGGGAAGAACCCACGTGCCTCGAAGGTGTCGTCGTCTTTGAAACGGGTGTCTCTCGCAGAAGGGAAGTTACCCATTGCATGGCGCACGTATGGGCCGTGCCAACCGCGTTCGTTTTCGGGATTCCAGCGGATGAACGTCTCCGCCGGAGCACAGCCGTCGTGCCTGGTGCCGTCGTCCACACGAAAACCGCCCCACCAGTCGCGTCCTTCGACCGATCCATAGAGGTTCGTCGATATCAGGAGGTTTGCCATGCGGATGAGCGCGGGCGAGAAACCGGGTATGCCACGCATGTCGCGCAGATAGCCGGTTTCGTGTTCGGTAAGTGCGTGGGACAGAGTCTTGAGATCGCTTTCGGCCGCGGTAACCTTGGCGGAAAGCGAGACACGCGACATCTGTGAAACAGCTATAGTGGCGATTATTGCGATAATCGCCACTACAAGCATAAGTTCCACAAGCGTGAAACCTGCAGTACCCGTTCTGCCGCCATGTTTCATCTCAATCGATGAAACGCCGCCAGGTCCCCTGCGGTTCAATTAAAACTTCGTGTACACAAGGCGTGTACACTCGCGCACCGGAAATACGGCGGTAGGGGACTGTAGAGACTTGGAAGGTGCGTTTGCGTTTAAATGACGCTAGTTGCTTGTGGATAGAACATAGTGATTTTGTAACATTTCGCATTGCGTTTGGAGGCGTGGTGCGATATACTAGGCGGCGTCCATTTCACAATAAAAGAAAGACAACAGAAAAAGGAGAATTAGAAATGCGTCAGTTCGTTTGCGCGTTTGCGCTTTGCGCAGCGGCGTCCGCCATCGCAGCGGCGCCTACGGTACATGTGTCCAAGGAGGGCGCGAGCCGAGTGGTCGTGTCCATCGAGACGGCTGGGGGAAAATCCGCAGCGGCGTTCAACCGCTCGCTCAAGAGGAACCTGGAGCTGTCCGGCTACTTCCAGGTGGGGCCGAACGGGCAGATTCGCGTGACGGGCGTGCCGGGTGGCGCGGTGACGGCGACTGGCGCTGGGCAGCAGATCACGTCCTCCGCCGCCGTGACGGACGACAAGTCGGCGCGCAAGGCAGCACGCGCGCTGTCCGACGCAATCGTGCAGGCGCACACCGGCAAGCGCGGCTTCGCGCAGGACCGCATCGCCTTCGTGAACCGCAAGGGGCCAGACAACGCGGAACTGTACATGTGCTATCCCGACGGCTTCGACATCCGCCAGCTGACGAGCGACGGACGTGCGGCGGTGGGTCCCCGCTGGGCGCCGAACAAGAGCGACATCTACTACACAGGCTTCCTCCAGCGCACACCGCTCGTATATCGCCTCGACACGGCTACCGGCCGCCGTTCGCTGCTTGCGCAGTTCAAGGGCCTTGCGACGGGTGCGGCCGTTTCGCCGGACGGCAAGACGTGCGCGATCGTGCTTTCATACCAGGGCAACCCAGAACTCTACGTACTTGATTTCGCGACGAAGCGCGTTTCGCGCATGACGCGCACTCAGGGAGCGTCCGAGGCGTCGCCGTGCTGGAGTCCCGACGGCAAGCAGATCGCTTACGTCAGCGACGGGACGCGCCATCCGCAGATATACATCGTGGACGTTGCGACGCGCAAGAGCCGCCGTCTCACGAACATGGGCAGCGAGAACACGAACCCCGACTGGGACGCGAACGGAAAGCTTGTTTGGTGCACGAAGCGCGGCGGGCAGAACTACGTTGCGGTCATGGATCCCGCGCAGGGCGAGGGCAGCACGCGTCTGGTGACGGACGCAGGCAGCTGGGAGCATCCGAGCTGGGCGGCGGACGGACGGCACGTTGTCGCCTCGCGTGACAAAGCGCTCTTCATCATCGACACAGAACCCGAAGGGGACCGTCCGGCGCGTCTTTTCATGAACGCCGGCAACTGGATGAACCCGTCGTGGAGCAGATGAGTGAGTGTAAATCGTAAAGTGGAGAATATAAAATGATGAAACGACGAGAGTTTTTGGCATTGGCGGCGGGTGCAGCCGCGTTTACCGGTCTGGCTGGCACCGGCAAGAAGGGGCGCATCCTCTTCGGAGCGTGTCGGTCGTCCGTGGATGACGTCAAGGCGATGCGCGAACTCGGGTACGACTTCTGGGAATGGGGCGCCGGCTCGGCGTTCGATCCGTCGAAGGACGACGCCTGGTGGCGCAAGCAGAAGGACGAGATCGCGAAGCGTCCGCTTCCCCTCAGAAGCTGCAACGGATTCATCCCCGGCAAATACCGCCTCACCGGCCCGAAGGCGAACCAGGCACCGGCGCTCGACTATGCGGAAACGATTCTCCGCCGTGCGGACGAGGTCGGCGTCAAGACGGTCGTGCTGGGGTCCGGCGGTGCGCGTAACCTGCCGAAGGACTGGGTGAAGTCCGATCCCGCCGCCGTCGAGAAGGGCACAAGGCAGTTCACGGAATTCTGCCTTGCGCTCGCGAAGCGCGTGGCGGACCTCAAGACGGTGCAGGTCGTAATCGAGCCGCTTCGTCCGAAGGAGTCGAACCTCGTCAACTTCGTCTGGCAGGGTCTGAAGATCGTCGAGGAGGTGAACTCGCCGCGCATCCAGCAGCTGGCGGACATCTTCCACATGATCGAGGGCGGCGAAACGGCGGAGTCGATCACGAAGGCGGGTGCTCTGCTCAAGCACTGCCACATCGCAACGAAGGGCGCACGTCTGTATCCCGGAGCGAACGACACCGAAGTGTTCCTCCCGTACTTCGCCGCGCTGAAGGGAATCGGCTACACTGGCGGCGTCTCGTGCGAATGCGGCTGGGGCAAGAAGTGCGACCTGAAGAAGAACCTTGCTACCGCGCTTGCGACGATGAAGGACCTCGAGGCGAGGGCGTAGCATCACCATTCGGGACACCATCCCATGAAGCAGAACGGCCTTTTGGAACGTTTGGCGGCGCGTCGTCGGTACGGCATGCGCCCAGGGCTTGAAACGATGCGCGCCCTTCTGGACGCATTGGGGAATCCGCAGGAATCCCTGAAGTTCATCCACGTGGCCGGCACTAACGGCAAGGGCGCCGTCACGGCCATGCTCGACGCCGTGCTTCGTGCGGCGGGCTACCGCGTGTGCCGATACACGTCGCCGCACCTCGTCACGCTCGCGGAGCGTTTCTTCGTGGACAGTAAACCGGCGGCGGGCGCGGATCTTGACGCGGCGGCGGATGCGGTGTTCCCCGTCGTGGAGTCGTTCGAGCGCGAGAAGGGGATAGAGGTCACTTTCTTCGAGTGCCTCACCGCCGTCGCGTTCGTCCTCTTCGCGCGTGTGAAGCCGGACTTCGTCGTGATGGAGACCGGGCTTGGCGGACGCCTCGACGCGACGAACGTCGTGAAGAACGTCCTTGTGAGCGTCATCACGCGCATCGGGCTGGACCACTGCGACTGGCTGGGCAACACGCACGCCGCCATAGCGGAGGAGAAGGCGGGCATCATCAAACCGGGTCGTCCTGTAGTGTGCGGCGTGATGCCGGAGAGCGCAAAGGAGACCATCCAGCGCTTCGCGTCGCTGAACGGATCGTCGTTCCATTCCGCGGCGGACTGCGTGTCCGTGGCGAAGATATCTCCCTTCACCGCCACAACCGCGCACCGTAACCTGCCGCCTGTGAACCTCGCGCTCTTCGGCGCGTTCCAGGTGGAGAACGCGATGACGGTGCTCACGGCGGTGGACGTACTCACGAAGGAATGCGGCGTGGACGTGTCGGACCACGCTCTCGTGGCCGGACTTGAGAACGTCGTGTGGCCCGGGCGCTGCCAGCGCGTCGAGCGCGACGGCGTGACGATAATCGTTGACGGCGCGCACAACCCCGACGGGGCGGTGGCGCTGCGCGACTCATTGCAGCGTGCCGGCATCAAGAATCCAGTGGGGCTTATCGCCGGCTACTGCGGCGACAAGGACGTGCTCGCGCACCTGCGCATCATGAGCGCCCTCGCGACGCACGGCTGGGCCGTGCCGATCCAGAACGCCCGCTCGCTCGATCCCGGTTCCGTGGCCGAGCGCATGCTGATGTCGGGCTTTGCGGAGGCGGAGTCGTGTTCATCGCTTGACGCGGCGTTAGCGCGGGCGTGCGCTTGGGCGCGTGCTGTAAAAGGCACTCTCGTCGTGTGTGGATCGCTGTTTTTGGCGGGCGAGGCGCTTGTTTCGCTCGGTGCCTTCCCGTGGGAGGTACGTGAACCCGATGAAAACGAATTGACATTGCGATGACTTTACGCTTGCCAGTTCAACAGAAAAAATCTATAATAACAACTTGTTCAAGACCTACTAGAGAGGATTTAAGATGAAAAAGATCATGATGTCGCTCTGCGTTGCCGTTACGTGCGCCGCCGTTTCCGCTCAGGAAGCGGCTCCGGCTCCGTCTTCAACGCCCACCGCTCCTGCAGCCGCCACGGTTGTACAGCCAGCTCCTGAGAAGGCTTCGTGGCCCATGTGGCTCGCCTTCAACTCTGCCGATGACATTGACATCGTTGGCCTTCGCCTAACGCTCCCATACGGCGAGTGCGAGAGCGTGACGGGCTTCGACCTCGGCATATACGGCCGCTGCCGCTACATGGAGGGTCTTCAGGCGAACATCCTCCGCAATGAGGCGTTGGACGTGATGGCCGGCATTCAGGCGGGCATCTACAACACCGCCGGACGTGCGGATCTCGTCGGTTTTCAGCTTGGCCTGTGGAACGAGGCTCGTTCCATCAGCGGCGCCCAGGTGGGCATAATCAACGTGGCCGATTCTGTCAATGGCATCCAGATCGGGCTCATCAACCGGGCTGAGTCGATGTATGGCTTTCAGGTCGGCGGAGTCAACGTAATCCGCGAAAGCGAGTTGGCGTTCTTCCCAGTCGTCAACGTTGGCTTTGAAGTGTTTCCTCGCTACTGATCCCGCAAAGCGATGAACATCCGTCCTTTCTCCGCCGTCCGCCCCGCGCCTGAAAAAGCCGCTGCGGTGGCCGCAGTGCCGTATGACGTAGTGGATACAGCCGAAGCGCGTGCGCTTGCAGCAGGCAACCCCGCAAGCTTCCTCCACGTGTCGCGTCCCGAAATCGACATGCCCGATGGCACGGACTGCTCCTCGCCCGCCGCGTACGCGCAGGCCCGCAAGGCGCTGGATGCGCTCCGTGCATCCGGTACGCTCGTGCAGGACGACTCCCCGCGCTTCTACGCCTACCGCCAGGTGATGGGCGACCATGCGCAGACTGGCATCGTCGCCACGTTCGACACGAAGGATTACCTCGCCGGCATACTCAAACAGCACGAGAAGACGCGTACAGACAAGGAAGACGACCGCACCCGCCACATCGAGGTGCTCTCCGCGCACACCGGCCCCGCGTTCCTCACGTACAAGGACGACTCGGAGATTGACGCGCTCGTGGCCGACGCTTGCGCCGGCGCACCGCTTTACGATTTCGTCGCGGACGACGGAATCCGCCACACGGTGTGGGAGATTCCGTCCGACTCCAACGAACGCCTGCAGTCGCTCTTCGCGGCGATTCCCGCCGCGTACATAGCCGACGGGCACCACCGCAGCGCGGCCGCGAGCCGCTACGCGCGCGAACATTCGTTCGAGGGCGAAAGCCGCTGGTTCCTCGCCGTGGCGTTCCCCGCCTCGCAGCTGAAGATACTTCCCTACAACCGCCTCGTGGCCGATCTCAACGGTCTCACCGCCGACGCGCTTCTCGCGAAGGCGCGAGAGTTGTTCACCGTCACGCCCGCCGCAGACGGTGCGCCGACGTCGGGACGCCATGCGCGGATGTTCCTCGCAGGCAGCTGGTACGACCTCGCGTGGGACGTGCCGGAGGGAACGGACGTGGTGTCGTCGCTCGACGTCTCCGTTTTGCAGGACCGCTTCCTCGCTCCGGTGCTCGGCATCGACAACCCGCGCACCTCCCCGCGCATCTCCTTCATGGGCGGCATACGCGGCACGGACGAATTGCGGGCGCGCGTGGAAGACGGGCGCGCGGCAGTCGCGTTTTCAATGTTCCCCGTCACAGTCGGCGAGATGATGGCCATCGCCGACGCGGGCGCGGTGATGCCGCCGAAGTCAACGTGGTTCGAGCCAAAGCTCCGTTCGGGGCTGTTCGTGCATGTCATCGCTTAAGTGGACATGGCTGCGCCTCCGTGCGCGCATGGTTCGCGAGCGCAAACCGCCTGAGTTCATCGCCCGCGGGTGGGCGATTGGAATGTTCTACGGCTGCACGATACCGTTCGGATTCCAGCTGATACTCTCAATACCCACCGCTATTCTGCTCAAGGGCAGCAAGGTGGGGGCGACTGTGGGCACGTTCATAACGAACCACTTCACGATATTCGTGATCTACCCGGCGCAGTGCTGGGCCGGGAACAAGGTGCTTGAACTGTTCGGATGCAACGTGGTGTCCGTCACCGCAATCGTCGATGAGCTCAAGCGGGTCGGGTCGATGTCGATGCTGTCCGGGGAGTTCTGGTCCGCGCTCGGGCAGCTCGGCGGCGGCGTTGTGGCGTCGTTCTTCATCGGCGGGGCCCTGCTGGCCGCGATATGCGTGCCGCTTACATACTGGGGCGTGCTGCGTTCGGTCGAGCGCCGCCGCGCCCGCGCAGAACAGAGAAAATTGGAACGGAGGGAAAAACATGTCGGAAACCAATCCATGCGCTGAGCGTCTTGACTCGCTCATGTGCCTCGCAGTGCGTCGTCGCCTTGACGCCCTTGTCGTGTTCAACGAGGCGAACATCAGGTCGCTCACGGGCGTCGTTTGCGACAACGGATGCCTGCTGCTGGACATCGCCGGCGGTCGCCGCGTGGTGTTCTTCACGGACTTCAGGTACGTGCCAATGGTCCACCGCGTAGCGCCGTGGCTGCGCGTGCGCGAGACGCGGCGCGGCGTTGGCTTCAAGGATCTGATGTACAAGGAGGGTATTCGCCCAAAGCGCCTCGGCTACGAAAGCTCGATTACCGCGAAACGCTACCTCGAACTGAAAAAGCGTTTCCCGAAGGCCGTGTTCGTGGACGTCAACGACGACCTTCTCTCCAAGCGCGCCGTGAAGAGCGTAGATGAGATAACGCGCGTGGCCGCCGCCGCAGCGCTCAACGACGAAATCTGGGCGCTCGCGCAGAAGGAGATGAAGCCAGGCATGACGGAGAAGGCCATGCAGCGCGTGATACAGACGCTCATGATAACCCTCGGCGACGGCGAGGCGTTCGAGACGATTGTCTGCGCCGGCGCGAACGCGGCGGAGTGCCATCACGTCCCGGACGACACTGTTTGGCACAAAGGCGAGCCGCTGCTCGTTGACATGGGCGTGAAGCTGGACGGCGTGTGCAGCGACATGACGCGTAACATCAAGGCGTCCCGCGATCCCGAATACTCGAAAATCTACGACATCGTGCTGAAGGCGAACGAGGCGGCCATCGCCGCCGCGAAGCCCGGCATGACGGCGGGCGCGCTCGACGCCGTGGCGCGGAAGCTCATACGCAAGGCCGGTTACGGCAAGGCGTTCGGGCATTCCCTCGGACACGGCGTTGGCT
>Ga0310694_10005461_pt1 | contig 12162 bp, 9 predicted proteins | sample 174DNAGHGhighgp2_FD_203884 | JGI IMG/M metagenome (GOLD analysis project Ga0310694, IMG submission 203884) | Sheep rumen microbial communities from Palmerston North, Manawatu-Wanganui, New Zealand - 1742 DNA GHGhigh gp2 (v2) (version 2) | ecosystem: Host-associated > Mammals > Digestive system >...
ATGAAAAGGCCCCCTGCATCGTGTTCATAGACGAGATCGACACCATCGGCAAAAAGCGCGACAGCGGCAGCGGCATTGGCGGCAACGACGAGCGCGAGCAGACCCTGAACCAGCTGCTGACCGAAATGGACGGTTTCGACGGCAAAAAGGGCGTGGTCATCCTGGCTGCCACCAACCGGCCCGAATCGCTGGACCCCGCCTTGCTGCGTCCCGGACGGTTTGACCGGCGTATTCCCGTGGAGCTGCCCGACCTGCAGGGCCGTGAAGCCATCCTGAAAGTCCATTCCCGGCATATCCGTCTGGCGGACGACATCGATCTCAATGAGATTGGCCGCGCCACCAGCGGCGCTTCCGGTGCCGAGCTGGCCAACATCGTCAACGAAGCCGCCCTGCGGGCTGTGCGCGAAGGCCGAGACAAGGTGCGGCAGGAAGACTTGATGGAGAGCGTGGAAACCGTCATCGCGGGCTACCAGCGCAAGAATGCCGTGCTCTCCGAGCGGGAGCGCAGCATCGTCTCCTACCATGAGATCGGTCATGCCCTGGTGGCGGCCATGCAAAGCCATTCCGCCCCGGTGACCAAGATCACCATTGTGCCCCGCACCAGCGGCGCGCTGGGCTATACCATGCAGATCGATGAAGAAGACCATAACCTGATGAGCCAGGAGGAGCTGACCAATAAACTGGCCACCCTGACCGGCGGTCAGGCGGCGGAAAAGCTGATCTTCGGCTCCATCACCACCGGAGCCAGCAACGATATCGAAAAGGCCACCAAGCTGGCCCGAGCTATGATCACCCGCTACGGCATGAGCGAAAATTTCGGCATGGTGGCCCTGGAGACCGTCAGCAATCAATACCTGGGCGGCGATACCAGCCTGGCGTGCAGCGCGGCCTATGCTGAGAAAATCGACGATCAGGTGGTAGCCCTGGTGGGCGCGGCCCGGGCGAAAGCCGATCAGATTTTGAAGGAAAATGAAGCCAAGCTGCATGAGCTGGCCAAGTACCTGCTGGAGAAGGAAACCATCACCGGCGAAGAGTTCATGCAGATATTGAACAAGGCGTAAGCCCAAACCAGAAACGACTGCCCCAAACCGTTTGCTGACGGTCTGGGGCTTTTTACGCTTTGATGCGGAATTGATACTTGCATTTGGGACAGCAGATGTTTTTTGCGCCTGCGCCCCGGTTCAGCCGCAGCAGCGTTTTGCAACGGGGACATTTAATACTATTCTCAGGATAAAACCTTATCATCTTTGAGCGTCTTTTCCGTTCTGGCGTTGCTTCATTCCGGTCAACGTAGCGCTGCTACGTCTCCCTCATTCAGCTTAGCCAGAACGAAAAATCCATCTCAAATCTGATAATCTTTTAGCCTGAGAATAGTATAAAGTATTTGTATTGCCGCATGCCCTTCATGCGCCGGAAAAATTGCTTGGTTTTCAGGAGGGCATTCTCGCTCCAATACACAAACTTCCGGTTTTCCTCCGCGCGCTTGTAAGATCACATTTTTATCGCTAAGTAAGCGTTACCGGAACACCCCTTGACTGAGATCGCATTGCGGAACACGCGGGGGTATGCAATCTCCGCCCGCGCCATTGCTACACCAGCAGCCCCGCGGCGATGCTCCCGGCCAGCCAGGCAAGCAGGGCGCAGGGCACGGCGCAGCGGCTGCGCTTCACGCCGGCCGCGGCCAGGTATACCCCGCAGGTATAAAATACCGTTTCGCTGCTGCCCATCATCACGCTGGCTACCATGCCGACGCGGCTGTCGGGGCCGTATTGGGCGTACACCTCCCGCAGCATGGCCAGCGCGCCGGAGCCAGACAGCGGGCGCATCAGCATCAGCGGCAGCGTTTCTTTGGGAATGCCAAAGGGCGCGAAAACAGGGGCAAGCAGCCCGGACAGCGCGTCCATCAGCCCGCAGGCGGAGAAAGCCCGGATGGCGCACAGCATGGCGATCAGCGCCGGCAGGATGCGCCGGGCGGTGGACAGGCCCTCCTGCGCGCCTTCCAGAAACGCGTCGTAAATCGGCACCCGGCGGCGCATGCCCGCAGCCAGGCACAAAAGCAGCAGCAGGGGCAGGATCATTTGCGCGTCCATTTTTCCGCAGCTTTGCAGCTTACGATGCCCACCAGGGTGGAGATGCCGGTGGCCAAAAGCGTTGGCAGGATGACGCTGCCGGGGGATGCGGAGCCCGCCGCCGAGCGCAGCGCGATCACCGTGGTGGGCAGCAGCTGCACGGAGGAGGAATTGATCACCAGAAACATGCACAGGGCCTTTCCCGCCGCGTCGCCCGCGGCCATTCGCTTGGCCGCCTCTATGCCCATGGGCGTGGCCGCGTTGCCCAGGCCCAGGGCGTTGGCGGCCAGGTTCATGGCGGCGTAGGGCAGCGCGTCCGGGGGCACGTCCCGTCCCAGAAGGAAAGACAGCAAGGGCCGGACTGCCCGCGACAGGCGCTCCATGGCCCCGGATAAACGCAGGATGTTGGCAAACCCGCCAAAGAACGCCAGCGCGCCGCAAAGCAGCAGCGCCGTCTGCACTCCTTCGCCCGCGCCGGACAGCATTGCCTGGGCCGTTTGGCCGCCCGATCCCCGGATCAGGCCCCACAGCAGCGGCGCTCCCATGAGCCCCGCAAAGATTGCATTCATCACCAGCTGTTTCCACTCCTTCCAGATTATTCCAAATTGCTGTATTTTTTCTATTTTTTTTGTTAAAAAGCGCCAGAAAAACGCAAATTCTCACTTGACAGACGCTTCCCGGAAATGTACAATACTGCATAGCGTACCGAGGAAAAGATTCTGGTGGAAAGCGGAGGAATTTATTGGTATGAAAACTACGGGTGTTGTTCGCAAGCTGGATGATCTGGGCAGGATCGTGATTCCCATCGAATTGCGCAGAACCATGGACATTGGTTTGCGGGATACTTTGGAAATTTTTGTGGAGGATGACAAGATCATCCTGAAGAAATATCATCCCGCCTGCATCTTCTGCAACGATGCCCGGGACGTGGTGCGGTTCAAGGACAAGCTGATTTGTCCGCACTGCCTGGAAGAACTGAAAAACGAATTTTGATTCGTGCAAAGGCCGCTGGCAAGCGGCTTTTTTGCTGCCCTCATCAGCCTATGGGGCGCAAGGATGAATTATACCCAAAAAGGCCAGTCTTCCCGATTTGCGGGAAAACATGGCCTTCTTTTTTGTTTGGGTTATTGCTGAAAGAGCGTGCAGCCGGTGCTGCGGAAGTACGCGATTCTATCCCGGATCACTTCGTCGGTGACCTCAAAGCGCTTGGCCAGACAATGGACGCAGTAGAATTCCGTCGCGCCCCGGTGCACCAGCTTTTTCGTGACGGCGATTTCATCCCGGGTGAGGGATGCGCCGCATTCCCGGCAGCGCGCCGTGGTTTCTGCCGTCATATCTTTTCCAGCCGGGCAAGGAACACCCGGCAGCCGTGGCTCTCTACCGTGAAATTGCAGTAATCCCGCTGCACGCCCAAATCCTCGCCGGTGAGCGCGTCGGTGAAACGCAGGCCCACGCCGCTCATGTAGGGCAGCCCGGCGTCGGCGAAAATGAAGGGGATTTCGCCGGACTTGGGAGCGAAATTGAAATAGGCAACCGCAAACTCCCCGTCGCTCAGGTGCCTGAACAGGGTCAGCCCGCTGTCGGGGTATTCACGCCACCAGGAGCCCGTTTCGGGGTCGTATTCGGTGTTGAGCACCCGGCCCCGGTACACAGGCATCGGCGGGCGGCATTCCCTGTCCTGATTGATGCGCAGCAGCTTGTCGTTTTGCAAAAGCGCGCGGCAGGCATCGTCCATGCTCCTTACGTCGCCGCCCAGCATCAGCGGCGCGCCCAGCATGCACCACAGGGCGAACTGGGTTTCATATTCCGCCACGGTGCAGGCCTTGCCCAAGGCCACGTTGCCCTTGCCGAACATACCCACAGTGAGCATGTCCATATCATTGAAGCAATAAGGGCCGCTCATGGAGAAGTGATCCAGCTGGGACCGGGCAATATCCGAAAAGGATTTGAAATTATCCTGAATATCCCCGGTGGAGCGGTACATGTGCGCGCCGATGGACTTCATCCATTGCCAGGGCTCGTCGCTGCCCCAGTTGCAGGCGGCGAACAGGATGGGCCGCCCGGTGGCCTTCAGGGCCATGCTCATCATGGCGTAGCGGTTTTTCCCGTTGGCGCTGCGGGGAAAATTGCAGAAATCGTATTTGAGGTAATCCACGCCCCAGTCGGCGAAGGTTTGCGCGTCCACGAATTCATGATCGAAGGAGGAAGGATAGCCCCCGCAGGTCTGCACCCCGGCGCAGGAATACATGCCGAAGCGGAAGCCCAGGGCGTGCACGTCGTCGGAGAGGGCCTTCATGCCCCGGGGGAATTTGGCCGGGTCCGGCACCAATCTTCCTTCCTCGTCCCTTTCGTGCAGGCTCCAGGTGTCGTCGATCACGATATAATTGTATCCCTTATCCAGATAACCCTGTTCCTTCATGGCCCGGGCCGTTTCCACGATCAGCTGATCGGAAATGTTCCCGCCGAAGGTGTTCCAGCTGTTCCAGCCCATGGGGGGCAAGCTGACGTTCATACCGTGTCTCCTTTCGTTTTCCGGCTGATTACGCTTTGGTGATCTTCTGGCCCTGCTTGGTGTCCTCCACCAGGTAGCCCGCGGCCCTGAGGGCGTCGCGCAGTTCGTCGCTGCGGGCCCAGTTGCGGTCCTTGCGGGCCTGGGCGCGCTCCTCGGCCATGGCCTGAATGTCGGCGGGCAGGCCTTCCTCGGCTTTGACAGAGAGCAGCCCCAGCACGTCGGTCAGTTCGGTCAGCGCCTTGAGCGCCCCTTCCACGGCCTGGCGGCTGCTGCTCTCGTTCAGGGTCACGTTGGCGTCCTTCACGATTTCAAAGATGGCGCTCAGGGCGTCGGCGGTGTTCAAATCGTCGTCCATGGCGGCGTCAAAGCGGGCGGCGTATTCCTTGATGCGGCCCAGCAGCGCTTCTTCCTCCTGGGCCAGGGGCTGCTCCTTGGCGTTTTTCAGCAGGAAGAGCATCTGGTCCCGGGCGGTGTAGAGCCGCTGCAGCGCGGCGTGGGCCTGGGCCATCATGTCGCGGCTGAAATTGATGGGGCTGCGGTAGTGGGCCGAGAGCATGAACATGCGCACGTCCTCGGGGTTGTATTCCTTCAAAATGTCCCGCACGGTGAAGAAATTGCCCAGGGACTTGCTCATCTTTTCATTGTCGATGTTGATGAACCCGTTGTGCATCCAGTACCGGGCGAAGGGCTTGCCGGTGGCGCATTCGGACTGGGCCACCTCGTTTTCATGGTGGGGGAAGAGCAGGTCCTTGCCGCCGCAGTGGATGTCGATGGTGTCGCCCAGGTACTTCATGCTCATGGCGGAGCATTCGATGTGCCAGCCGGGGCGGCCCATGCCCCAGGGAGAAGGCCAGGCGGGCTCGCCGGGCTTCTGCGCCTTCCAGAGGGCAAAGTCGGCGGGGTTCTTCTTGCCGTCGTCCACGTCGATGCGGGCGCCGGCCTCCAGATCGTCCAGGTTCTGGCCGGACAATTTCCCGTAGCCCTTGTCCTTTTCCACGTCGAAATACACGTCGCCGTTCACTTCGTAGGCGTAGCCCTTGTCCTGCAGGGTTTTTACCAGATGGATGATCTCCCCGATATGCTCGGTGGCCCGGGGATGCACCGTGGCCTTGCGGATGCCCAGGGCCCCGGCATCCTTGTAGTATTCCTGAATGAAGCGGTCGCCCAGCTCCTTCACCGTGATGCCCTCCTGGTTGGCCCGGCGGATCATCTTGTCGTCGATATCGGTGAAATTCTGCACGAAGGTGACTTCATAGCCCCGATGCTCGAAATAGCGCCGCAGCACGTCGAAGGTGATGAAGGGCCTGGCGTTGCCGATGTGGAAATAATCGTATACCGTGGGGCCGCAGGCGTAAATGCCCACCTTGCCGGGGTGCAGCGGCACGAATTCTTCCTTTTTCCGGGATTGGCTGTTGTAGATCAGCATGATAGTTTCCTCCCTGTTTTGTGGTCAAAGCTCGATGGGGTGAGTTTGGAGAGTGGAGAGTGGAGAGTGGAGTGCTGTGCTTTTTTGCGCAGACTTACAAGCTTTCATTTCACATTTTTCATTTTTCATTCTCCCGTTTCCGGGCGGGGCAGTCCTTGGCGGAGCAGGCATCGCAGTTCCGGGGCGTTTTGCTTTGCTCCTCCATTTCCAATTGCTCCAGCTGGCTTTCGATGGCCTGCACCTTTTCCAGCATGGGATCGGGCAGGTCGCCGTGGTTCAGGTCGATGTCCGGCCGGGTGGCTGGCCCGCGCACGATGCGGCCCGGGTTGCCCACCACGGTACAGTTGTCCGGCACGTCCTTGAGCACGATGGCTCCCGCGCCGATCTTCACGTGGTTGCCGATGTTGATGGGGCCCAGCACCTTGGCCCCGGCGCCCACCGTGACGCCCTGGCCCAGGGTGGGATGGCGTTTGCCGGTATCCTTGCCGGTGCCGCCCAGGGTGGAGCCCTGGTAGATGGTACAGTTATCGCCCACCACGGCGGTTTCGCCGATCACCACGCCGGTGCCGTGGTCGATGAACACGCCATTGCCCAGGATGGCCCCGGGGTGGATGTCGATGCCGGTGCGCTTATAGGAATGGAAATTGATGAGCCGGGCCAGAAAAAAATGCCCCTTTTCATACGCCCGGTGGGCCCGCCTGTGGGAGCGGACGGCCTTGAACCCGGGGTAACAGAAGAAGATTTCCCACCGGGAATGGGCTGCCGGATCCCGGGCGGCAACGGCGTCCAGATCCCGCTTCAAGGTTTCAAACATCTTGATTTCCCCTTTATTCCATCAAAAAGCGCGCCTTCCCTGTTCAGAGAACGGCGCGCCGTTTTGTGATCCACTCTTACTTTTCATGGAAACGCCGTAACGCAGCGCTGCGGCGAAGCATACCGGGGCATCAGCCTGTTCCGCTTCGCGTGCTCCCGGGGGCACTGCCGGCGGCGGCGGACGCGCTTGCAGCCGATGGCGCATCCTCTCTTGAGCCGCGAAAGCCCGGTTTATTCCCCGTTCCCCGCACATGATCCATTATATGCATTGCGGATGAAATTGTCAAGCAATGGGCGCTTGTTTCAGCTGCCTTTGATCCTTCCGCGCAGTTTTCTCGCGATGGGCCTTTCAAAACAATAGGTGATCACGGCGGCGGCGGCGATGGCGATGGCGAAGCACAGCAGGGTGTAGGGCAGCCGCCAGGGCTCGTCCTGCCGGTTGGGCTCGGGGAAACTGCTGTAAGGCACATTCCACTCCTTCAGCTTTACCGCGATCCACTGGTGCCATATATAAAATTGGAAGGAAATGGCGCTCAAAAACCGCATCAGATAATTGCCCAGCAAAAACCGGACGGGCGGCAGCGAGAAGGCGGCGCTGACCATCACCGCGGACAGCACCACCGACAGGGGAAAGCGCCTGTCCATCTGCCCCTGCTGGATCACGGGGGCGGCGGCCTGGTTCTGGGCGATGATATAGAGCAGATAAAACCCCATGCAGCATACCGCCGTGAACCCTGCCCGGACCGGGAAAAAACCGCCCCGCTCTTTCCCGAAGGCCTGCTCCAGGTGCTTTCGCAGGAAGGAATAAAGATGAGCGGCGGCAAAGCCGTTGGCGTACACGTCCAGGAAGGCGGGCAGCTGGTTGAAATACATGCTCATATCGGCCTGTTTTCCTACCCACCAGCGGAAGCCGAAGGCCGCCCCGGTCATCAGCGCCCAGGTGAGGAACGGCTTCTTTTTGAAAGCCCGGGCCAGGAAAGGGAAGATCAGGTAAAACTGCACCTCCACCCCCAGCGTCCACAGCGCGCCGTTGAGAGAAGCTGTTTGGTAGCTGCGGCGGAAGAAGGTGTGGGTGAAGGTAAGATGGGGGAGCAGATCGGCCAGGGCGTCCTGTACGGAGGCATAATCTCCCCGGACACAGGCCAGGATGAATAAGGGAATGATGCACAGCAAATAAGATGGAACGATGCGGATCAGCCGCCGGCGGTAAAACGCGCCGATGGAAGGGCTTTTCTTTTTTTCTGCGTAGGGAAGGTATAAAAGGAACCCGGAAAGCAGCAGCATCCCGTCCACCCACAGATAGCCGGAGCGCAGAAGAAAATCCAGGCTGACGTACCTTTCGCCGATCATGAAATGGGGCGTGAGCCAGCCCTGCTGCCAGATGTGGAACCAGCCCACCAGGAACACGCAAAGCGCCCGGAACCCGTCCAGCACGTCGATGCGGTCAGGCTCCGGGAGACGATTGTAGGAACGAAAATGAGCAATGATGCGGTCCATGGATCAGTCGGCCTTTTTCATTTTATATACGGTATTGGTTTTGATGTTGCGAAGGTTCAGCTCGTTCTCGCTCAGGGAAAGGATGGTATAGGTATGAGCGAGGCTGGTGGGCTGATCGCCAACAGACAGGGCGTAGGCGCCGGACGCGCCCACGGTGTAATACATGCTCTTGCCGTCGATTTTACAGGTGCCGTCGTCCTCGAAGATCATTTCCACGCCGGAGTAGGTGCTGCGCCAGGCACCCATCATGCGGTATACCAGGCGGGTCAGCTTTTTGGTGGTCACGTCTTTGTAACCGGGGATCTGGCGGTAGTACGCCAACGCCTCGAAGGGCTTGCGGTCGCTGTACAGCTTGTCGGCGTACTGATAGCGCGCCTCGTCGTACATGCTGCTCAGTTCCTTGTATTCCTCCGGCAGGAAATCCATCGTCAGGGCGGACAGCGTGTCCACCGCCACGCCGTACTGCTTGCGGTCCATGGCGGTTTTGGCCTTTTCATAGGCGGTGGAATAATAGGTATCGGCGCTTTGCTTCGCCTGCTCTTTGGCATCCTGATAGTTTCCTGCCCGGGTGAAGAGCAGGGCGGCCTGCACCAGGTCGCCTTCCGCCGCGGCGGAGGAGGCGGCGGTGTAAGCGTACTCCTGCATGAGCTGCTGGGCGTCCTCGTAGCCCGTGATGCCTTCCAGCATCTGGGAAGCGGCGGCCAGATCGCCTTCCTGCGCCCGGGCTGCGGCCAGCTGGTATACGCACAGGGCGTAAAGCGTGCCGGCATCGGCATAGCCCTGCATGGATTCCAGGATGGGCATGGCCTCGTCGTATTTTTTCTGGTCGATGAGGGAGGAGGCCAGCAGGTAGCGGGCTTCGCGCATGGCTTCCTCGGCGTTTTCGCCCTCCACGCCTGAAAGGGCTTCGATGGCGCCTTCATAGTTTCCTTCGTCGGTCAGGGCCTGGGCGTAGGATACCTTGGCGGCGGTCAGCTCTTCCCGGTTGTCTTCGTAGGAATTCAGCTGCTCCAGAGCCTGGATGGCGGCGGCGTAATCCTCCGTTTTCAGACTGGCCTGGGATTTTTCGTACAGCAGGCGGCTGGCGTAGGCGTCGGCGTCCTTATAGCCGGGAATGGAGGAAAAAAGCGTCAGGGCGTCGGTTTCCAGGCCGTTTTCCAATAGCTCCAGCGCCGGGAGATAGATGGATTCCTTCCGGGCTTCTTCGGCCTCGGGCAGGATGTCGGCGGCGGATTCAAAGTATCCCCGCGCCCCGTCGTAAGCCTTTTCTTCCAGCAGGGCCAGGCCCAGATTGTAGTAGCACCTGGCCAGGATCTCCTTAGAATCCTGGAAGCCCGAAATCTTTTCCAGCATTTCCGACGCGGCCAGGTAATCCCCGCTGTTGAACAGATTCAGCGCAGGGGTATACAGGCAGCCGGCCGCCCGGCGGTAGGCGTCGCTGTAATCGCCCGCCTGGAGAAAGAAGGAAGCGGCGGTGTCGTAATCCTGCTGATCGTAGTACTTATTGCCGGCAGCGTAATATGCGCTTTGCAGTTTCAGCGCGCTGTCGCGGTAATCGCCCAACTGGGAAAACAGCGCAATGGCTTTTTCCGGGTCGCTTTCCAGCGCTGCCTCCGCGGGAAGGTAGAGGCACTCCCGGGCGTTGGCTTCGGCGTTCTGATACGCGCCCAGGGAAAGGAATTTTTCCCGGGCGGCTTCATAATCCCCGTCGTTCATCAGCCTTGAGGCCCAATCGTAAAGCGCCTGGCTGCGCTTCATCCGGGCGTCGCCGTAGGAGGATACCTGATCGTACAGGTCGATGGCTTCCTGATAGCTGCCCGCGGCCAGCAATTTTTCCGCGTAGATATAGCGGGCTTCCTGCGCTTTCGCGGCGCTGTCCTGATAATCCACCAGGGCGTCAAAGCCGGCCCAGGCGGTGCGCAGGGAAGTGTAGGTGCCGCCCTGCAAGGCGGACATGGCGGCCTGATAGTCGCATTCCATGGCCATCCGCTGGCTGTCCTGATAATCGTCCAGGGCCAGGAACTGCTCCTTGGCGGAATCGTACTGGCCGCTCTCCAGCGCCCGGGCAGCCTGACGGTAGCGGTAATAGGGGATGCCGTGGAAATACACGCCGTAGGCGGCGCCGCCCAGCACCAGCACCAGGATGGCGGCGGTGGTGATGATGCGGCGCAGATGGCGGCGGCGCTTTTCCCGGGCTTCGGCTTCCTGGGCGGCCCGGCGGGCCTCCTGACGCTGCAGCCGCTGCTGCTCTTCCAGAATATTCTGCCTTGTGATGATGATCTTTTCCACCGCGGCTTCGTTGAGCTTGGTGAACAGCTCGTGCTTGTCCCGCCGGCAGCGGCGGCATTCATCGTCCTTGGCGGCGTTGGCGCGGCCGCAAACGCACACCCACACCGCGCCCTGATCGCTGGGGAAGCAGGCGGCGTCGGGCCCGGCCAATTCCTGCATCACCCGCAGCTGATCGCTTTGCAGGATGGGGGAGGGCGTATACTCCAGCGCGGGATTGGAGCCCTTGCGCCACACGGTGCCGTCCACAAACCAGGCCTTTTGAATAATGATCTCCAGGTCCTGGGCCGCAATGGCTTCCTCCACGGCCAGCGTCAGCTCATAAGCGTGGCGGGCGGGAATTTCGATGCCCTGCACTCTTTCCACGTGCCTGGCAAACTGCTCCCCTTCCTGATCGAAGCACAGCACGCACACCTGCACGCTGTTCACTTCCATATCGGAAAGGTTATAGATTTGCATGGCTAAACTGGGGCTTTCCGCCGTGGGCATTTTGCAGTGCCACATTTCGACCGGGCAGCTCAAATCAATCCGCATGGAGCAGACCTCCGACAACAGTTACTTTTTCTTTGGCATCATGTGCCGCGCCCTGTCAGCGCAGCAGCATCCGGTAGCTTTCCAGCGTGCCGTCCACGAATTCCATGCTCCAGATCACGGTTTTCATGGTTTTCGTGGTGAGGGCGTAGGTCAGCGTGGCGGTGGTTTCACCGTAGGAAAGCACGGCGTAGGGCGCGCTGACGCCGTCGCCGTAAAGGGCGAAGCCGTTTTCCAGCGGCGTGATTTCGCCGCGGTGGAAGCGGTTCATCACGTTTTCCATGCTGTCGCCGATGCGCACGCCCCGGGGGCCTTCGATGCTTTCGCCAACCACCGTGAGGGTATCCACACCGACGAAATTCTTCTGCGCGTCATAGAGGAAAATCACGCTGGCTTCGTCCCACTGGCGGATGCGCAGGAAGCTTTCTCCGTCCTCCATCCACTCGTCCACCGGCGCTTCGCCCAGCGCGCTTTCGGCGCTTTCGTTGGTGAGCGCGGGGAAGTCAATGCCGGCAAAAGCCAGGTCGCTCTCTTCAAAGGGATTCAGGCTTTCTCCCTGGGCGCTGACGGGGAAGGGGACGAACTCGCGGCTTTCCTGAATCTGCGCCACGTTGGAGATTTCCTCCAGCGCGTCGGCTTCAGGCACCAGACCGCCCATGCCGAAGATTTCGATGCCCACCACCACGTCCTGCTGGAAGCGGTAGGTGACGCCGCAGCGCACCACGCCTTCATCTTCCCAGGCGAACACCAGATGGGTCACCTCCGTCACCTGCTGGCCTTCGCGCAGCAGGTAGCCCACCGTGGCTTCCGGCCTGCGGTCGTTCACATACAGCGCCGCGTCGAAGCGAGAGCCTGCCAGGTCGGGGTTATCGTTGGGGTAAACGCTGAGCACATCCTCCAGCGTGTCGCCCAAATGGATGCCCCGCAGGTCCTCCTGCATGGCGTTGAGCCTGGCGCCCAGCACCGCGCTGGTCTCCGCCAGCTCTTCATCGGCGATATACACTTCGGCTCCGCCGGCGAAAACCACG
>Ga0310694_10005462_pt1 | contig 12156 bp, 7 predicted proteins | sample 174DNAGHGhighgp2_FD_203884 | JGI IMG/M metagenome (GOLD analysis project Ga0310694, IMG submission 203884) | Sheep rumen microbial communities from Palmerston North, Manawatu-Wanganui, New Zealand - 1742 DNA GHGhigh gp2 (v2) (version 2) | ecosystem: Host-associated > Mammals > Digestive system >...
TATCTTTATTTTGCCATGTCTTGTTTTTTGGTGTTATATTAAAATCTCATGAATGAAAAGTTTTATTTATTCCATTTCATGTCACTGTCACAGATATATTAGAATAATCTACTCCATATTGATTATTAATTCACATTGTATTTCATGTCCACACATTATCACTATTGTATACATATGGTACTTGTAAATCACCATTCTTCTCATCTATAGTAAATTCCAATCCATGATTTACATTGTTTAGATCCGTTTTATATCATGTGATAAAAATATTTGGCATTCTAATATCATCTATACATGGTTTTGTTTCCATATGTATAGTTCATGTGAGACGAGAATTTTGCGCAGCTGACCTTATTATATTATTTCCTGCTTTAGACAATGTAGTATACTCAGATGCTCCAGACACATATCAAAAGACGAAATCCACATCATATTCTGTTGTGTTATATTTTCATGTAAACAAAAAAGATCCATATTTTTTATATCATACAATTCATCATACTCCCTCTTTTTTAGCTGAAATTTTTACTTCATCATAAAAAGATTTCCATTGAGGAAATTGGTTACTTGTCCATGTTTCAAAAGATCAATTGGATCAAAGCTGTAACGAAAACAAATTATTTTGATTAGCATCACCTGTATGATAGATTAGTTTATCCTCATCTAATATGACATATATTTCTCATACTGTTATACCTGTTTTTGATTCTGTATTGAAATACACATCATATGTCTCAGGACATCATTGCTGGAAACCATTATCTGAATTTCATGTAAATTCAAAATATTGTCATACAGCAAATGGTAGACACATAAACCAAATAAAAATTGCTATCCAAATCTTTCTGTTTATCATTTTTTTTGAGCTTTGTAAGATACTAAAACTATTATTATAATTAGTAATCACGCAATTCACAAAATGTACCACTTGTTTTTGTGCAAGAAAAACAAAACATGTTCCCATTTATGATCTGCTTCAAATTGTTGAATAAATTTATCCATCTCATCTTCACTAGACAACTTTATTTTTTCAACTATAGGCTCATTACAAAGTATATCACTTGACAATACATATTGTCATCAGACTACATGATCCAATATATCTCCACCAGCTATACTGATATTTGTATCTGTAGTATCTCACTTACCACGAAAGACAAAATCAACATATGGATCTGTCACCCCAACCGTTTTATAATACAATTTACCCACTAATCATCACTCTGTGATCTCTCATCCTGGTTCATTAAACAGCAATATATGTACATCATCTCATTTAATACGTTCTGGAGTCACGTATTTAAACATACCACCATTTTCAAATCTATCAAATTCCATATTTGATGATACTACTAAATCTGCTGTAATTGCCCTATCTCATTCAACCATACTCAGACTCACATCAAATGCTTGTACACAATTTTCTGGTATTTTTCACTTTGAAGGAGATAATGACAAAACAGCTCCATACGAAAATGAAAACAGAAATCACAATCACAATATTCATAAAACGATCTTTTTCATATCAAATTCTTATAAGATATAAAAATTAATATCTAGGAGTTATCACACTATCCTGATATTCAAAATCTAATCCCGTCACATACAATTCACGATAAGGATATGCACTTCAATTGATTATTTCACTACCACTATAGATATCGATATTTCACGTCAAATTAATGGAATCGTTAATTGGTCCACACATCACTATATCTCCATTTTCTCATGTCAAGTACGGATAATCTGCTATAGTTCCAGTAATCACAATCAAACTTCATGTAAATCAATTCAAAATTAAATGTCATATATCTCAGAAAAATATATCTACAAAATTTACACATCCATAAAATGTACAATCTTGCCTAGTGGTAAATGTATATTCTTTATGAGCAGATACTCATACTAGATCCTCCACATATCCAGACAACCTAATCGTAGAACCTACTGGAAATTCATATCTTGGCTGAAATGTTACTTCATATTTTGATGCTCATCACAATACTCCACTTCCAGCTATCAACTGAAAAGTCAAATCAGATCATGAATAAACTGATCATGACATAACGACCTGTGATCATGACATTACCGGCAATATCTCTACTATCAGACTACCAGTATCTACTCATGCCCATGCATCTGATACCGTCAACATGACTCATGCATCTGGATTGGCATTTTCTTGCACTGGAAGATTAAATGTGATAACAGGTGCTTCTCTTTGGTTTAGTGTATTTGAAGATGTTTGCCTATGTGCACTTGTCTGACAAGGCCCATCACCTACCAGAGCATTATCATCAGCTAATACCTCTATCGTTATAGGAGTCTCCACCGACACAAAATCAGTATCAAAAGAGACCCAATATCATCTAATATTACCATCCCAAGTAAATTTAGGGATATTATTACTTCAATCATACTCTGTAATAGTCAATGCACTATCTCCTGCTGGCATTGATTTTATCAGTTCACTTCACGAATAGAGATTTACTACTATTGAATTCCTATCTATTCACTCTTGATTATCCATATTACTTGGCACTCATGCTCCCGTATAATTTGAGAAATCATGTGTTCACTGAGTCCAATATTGCCGTGATGTTCATCATTTATCATATACCAAAAATTTAACTGTCTGAGATCATTGATAATGTTTGTTTGTATTGAGTGCATCACCTCAAACTGTCCAATTTGAAATAGTTGGCCTGTTATTATCCAATGTACAAGGACATGCATACAAATTAATTGCCAGATTCTGTATTCAAGTCAAAGTATCAGTTCCTCACCATGCTAAATTCAACAAATCAGGCATTGTATGCGTAAAATCGTACGGAATCTGTAGTGGATTACCATCTGCTCTTACAAAACTAAGATTCACTACATTTTGGCTTGGATTAATTGCAGTCACCCTCAGCTTAGAACATTCCACTGTATCAGTGATAGCATTTCAATGTTTCTCCTCCACAAAAAGTATACTACCATTACCTGTAAATATTGCATTATCTGTCTGTCAAAATGCAGTTCATTTACTGATATATTGTAAATTAGCATATGTAGGATCAAATTTTAATGAATACTGACAATTTCCAAAACCACTTCATCAACCATAAATTGCCTCCACAGATATATTAATAGGACAAAAATATCTTCATGTATATGTATTTGTTCTTTCTCATGCACTAATTGTCGGTGTCTGTGATGGTGGGATAATACCCAATGTGTTTACATTTTGAGAAAAAGAAAATCATAGCCCAATAATTACCGCTACAAAAAGCACAAATACTCAACTAAATTTTCACATCGTTTTCATAAATGTTTATATTTAATATAAATAAATTTTATTAATTATAATAAGGATGAGTAAAATAATCCACATATCCAAACCCTGTAAATACTCAATCATAATATGCCGTATCTTCAAAATCCAAATTTTGCATAATTGCTGTTGCATCGCTTGAATCTACACGACCATCATTATTTAAATCACAAATATGTCCTGCAGACACTGATTCCAAATAAGGACACATAGTTCTTTCAAACAATACAGACAAATCATTACCATTGATTATATTATCATAATCATTTGTTGACCTAGGCATATCTCAAGCTATCTGATATGTCCATCACGAATTCCACTTTAGTTGCTCTTCATGATCCACTTCAGATACTCATATAGCATTTAATACAAAATCTAAAGTATCTCATTCATTTATAGTCACATTTGGTATATACGAAGCAAGATGATGTCGTCATTTATATACCACATCATATGTACCTGCCAATACTTTCACTCATGTCAGTACACCAAACCCTTCATGATCCATAATTACATATCATGACTCTATAGGTAAATCATTTTGATTATGATTTGCTGGGTAAAATAATATTTTTCACCTACTTTCATATCAGTTTAGATTTAATGTACTTGCATTTCCACGACTTCCCAAATTTGCTACAATATGTATACTTACCTTCGATGCCTGCAACTGAACATGCACAGGTATAGCTTTACGAGAAGTCATATTCATTATAGTGTCTCCATTATCCAAATTTTCTCAAACTGAGTATACGATACAACCATGATAAGTACCAGAATAGCTAGCTGGAAAATCAAAATTCACAGTTCATGTGATAGTCTCTCAAGGATTTATCGAAAAGCTTGTACTTCCATCCATCTGCAAATATTGCCCGAAAACTCCAGACTGATTATCTGCTTTACAAGCGAAATATCCACTTCACAATGGTACTGCATCCACAAAATAAAATTGTCAGACAACTGTCTCTATATCATGATTTGTCAGCGACCATTCAAAAGTTCATGTAGTCTGGCCATCTTGTGTAGATACCGATGTCGGCGATGTTATACTAAAATCCGTATACCAAGTTTCGGTACCTGCCGCTAATACATAACTTCCAAACAAAAATAATGCCATACAAAACATCATCACCGAAAACAACTGAAAAAGTTTTTGTCAGGATGTAAGCCTCATTTTCATCAAAACATAATAAAACATATAAAGTCTATGCAACGATATTTCTATATTTTAAAAAGAAAATCAACGACATTTAATATAGACAAAAAGCCTATTTCTAGCCAAAATTTGTCCACATAGACAAAACACACTCTCATTTTTTTTCAAAAGCATATCTATGCTACTTATCCAAAAAAAATTAGAGACATAGACAACACAAATTGTCAAAGAATGACAATAACAAAAAGCAATTTTAGGTGGACATTTTTTGTAAAAACATAAAAATATGTGTTTTAGAAGTATTTTTTACAAAATTTTAGATAAATTACTTGCAAACAGGCACTATTTTGATAAAAAATCATAAAAATATCAAATTTATCACACTAATTAAATCAAAAATGAAAAATCACAAAAAAAATAGGGCTTTTACACTGATAGAGATGCTAGGAGTATTAGCAATAGTAGCATTACTTCTCAGTATATCCACTATCAGTTTCAGACATAGTCAAGCAAAAGCCCGTGATGTCGTGAGGAAAACTGACTTACAGATGATAGCTGACGCCCTCATTTCCTACGCCAACGATCACGGTCATTTCCCTTCTTCCATATACGACAATTGACAGGCACTTACCATACCACAAGCTTTAAATATGGTTGCTGATGGTTGATATTACAAAGCATCCTGATTAGAAATGTTATTTTATCCTGATGAAGAAATATTAAAAAATATTTTATGAATTTCCCCAACAGAAAATATGGATCCAGAATATTTTGAATCTACTACAATATGATCTACCGATATCTGAACAATGGGATGAAGCTATTCAAGAGTAATATACAGACTAAAAGATTCTATAACCAACAACGATACTTTTGATAGCATCTCTTCTATTATTGAAGATGCAGAAAAAGATGCTCCAATCGCAACAAATTTAAAACCAGGTAAAAGAAATATGAATTATTCTATTGTCACACAATGAATGTGTGCTTCACGACTTAAAGAATATTTAGTAGATGAATGATATATCTCTACCATTCCATCAGATCCATCATGAGAAAGTGTAAATTTACAAACTAATATATGCGCCGATCCTGATGCAATAAAAAAATGAATCAACGCAAATGATCCTTGACGAAGTATACAATGATGATGAGAATGTCAAGCAAGTACAAATCTATGATGCACCAAACTTTGTCAAGAATGATACATGTATGTTAGCGACTGAATACATTTTGCACTTATAGCACATATGGAATCCGAAAATTGATGAAATTACGAAACGGCTGCTTGTGGTTTATGTAAAGTTAATTGTGTTGGTGGAGAAGATAAGCTATCACATACATGGACAAAGACAGACCAACTTCCATGTGATATTATGGATGAATTTAGAAACACATACGATTGCATAAAAGAAAATTGAGTGGTAGAATACAGCACCTGAGAATATTATTTCTATATATATTAATTCATAAAAATAAATATTGTACCCTGATAAAACGAATATAAGATTTATTACAATAATAAAAAAACACTTCCCAAGGAAGTGTTTTTACAAACTGCATATTTTTACAATACGATATTACAAATTTTTCATGGGATATAGATGACTTTCTTTATTTCTGATGTTAAATTTCTACTAATTTTTTCATCATTTTTGATTACATCCATCACTTCATCCTGAGTTGCATCTTTTGATATTTCAATGGTTCATCTTACTTTTCCATTTACTTGTACTGCCATAGTGATAGTATCTTGCACCAAGTATTTTTCATCTACCTCTGGTCGATGTTTTCCATCAAAGATACTAAATTGATTTCCCAATTTCTCCCAGAATTCTTCAGCTAGGTGAGGTGCAAATGGCGCTAACAAAACTATCAAAGTCTGGAATGTCTTTTTCGATATTTTTTCTACTCATGTCAGCTCATTTACCAGTATCATCATTTGAGCTATTGCCGTATTAAATCCAAATCTATTACTGATATCTTCATCTACTTTTTTGATTGTCTGATGTAGTGTGGTTAGTATTTTTTTGTCATCTTCGTAATTTTCATCTATTTTTGGATACAAATTACAAACTCTATCGAGGAATTTTTTTACTCATTTTACTCAGTTTGTATTCCAGCTCACAGCCTGATCAAAAGGTCACATAAACATCTCATAAACTCTCAATGTATCTGCTCCATATTCATTCACGATATCATCTGGATTTACTACATTTCATCGCCTCTTGGACATCTTACGACCATCTTCTGCCATGATAAGTCATACAGATTGATATGCTTTAAATGGCTCCTGTACAGATGTGATACCCATATCATACAAAAACATATTTCGAAATCTTGCATAAATCAAGTGTCTATTGATATGTTCTGCTCATCATACATACATATCTACTGGATGCCAAAACTTTTCTTTTTCTGGAGCGACAAGCTGCTTGTCATTATGCGGATCCATATATCTAATCCAATACCAGCTTGATCCAGCCCATCCAGGCATAGTATTTGATTCTCTCTTTGCATCGGCTCCACAATGTGGACATTTTACATTCATCCATTCATGGATATTTGCCAATGGTCATTCCTCTGTACCAGTTGGTTCATAATTTTCTACATCTGGCAAAGTCAGAGGCAAGTCATCTTCCGTCAAAGGCACAATTCCACAATTTGGACAATGAATCATTGGGATTGGTTCTCCCCAATATCTTTGACGAGAAAATACCCAATCTTGGAGTCTGTAATTTACTTTCTTTCATCCAATTCATTTCTCAGCCAACCATTCTTGCATCTTTGCAATAGCTTGATCTGAAGTCAAACCACTAAATTCTCATGAATTAAATACAATTCATTTTTCTGTATATGCTATATTTTCTCATGCAATACGCTTTTGAAGTGTATCCAACAATGCCGACAATACAGCTTTTGAAGAGACTCACTCATCACCATTTGGCATAGATTCTACATATTTTTTCAAATCTTCCACACTTATTTTTACCACAGGATAATCTTTTTCACCTGTATCTAAGTGTTTTTCTTGTTGAGTATCGGAATGCAATTTGAATAAGAAGTACTTTGCATTATTTTCTCTATAAAAATCAGGACATGGATAGTACATTTGAGCACAATACAGTTCTGCTTCAAAAGAAAAATCAGTATATCATGTCTCTTCTTTTACCTCCCTCATAGCTCATTGCAACATTGTCTCTCACTGCTCAATTGTTCATCAAGGGATCTTGTATCTTCAATTTTCATCTCCTGTATCCAACACCAAAACTGTCTTTGTTTTTTCATCGTAAACTAAACCGTATCATGATTGTTTTGCGATAATTCATCCTTTCTGTACTGTAGTTTTTGTCTTTTCTTCGTAAACAGTTTCATTTGATAATTCAAGATTTTCTGGTTTTTTTCCAAATCTATTTCCAATTACAAAATCAATTGGAATATTATATTTTACTGCAAAATCATAATCCCTCTCATCATGTGCAGGCACAGCCATTACAACTCATGTACCATATCATGCAAGTACATAATCTCAAATATAAATTGGAATTTTCTTTCCATTAAATGGATTGATTGCATATGATCATGTAAATTGTCATGTTTTTTCTTTTTGAAGTCATGTCCTCTCAAGCTGAGTTTTATGCTTTGCTTGATCTACATAAGCATCCACTGCAGCTCTGTATTCAGCTGTTGTAATTCTATCTACTAATTCATGCTCTGGTGCCATCACTACGAAAGACATCCCGAAAACTGTATCTACTCTCGTAGTATACACACTAATATTCATATCAAATCATTCCAACTCCATATCAAATTCTGTTCATTCAGAACGACCAATCCAATTCCTTTGCTGATCTTTTACACTTTCTGCTCGTCATGACAAATTATCTAATCATTTCAAAAGCCTATCTGCATATTTTGTGATTCTAATTACTCGCTGTTTCATTGGCTTTTGTTCTACCATACTTCCACATCTTTCACAAGTCCCATCAGCTTCCAAATCTTCGTTTGAAAGTCCAGTCTTACAATTTGGACATCGATTAATAGGCTTGTAATCCATATAACAAAGCCTTTGACTATTTATAAACTCTTGTTTTGTCATAGTATCTGGGACTTTGATTTCTCATGCATGAATTTTATCTTTTAATACTGAAATATCATAGGCTTTTTGATCTTTTTCATCAAAATAACTATTGTACATTTTGAGGAAAGTTGCTTGAGTCCATTTGAAATAATTTGGATCAGCTGTATTTACTTCTCTATCTCGATCATATGTACAACCAAACATTGCTAGCTGTCTCTTGTATGTAGCGATATTGTCTGCAGCAGCTTTTTGTGGTTTCATCTTGTGAGCTATAGCATATTGCTCTGTACCAACTCAAAAAGTATCAAATCCCATTGGATGCAAGACCTTTTCTCCAAGTAGCATATGCTTACGAGCTATCACATCTGTAGCTATATATCATTTTGGATGTCATACATGTAATCCAGCTCCACTAGGGTATGGGAACATATCCAAAATATAGAAACTTTGTCTCTCTGGATCTTCTACGACTTTGTAAGTTCCAGCTTCTTCTCGTCTCTTTTGCCATTTTTTTCCTATCTCACAAAAATCCATGATTTTAATTAAGAATTAATAATTAAAAATTAATAATTATCTGTTTTTAATTAATAAAAAGCGAAAAACAAGAAAAAATCAACCAAATTAAACCTTTAATCTATTTTTTATAAAATTATACAACATACACCACTTTGAACGAAACTAAAATATAACAAAATAATTACAATTTATACCATATTTTTTAATAAAATCATAAATATTTTTTCATATTACATAAAAGAGCTTGCGTATTTTCAAGCTCTTTTTTTTAATTTAATTACTTTGGAATACTTTTTCTCACAGCAATAATCGACGTTATTGCGACAACACCATATGCTATCTCTGTGAGTAAGATAAATGCCCACAAAAAACTAGATTCTGGAGAGTAAATCGTCGTTTCAATACTAATTACCGGATAATCTTCCATTGGAAACATCCTACCAACAAAAGCAATAACTGTATTCACCCATTCCGTATCGATAGGCACATAAATAGGATGATGGTAGTAATCCACACTATCCCACGAATTTAATCCAATCAAAATGAATATAGATGATACCGATAGTAAACATATAATCAATGAAGACACACCAATAACTAGCTTACTTTTACACTGATACAAATTTGGAATAAGATAGATTAGCAGTAGAAAACACACAATACCCACAATCAGTCCCCAAATAAATCCAGGATTAACCCAGCCACTAGAAGCTGCAATTTTAGCAGCCATACAAGCAAAAGACAACCCAGCAAATAAAGGGATAGTGAGAGACAATACCATAGTCCTCAATGAAGAGAATTTGGACATTTTACTCTTAGATTTCCTTTTTGCTATGGAATAAACAGGATCTCCAAGTCCTACAATAGCTAAAATAGCTATCGATCCAATCATTAAAAAATAAAAAGTGTACATAATAATGATGTTTTGTTCATTTATATTTTGATTATGACAAATATACTATATATTTTACACAAAAAGTCAAAATAATAAAAACACAAAAAAATCCCGAAATTTTAATTCAGGGATCTTTTAGTGACTAGAGATTAGTGTCTAGCGACTAGTCTAATTCCTCCTCTTTCACTCAATACAACTCTTTCACAGACAATACTAAATAAAAACAAGCCTCATAAAAATTATGACTGACATAGAGCATATCAGACAATACCGTAGAATCAAATTTTTCTATATCAGGATTATTTGCAAAAGAATTCAAAAAATCTTTATCTACTATAGATTTTATACTTTGAAGAAGTAAATTTATATGTTCTATTTTATCTTTTCACGAAGTTTTTCCCCTAATCTCAAAAATATCTTTACACAAACTTACAATCAACAATTTAAATTTATTATACACATATGTCAAATATTTATCATCACTATCTTTTAATTTTGCTATAGTTTTGTGTACATCTTTGATATATTTCATAGTACGTATCATACAAGACAATGAATGGTGATATTTATCTATTACCTGAATATCCTCCGTGTTATCTGTATTAGTTTTCAAATTTGCCAAAAATATAAACATACGCTGTGCAATCTCCTTGATTTCATCATACTGAGATCTCAAATCTTCATTTGAGTATTGTACATCATATCTAGACAAATTTTTTGTGTTTAGTAGCTTACTTTTTATATCTTTTTCATCTATACTCCAAGTATTTAACATATGTTTCATCACTCTTTTTAACAACATAGATAAATCATATGAAAGCGCCTCCAATCATGCAGGAATTACAGTAGGAGAAGTATTTTCTATATGTAAATCAAACGATACAGTCTTTTTAGGAAACCATTTCTGGATCAGAGATATATATTTATCCAAAAATGGTAGCATAATGACGACACCCACTATCTTAAACAGCAATGCAAATACAGACAATCATACTACTGTATCAGGAGTAATTTTATTCATAAGCCATACCCAAAATGGTAGTGTAAGTATTCACAACACAGACAGTACAGCATTAAAAATTACCTGCATAAATGCTACCTGTTTTTTTAGGTATCATCACTTGATACACCCAAGTGCTGGTGTCGAAGTTGTTCACAAAAAGCACCCCAAAAGCAACATAATTCACATACGATAATCTACTATTCACACACTCGCTGCCGACAAAACCAATGCAATAGTAATAGCACTAGACTGCATCACTATAGTTCCAAACAGTCACACTAAATAAAACAAAAATATAGAACGAGTGGACAGCTTCACAAAATCTACAGTATTTGCCACAAATGCCATACCGTCATTCATATATCCTAATCATACAAATATTAGACATAATCATATCACTATTTTCAAAATATTTCTGACTTTATCTGACTTTATTATCAAAAGACAAAATGCCAAGATTCACATCACTGGCAATGCATACGCTGCTAAATCAAATTCTAATCACAAACTTCACAATATCACCCCTATAGCAGAACTTCATATATTACATCACATGATTACTCTAGCAGCATGTGAAAATTGCATCATACCTGCAGATACAAAAGACTCCAAAATTAATAAAACTGCAGAGCTTCATTGCAAAATAATAGTAGCCAAAAATCATATTCACAATGTCTTAAAAAGACTATTAGTTGCTTTTTTGATTATATTTTTGATTCATCACGATACCATTTTTTTTGTTGCTTCATCAAAAAATATAATTCAAAGCATAAATAATCATAGACCTCATATAAACAATGCAATATTATCAAATGACATACCCAATACAATAAACAAATAAAATACATAGTATTTTCAACATAATATAATTATATCCTACAAAAAAGATTTTTGCAAAAATTCACGCTATTTTACACAAATCAAACTTGACTTATTTCAAAAAAGCAACTAAAATAAATTCCCATTTAATAAACGATCAAAATCAATTAAGAAAATTTTTCTAGCAACTGCAGACTGTCATCTGTAGACAGCAGACTATCGACTACCGATGAATTTTCCTTGAATTAAAAAAATATTTGATTATATCATCAAAAAAGCTTATTTTTATATAACAAAATTTTTAAATGAAAAAAATATTAACATTATTGTGAATATCGACTCTCGCTTTATGTTGACTGACACATGCACA
>Ga0310694_10005463_pt1 | contig 12155 bp, 1 predicted proteins | sample 174DNAGHGhighgp2_FD_203884 | JGI IMG/M metagenome (GOLD analysis project Ga0310694, IMG submission 203884) | Sheep rumen microbial communities from Palmerston North, Manawatu-Wanganui, New Zealand - 1742 DNA GHGhigh gp2 (v2) (version 2) | ecosystem: Host-associated > Mammals > Digestive system >...
CATATATTCCATTTCCTAACATGCCACAAATTTAGACAAAACAAAAGTTATCACCAAATAATAGCGATAACTTTTGAAATATCTAAAGGAATATTAAGTTTTTTTGTCTATCTTACCACAATCTTGATTGTCTTTCTTGATGTGGCAGTCTGAACCTCCACGATGTAGATGCCGCCGATGGCCAGATTCATTTTTGTCTCCAAACCGCAATCACGCAGATTTGCCACAACGGCGCCATTAACGTTCAGCACACACACCGACTGCAACCTTGAACCGGAGTGTACCGTCACCACATGGTCACGGACACTGACCACGACATCCTCTGAAGCCAGGGTCTCCCGGATGCCCGTGATATCCTTATCGGCTGTCAGGAAGTAACGCCCGTAGTCGTTGGGCTGCACCATAAAGGCACTACCCTCGCCCACCTCCGTCACATTGCCCGTCACGGCATCAAACAGATAAAGAGGTGAGAGGTCAGAAGTCTGAGTTGAGAGATGACATGCCACGTTGACCAACTCGTCGGACAAGGCACAGGCCACGCCGAAGGGTATCAGGTCGAGTGCCGGTCGTCTGTCGATGCTCACCGCCTTCTCTCCAGCCACCGTAAACACCATCGGCACGCCATCGAGGTTCGAGTCGAACAGCGTCGTCACATCCTCCCCGTTCACATAGCCTGCCGAAGCCTCATCACTCAAGTTCACACTGGCCGACGAAGCACCGCTGCCATTCGAAGCCTTCAGGGTGAATCTGTTCAAAGCACGAGCACCGCTACCACCATCATCATACTTAGTACCAACCTCAAAATTACCATCAGTCATCATATCCGTATTGAATACGATGTTTTCTGGAACAGATGAGATGGCACACTTCAAGAAGAATGCCTGCGTTGGTTTGATAATATGCTTTGAAGTAGCATCTGGCGTTTCTGTAGCATCCACTGTGGTCAGTATATTTGCCTCATAGGTATAGTAACTCTTTTCAAATGCGGGATTGGATTCAAAGAACTTACCCATGTCGATGGCTGCTACCAACGGATTACCAACTAAATAATAATTGAATACACCATCCGTCTGCGATTGCATATTACTAAGCGCCAATTCCATCTGCTTGACTGTAGCATTATTAGAACTACTGAAGTCATACAGCAACTGTGCGTAATCAGCGGTAGGTTTACTGACAGTCTGCGTTAGTTTACCTGCTGCGGGCGACGTGTTATCCCATTGATAGTAGTCATAACTTCCATCCTGTTTCGGTAAACGGATCAATGCAGGAATATCATCTGCGCCATCTTTCTGATCCTTCTTATGAGCACGGACAGAAAAGCCATTCATAAAAGTATAAGGTACCTGTACGTCATTATAAACATGACTCCATTCCGCCATCGAAGCCGTGACGCCCGCATAACCAAGTTGCGCTGCATAACTCCCAGCCCTCATGTCGTTTGTTTTGGTATAGACCTTGGAATCAAGCCCCCATGACCGCTGGTAGATAGGATATTTCGTACGGCTATAGCCGAGGTCAGTATCAAAATTGATATCCTTGAAAGCCTCCGTCTCCTGACGTCCGTTCTTCGATGCGCTTGCAGAATAAGGCACATACATATCACCGGCATAGGTTGCCTTCAGTGGCGACGAGGCCAGATACCACTTGTTGGCTACCAGTTCTTTCTCCACCCATGCCTTTTCATAGTGCAGACGCTCCTGATGGATCAACTCTGCTCCTGGCTTAAAGTAGATCTCCTTACAGGTGTTACCCATATACTTCTCTACGTCGAACACCTTCACGGCATCTTTCGGTTTCTTAGAACCCGTACGATCCCAAGTAGTTCGCCCTGAAGTTCGATGGTTGTGACCTTTACAACCTTCACCATCGGCATCCGTTCCGTAGCGCACCATCATGTCGTACTTGATGTTACCACCTGCATCCGTCGAGTAGCTACTATAATCATGACTTGCATTCGTCGGACTCGTATTGGTCGTCATCGTGTTATTCGCATAGATCAGATAACCACCGGTCTGAGCACTGCCAGTTGGTTCCTTCTGCTCCAGATTATTCAAGTCGGGCACATGGTTTCCACCAGGGATAGTGACGTAAGTGAACTTCATCGGCACGAAGCCCGGATGATCGATGAGTCGGGAATCAATCTGCCCGTTGTTCAGGTAATCATCCTTATAGAGTTCTGTCTTCTCCGAGCGCAACCAGTTCTCATCATGGCACCAGTTGGCGTTATAGTAGTCCCCGGCAATCTGATGCGACTCCCAGGTAACGTACTTCGGCACCACCTTCAGGATAAAGAACAGATCCTGTCGACACAGTTTCCTCGTTCCTGAAACAGATGACCTATGAGTCGCATCATAATACTGACCTGCTATTTCATAGTAGTAACCCTCATGGAATTGGTAGGCATTGGTGTTGTCATCTTTAAATGCCTTCAGGTCAAGGGGTATAAACATACGGTTATTCGTCACATTGATGGTCCCGTCGCCTTCCGAACCGTCGGGATTGACGACATTTGCAAACACCACTTTTTCCGTCAGGTTATGATCAGTGTCAATGGGGAATGTCGGGTCGTTGGTGGCGATAATCAGCAACTGGTTGTCATCAAACTCCACGGAACCGATAGCATCCTTGTCTTTGTCATAATAGTCACTCAGGGGAATATGCAATTTATAGTCATTGTTGACCATCTTATCCAACTGCTCCATACCCACTCGTACCACCTGCTCCGTATAGTCCTCAGGATACTCCACGTCATCGAAGCCTATCTTCAGCATGGGTAGGTTAGCCTTGTTGTCCCAGATAAACTTAAATTCCATCGCGTTACAGACATCTTGGAAGAAACCTGACCCGATATCCAACTGTGATTCTATCGGCTCTGCCACGAAATAGAATTCTTTCTCTGGGATAGAGCTTTCTATGTCTACATCCAATTTAAACTGATCAGAATGAGCCAACGACAGCTTTCCGTTGGTCACATACGTTTTTATCACTTGTGGCGCATCACCTGGCAGAGTGGAAGCTGTATAGTCACCAGTTGAATAACTTGTACGGAAAGATTCCAGGGCTTCGTGTAAAGTTACACCATCTTCTTCCGCTGCCAGGAACTCTTCTCTTGTACCCTTGAAGAAATCGTAATGAATCAACCCTTCGTAGTCATCCACACCACCATAGACATTGGGCACTTTCAGTACCAGCGTATAATTATGATTGTCTTTATCTCCTACCGTTGTACAGCTCACACTGATATGCCCGTCGGTTACAGCACCGTTTTCTTTCAACGCAAGGTACATCCGATTAGGTATGAAGTCATTACTATAGATAGTACATTCGTTACCTACATACGGGCATCCCCAACCAGTAGCCTTTTCAGTCTCAGATTCGGTATGACCAGGACGTTCAGCCCTGACAGAGTAGACAGAAACGAAATATTTCTGGGCTGCCGCCAATGGGAACTCGCGTTCGTCCAGTTGGAAGTAGAGCGTCTCACCGACCTTATAGAATCCTGATGTAACTCCAGTAGGCAATTCCGGAGGATAATCTGTGCTACTATTATAATCAAATGACACAACGCCATAGGCATCACCGTTGGCACCGTCAGAATAGAAGTTTGCACCCTTCATGGCCTCAAGTTCGCGGATAGTATGGAAATCATCGTCCGAGCGCTTAAAGATACGATAGAACAGGTTCTTGCCTGGTGTACTGGAAGGATTGCCAAGTTGTCTGAGCACATCGTCGGCATTCAGTGTAATCTTCAGTTTGGATACATCACGATTATCACAAAGGTTGTTGGTTACCACGGCCAGCACCTTGGTCGACTGGGTATAGACACGCACATCGTCAATCGCATAGTCGGCACCATCGGTATTGTCGCAGTAGTTACTTACCTCCAATTCGTAGTTCGTATAGGCATCTGCGACATCGCCACTCAGCACTGCCTTAGCATATACTTGATACCATTCCACTCGTTGGGTTGCACCTACGGAGTTGAAGTCACCAGAGGTGAACGACTCCAGCAACTTTTTCTGACCTGAAGTAGATACACCATAAAGTTTGAACAGCACCTGGGGTGAAGCGGCAAGTTTATCATCACCTCCGTTAAAATAGGTGTAGGTCGTCATATTAGCCACAGCAGCCGTAACCACGATGGAAGACCCTGCACAAAGGTCAGCCTCAAAGGGAATACTCGTGATGGCACGCGACTCGTCCGAGGCATCGATATAGAGGAAATAACCGCTCTTGGCACCATTGGTTTCAACATAAGTCCTATCATTCAAAACGCCATTCTCATACCAGCAGTAATAAGTCTCCGTCTCACCAGAGCCGACCTTCTTCTGATCCTTTGTGCCATCATCAAACGCTTGACCGCCCTTAGTCTTAAACAGTCCGTACTCACCATGGAACGGCGTAATACCGGCATAAGTAAATACCTGTGACTGTTTGCGCAGTTGCGGATAGCAGAAACCATAGCGGCCAGCCCCTGTGGGCAGAGTCCTATTATACATATTATCTACTGGGTTCGTAGGAGTATTAAAATTGCCATCAGGCAGACTGACCTCAGTGAAGCCATATTTAGAAACACCAGTCGGCGGGTCGAAGGTAATGGTACCCACATGTTTCATATTATTCTCCAGCCACTCCTGATTTCTCTCCTTGTATTTGTTATTTGTCTTCAAATCACCGAACAGCACTGGCTGAGATCCCTCTTCAAGCTTGATGTCCGAACGCAGCACTGGAGCCTTCGCCGACTTGTCTTTATTAATGACATAGGCAAAGATGGGCACCACCTCGCCGCTTACAAACGAATACTTCTTAGTTGCTCCACCATTGACTGGTGTGAAATCAACCTCACTCAGCCAATATATATCGGGATTGATGGCACGCTTAAACCCATTTTCCTTTTCGCTGCTGTATTCCCCGACCACAAACTTAAAGAAGCGGGTGTACATACCTGTAGGATACTCTATAGCCAACTGTTTGGCGACGGGGTCGTCAGCCAATTCATCCCCTGTATATACTTTGCGATTCGTATAAGTCTTAATTCCATTATCATAGGCGGGATTAGTGCTTTTATCAAGGAACTTAATATCACTTGCATAGAAATCATGATAATACTGCATATCTGGTGTATAGACACGCCACATTAGGTTCTCGGCACGATACATGGTCGAGCCCCAAGTCTTGGCGGACTCATCATAATCATAGAAATAATAGTCATCGATATCCTGAAGTTCCGTATGCAGATTAGCCATAGCCTGACCGTCTTTCAGTCCGAGCGAGATGACGCCCCCATCCTCAAGCGGATGAAGACCGTCGTCTTTCACAGTTAATGAATTCTTAATCTTATCTGCTATCTCTTCTGCCGGATGGATATGCCATATATAGCGCACAGACAGCGTCGGTTCATGCTCCAGTTCATAAGTCGTCGTATTCATTCCATCACGATAGCGGCTCACATCACAGGCCACGTCAGTTTGTGTCCAACCAGCGTCTGACGGACGGAAGAACTTAGTAACCGACACATTAGTCTTATTCGGCGTGATAAACCATTCTGAATGATAACTATTACCACCACCAAATAGATGTTCAGAATCCACGGTATGGTTAGCATATCCTTCTCGGTCAAGGAACCAAGCCATAAGACCACGTGAACGTCCATTATCCACCATGCGGTCTTTCAACAAGGCGTGCTCAGGTGTCGTAGAGTTTATGTCTGGAGTGGTGTTTAGAGGAGCCAATCTTCCTTCCGTCAATCCATCTACAGCATAGTCGGTATTCCAGTTATACCAGCGGATATATTCACGAGGTTCATTACTATTTCCACCACCCCATGCATCTTGGAACGGCAATTCTAATAAGACCATTCCATTTTCTTTTACATAGATATCATACTCCACCGTATGTACACTTTGGCGAATACTTTTCGTTACTACTCCATCCTCCCAAGTATCGACACCAACTTCCGTCGCACCGCTAATCTCTAAATATGGTTCTCCTAACACACCTTTATAATGGGTGAAGCGGCTGGGCGAAATAAATTCTACCACGTATTCGTAGTCCCAGTCCGGCTCATGCGTGACGACACCGGCATCCTCTGTCATACCTGTGGTATTGTCTGCCAGCAGACAACAAATGTGATAATCGGACAAAGGTGCATTAGGAATATCCAATTTCACCTTCACCTTCGACAAGTCAAGCGCACTACCTGTATAGATATAGACACCATTCTTCGCTTTTGCTCCGGCTGGTCTCACAGAGGTCGTAGCATTATCATAAGTCACTGTCAGCATGCCCGTATAATCCAAAGCCTTTCCGCTGTTATCGCTCAGATAGATGCGAGCATACTGAGCCGTACTACTGTATTCAGAGCCTGTAAGGTCTGCCAGTGTATAACTCTTTGAATTCTTATTTACTTCTACTGTTTCCGTCTTGCCTGCCGCTCCGCTTCTCTTTCCACAGAAAGGGTCACCGACAGGAATTATAAAAAGATAACGGAGTTTTATCTCAGGCGAACTACTATTTTCGTCTGTAACCTCCAGGACTATCTTATACCCACCATAATCTCCGAGAGTAGTCCCGTTGGGAGCGGCAATACGGGTATTATTAGCAAAGCATTGTTCTATAAACCAACCTTCGCTCTCATTCGTTCCCGTATTATCAGACCAGACCGTATTATCTGCTACATGCCATCGATCTGTAGGCCAGTCACCACTATTGATTTGATAGTTAGTGACCGTCCATGTTGTACCTGTTCCTGTAGAGGAATTGATAGATTGCTTAACACCGCCATCATCGGTCACATACCAGCGTGCAAACCATGATGAAGCAAACTGACTGCTATTTTTTCCAAAAAAAGTCAGGATATCATTAACTTTTGTGATTTTAACCGATTGCCCTTCGAGCACAGACTCGTCCAAAGTCTCAGAATACTCCACGACTGACGAAGGATAGGTAAAAGTATAAGTATATTCATAATCCCATTGTGGCTCTTTTGTCACATTGGCACCACCAGTGGTGGCTGCATCAGTGGAAAGAAGGGCTACTATTTTGTAATTCTTCAAATTGCCCACTCCTCCATTTAATCTAACGGTAATGCTTGAAAGGTCAAGAATGGAACCATTATAGACATATAGTCCGTTTTTCTTTGATTCACCAGCCTGTTGGCCTTCTGTCACAACTAACAGCTTGTTCGTGCCGTCAGCCTGGGTGTCATAGTCAAGTTTCGCACCGCTGGCATCCGTCACATAGACACGGGCATACTTCACATTGGCCAAGTTTGTAAATTCAGTCACACTACTGGCAGCAGAGAGTGTAAACTCTCCATAAGCATCAGCCGCTTTATCCATTTCAGCAGAGCCAGAACCAGAAGCGACACCTGTCTTAGGTGTATTAAGGAAGGGATCAGAAACTGGTTTTTCCAAATAAACACTTTTTATATAAATGGGACCAGTCCCCTCACCATTCTGCAAAACGATATTAGTCACGTTACTTACATCCTGTCCATCAAACGATAACTCTAATGAAGAAGCACCTGCTGCTATTGAATTATTTAATTGTCCACCATTATTACGTTGAACAAGGATTTGAGTCAGAACAGTTGTTGGCTGGGAGTACTCAAAGACAACCTTCGTATAATCTGAAAGATCAGCATTCATCTGAAATACTAATCCTTGCCAATTACCATTAGGCGTATAAGTACCACCACCAGAACCATCAGGAGCCCAAGTTCCGCCCCAAGTTGAATTGTATTTATCAACAATGCTCACTTTTTCCTGCCCCCATGCCGCATTCCCTCCTACAAGGAGAATGGCAAGGAGCAGCATCACCCGGTGGGCGAGGCGCATCGGGGACTGACGAGAAATATTGTTTTGCAGTTGTGTCGTACTCTGATTGTTTCGTCTCATATCGTTTGATTGTTTTTTATTCCGTCATGACGGTAGTTTTACCTACAAATCTGCCTTAAGGCAGCCTTTGCACTTGTTTATAAACATATTCAGATGCAAAGATACAAAAAAAAACATAATTCATGCAAATAAACTAAGCAATGCCCTCATGTTAAAGATTATTTAACACATTCACACATTGTCTTCGGCTGAAACTTGGCACGTTATTTGAACTATCGATCCAACCAAAGGCTCTCAAGCCCAAAGTTCTAACCATCAGACAAAAAAGCAGGCATCCCCACCAATCGAGGTGAGGATGCTCTTTTTATCTTGCCAACAATTTCTTCGTCTTGCGGTCGTTCTCCGTCTCAGCCTCGATGATATAGACACCCGCCACGGGCAGTGTGAAGCCGTACTCCGCCGACTGCGGGCTGGCCGAGTGGATCAGTCGTCCAGCCGTGTCGAAGCATCTGACGCTGACGATAGGCTCAGCCGTAGAGGCAATCACCTTTGCCGTCAGACCCTCGGTGAAGATCTGCAGGTGGGTCTCCTCGGCGGCAACCTTCTGGTTCAGGCTGCGCACGATGTAGTAGCGGTTCTGTGTCTGTCCGCTGACGGTCACCTTCATACCCGACTCCAGCGGCATGAGCTTCTGCTCCAGTGCGTCGTAGAAAGCCACGCTGTCGCCCAGCAGTTCCACACCCTGGAAGGTCAGCGTGCAAGGAGCATCGCTCGTCGACTCCACACCGATCGGCAGGCTGCGGAAGTCGTGGATGCTATTGATGGTCGTGGCCAGTCGTCCGCAGAGGGTGTAGACCGTCGGGGCATTCTCGAAGTCGGAGTTGATGAACACCTCCGTATCCTCCTCAGGCAGGAAGTCGTTGCTGGCTCCACCACGCTGCATCACCAGGGCGCTGGTTTCGCTGTCATCCCGCTGAGCCGTGATGACAAGTCCTAAGAGGTCGCTGTCTGAACCACGAGTCTTCAGATTATACTCCGGCATGGCGGTATCTTGCTTGTAACTATAGATAATCACTTGGTCGGTGATATCCTCGATGACAGGGGTTCCATCATTATTGAACACAGGCTCCACCGCTTGTAACAATTTACGCTGACCCGTAGTTTCATCAATAACAGGATTTCCTTCTATATCGAGTTCATATACATAAATCGGGTTACCCTGCCCATCCGTCTTAGGAGTACCATCTTCATTAAGCTCCTGGACATAAACAGGATTACCTTGGTCGTCAACCTTGGGCTGGGTTTTCTGCCTTGTACCCACGACAATGGTATATGGAGTACCATTTTCCTTATCCTTTTTACCAAAGCGTGTCTGAGCCTGCATGGCTGCCGTGAAACTGATGGTGGTAGCCTCACCAGCTGTAGTGGCCTGTACGAAGAAGCCCTGTCCAGGAGCCACAACGGCTTCAGCAGTCTCGAAGTTATAAGTAGTTCCATCAGAGGTAACCCATTCGTCATCAGGTGCCTGCTGCACCAACTGCTGACGAGGATTCTGACCCGTACCCGTTGTCAGCAGCCAGTATTTCTTCTTCAGTCCTGTATTTACTTCAAAAAACTTCTTCATATTCAGACCGCAGGGGAACGGGTTCTCCACCAAGTAGAAGCCGAGGTTAGATGCTCCAACTGATACTGTTTCCTCAATGGGTCGGAGTGTCAAAGGGAGGGCGTTATCACCTTTTTGTGTCGGTATACGGGTAATGGTTCTGTCACCATAGCCATAATGGGCATCGTCACCACTGACTGGGTTATACTTCGTTTCTGTTTCAGCCTTTTGTGTAGAAGCCGGCAGCAACAGGTCTGTCTTCAGGCGCCCACGATTCTTGGCGCGATTCAATGCACTCTGCACGGCACTAAGATCTGTATTGGTACCACTGACATCCTGATCAAAGTTCCAATACTTGTAAATCAGATCCTCCTTGGGTAGACGTACCACCGTTACGTTATCACTTTGGTCATTGTCAGTTCCTTTCAGATGATTCATCACCATCACCGAGAAGCCGCCCTTGGCGTAATCCACAGTAGCATCATTATAGGTATTACTCCAGATGCCCTTGATGGCCACATTAGCCTTCTTGCCAACCATCGGCTTATAGCCCAAACGGTCAAGATAAGCATCAGCGCCGGCAGTATTCCAACTATTATCGTTGCCCCAGGCACCTTGGCTGGCAGAGCCGCCATCTACCAAGTCGTTCGGATTGTCAGCAGTAGAATAGGAGGACTCCACCTCATAGAGCACAGCCTTGGCCTTGTCCCAACTGCGCTGGTAGATGGCAGGGTTATAGCGATCGTAATCATTAGCATTAAACGTGACAGGCTCGTAATAAGTCGTCTTTTGCTGGGCAGTCTTCTTAGGAGCATACCACTCTCCTGAGATCGTACCCTGTAGGGCAGAGCCCATCAGATACCAGCGTCTGTTGTCGAGCTGATACTCCATCCAAGCATTATTGTAGTTCAGCAGATAAGCATTCAGCAGTTCAGCACCAGCCTGGAAGGCTATCTCGTCACAGCTGTTTACCTGATACATCTCTGCAATAAGGTCACCACTACGTCCTTTGTCGGGGTTACCGCCGTAAACCTCTGCCCATTTGTCAAAGCTGCGAGCCTGCATGTCGAAGCGCAATATCGCCGTTGCCGTAGCCTTGGTAGGCTCCGCAGCTCCTGAAGTGCCATCCCATCCGTCTTTATCACGCAGGTTGGGGAACGGATACGATGTGAGATCACCCTTTCCGTCAAGGGCATCATAGAGCACAGGTGCATCGCCCCATTCGTTGTTCTTTATCAGGACATGGGTGCAATAGAGCGGTGCAAAGCCCTTTCGCAGCAAGCGATCCTTGGCCGTACGATAGTTGGAAGAATTAGTCGTGTATTCAGCCAAAGGCGAGGTGCTTGGCAGGTCATTTGTGCGGTACAATTCGTTATTGTTCAAAGGAGAACTTGAAGTCGGCTCATCAATGGATGACCTCAGATTTCCATCTGCTCTTCGCCAGTTCTGGTCGTTGTTCCAGTCTGTATTGCCGGCAGCACCCGTCCAAACCTCATAATCAGGCACAATCTTCAGGTTCAGGAGCAGCGTTCCGTCGCAGGCATTGGCATCATCAGCTTCCTTAAATGGCAGACTGAGTGTATAAGTATAGCCCTCACGTACATCGAAGTTATCTGTAAAGTAGACACACAGGCGGTTATAGCCATTCGGATCTTCTTTTCTTGCCTCCAACTTTACTATCTTTCCGACGATAGGCAGTGAACCTGTTGTTTTCATTTCACTATAGATAGACTTATCCCCAGTGGGATCGTCCGTCGATGCCAGATAGACATTATAGTCTGATGCCATCTCAATCGTAGTTGACGCATTGCGTATAGGCAGCCAGAGGTATTTGAGATCAGCATAGTTTGCCGGCAACTTCGGCGCTTCAGTCTTTTCACCATGCTGCACTACTTTGAACTGTGCCTTCTTAGCCAGTCGGATACTCAGCACAGGGTCACTGTCCGTTGGATATGCATAGCTGGTAAAACCATTCTCACCAGATACGAAGCCACACTTCAGTATAGGTGCCTTCTCACCAATCTTCAAGCTCAAGCCTTGTGGTTCATCACAGAAGTAAGCCACGTCGTTACGGCCTTCATTATTTAATGCCATCTCGAAATCGCCGTCATGGATAGGGCAAGCCACGAAATAGCAATAAGGATTTTCGTCGCTAACTTTCTGTGCAGGAATGTTTATCGATTTCTGGTGCAGGATAAGCTGTCCTTTGTCTACCAGTTCCTGCAGATACTCTATCATATCCACAGTCAAATTTGGTGTCTTATTCAGATGCCTAATGATGCCATCGAGCGAAGTGATTCCCGGATAGTAGGCACGCAGTGCAGACAAGGCCTCGTCAAGGCGTACGCCTTTGCTACTGACTTGAGCGTGATAGTTTTCCAATGTAGCCAGCAATTTCGGTTCGTGGGTGTTAGGATCGATGGTCGGATCTCCCAGCCACCAGTCGAAGTTCAGATCCTTCAGGGGTATGAGGTTTCCATTCACGTCATAACCCTTCAGGTTTGCGAGTACTGTAGGTATCTTTCCTTCGCACACCATCAAATTCTCTGTCACATCCGAAGACTCCATGCTTAACAGCTGATACGGCGGCTCTATTTGGAACACGCTGGCCTTAGTACATTCCGAGCAGAGGTTGAAGGCGGTAAAAGGATGCCCTGGAGTAGTAATCTCTTGAGAGGTATTTATAATATAATAGTCGGTATTAGTCTTCC
>Ga0310694_10005464_pt1 | contig 12155 bp, 8 predicted proteins | sample 174DNAGHGhighgp2_FD_203884 | JGI IMG/M metagenome (GOLD analysis project Ga0310694, IMG submission 203884) | Sheep rumen microbial communities from Palmerston North, Manawatu-Wanganui, New Zealand - 1742 DNA GHGhigh gp2 (v2) (version 2) | ecosystem: Host-associated > Mammals > Digestive system >...
TGTGCTGTCGCCATGTCCCACATACACCTGAGCGCCTAATAAACTGGCGCTTAAGCTTGCTTCGAATGCTTGAGGACGTTTGTAGGTAATGTCTAAGACCGATGACATCTTGTCTCCATATTGAGCACTATAGCCACCGGCAGAGAAACGGACATTCTCCACCATCTCGGGGTTGACAAAACTGAGTCCTTCTTGTTGACCCGAGCGAATGAGTAACGGCCTGTGCACTTCGATTCCGTTCACATACACGGAGTTCTCGTCGAATGAACCTCCACGTACGTTGTATTGGCTGCTCAGTTCGTTGGTCTGACTCACACCGGCAAATGTAATCAGCAGACTTTCAATAGATCCGCCCGTAGCGTCCGGCATTATACGCGTGGCAGAGGCATCTATATAATCCATCGTGCCCTGTGTATGCTTGATTCCTCGTACTTCGATTTCGTCAAGCCATTGTTCATCGGTTAGTAACTGGACGTTTATGTTCAAGACATCGTGCAAATCGATAATTCGCTGTTGCACACTCGTATAACCGACCATTGAGAAAGAGATCACAATGGTGTCGGCTTCTTCCAACAGCAGTTCATAATAGCCGTTCTTGTTCGTCGTAGTTCCAATTGGCAGGTCTGAATCTAAAGAAACAACGTTGGCGAATTCGATGCCGACATTGTCTTGGTCAACTACATATCCATAGACACGCACATTGCGGCTGTATGCCAAAGGCATCAGGCTAAGCATTAATAGCAACAACAATATATTTTTTCGTACGCGCGTGTGCATTATCATCCATTTTAGCGCACAAAGGTACTGCTTTTTTTTTATATCCGCAAGGAAAAAGGAAAAAAACGTTGTTTTATTTGCGTATATGCGAATTTTTTTGTACCTTTGCAGCCGTAATTAAAAATCTTGTATTGTGAAAAATGCAATTGTTCGTTTTTGCGGAGATTCGGGTGATGGCATGCAACTAACGGGTAACTTGTTTGCCCAATTGGGAGCAGAATTAGGTCACGAAATCTCCACACTTCCGGATTTTCCGGCAGAGATAAGAGCGCCGCAAGGTACATTAGGCGGCGTAAGTGGTTTTCAAGTTGAGTTAGGGAGTGAAGTATATACTCCCGGAGATAAAGCGGATGTTATTGTGGCTATGAACGCTGCGGCGTTGAAAGTGTGCACGTTAGGCAGCCATTTTAATCACCCGCAGGCTCATTACGATGATGACTTTGCTCTCTATCATCGTTATGCCGTTGTTATCGTGGATACGGATTCTCTGAGTCCAAAAGATTTGGAGAAAGCGCAGTACCATACGGATAATCCCTTTACGGAGCTTGGTATTCCGGAGTCCGTACAAATTGTGCCGGTGGCGCTGACCTCGCTTACCAAAGAGGCGTTGAAAGAGTCCGATATGGATAACAAAGCCGTTCTTAAATGCCGGAATATGTTCGCATTGGGCTTGATTTACTGGCTGTTTGATGAACCGATGGAAAAAGCGATTCATTTGCTGGAGGACAAATTTAAAAAGAAACCCGCCCTCATTGCTCCTAACACCAAGGTAATGGTGGATGGGTATAATTATGGTCAGAATCTGGCGCTGAATATTAATCGGATCCACTTGGATGGTCATCCCGCCGAGGCACACGGAAAATATACGTCTATAGCCGGAAACCGGGCTACTGCGTTTGGATTGATTGCCGCGGCGGAGAAAGCAGGAAAGCATCTTTTCCTTGGTTCTTATCCTATTACGCCGGCGACAGACATCTTGCATGAATTGGCTTCGCGCAAGGATATGAACGTGATGGCCGTTCAGGCAGAGGATGAGATAGCAGGTGTATGCACGGCTATCGGCGCTGCATTTGCCGGCGATTTGGCCTGTACCACAACTTCCGGACCGGGTTTGAGTCTCAAATCAGAGGCTATTGGTTTAGCCGTTATGGCAGAGTTGCCTTTGGTGGTCGTGGATGTGCAGAGAGGTGGTCCATCTACCGGACTTCCCACGAAAACTGAGCAAACAGACCTCCTGCAGGCGCTGTATGGCCGCAATGGAGAATGTCCGGTGGTCGTACTTGCGGCATCGAGTAGTGCCAATTGTTTTGATTTCGCGTACGAGGCTTGCCGGATAGCGTTGGAGAATATGACACCCGTTATTTTGCTGACAGATACCTATTTGGCGAATGGAACGGCATTGTGGCGTATTCCTCAAATGAATGAGTTGTCGGAAATCCATCCGCAATGTGTTCCCGAGGAACTGAAAGGGAAGTATAATCCTGCCTTGAGGGACGAGCGAGGCGTGCGTTACTGGGCGTTTCCCGGTATGGAGGGGTACGAACACAGGAATATAGGTCTTGAGCGTGATGCACAGCGTGGTACAATCTCGACCAATCCTGAGAATCACGAGCAAATGGTACGAGCACGGCAGCAAAAGATAGCGCAGATAGCTAATCAAATTCCCGAGTTGAAAGTGATAAAAGGGCGAAAAGATAGTTCTTCGGAAATTCTCTTGGTAGGTTGGGGTAGTACAGAAGGACATCTTCATGCTGCCGCCAACGAACTGGGCTGTGACCTCGTGCAGTTTAATTACATTTGTCCTCTTCCCCGCAACACGCGTGAAATATTGAGCAGGTACAAACGCATCATCGTTTGCGAACTGAATACCGGTCAATTCGCGACATACCTGCGTTCGCAAATACCCGGACTTGAATTGGAACAGTATAATGAAATACAGGGACAACCGTTTGCGGTGGAAAGAATTGTCAAATTTGTAAAAAATAATGAATCGGTAAAGGAATAACGCAACATCGAAATATTGAAAAATATATGGAACCACAAGAATTCAAATCCGACCAATATGTACGTTTCTGCCCGGGATGCGGAGACCACGCGATATGTATGGCATTGCAGAAGGCGATGGCGCAAATAGGCATCCCGACGCACAAAGTGGCTGTAATTTCCGGTATAGGTTGTTCCAGCCGAATGCCGCATTATCTTAATACATACGGCTTTAATACCATCCACGGTCGCGGAGGCGCGATAGCTACGGGAGTCAAAACAAGCCATCCGGAATTGACGGTTTGGCAAATGTCGGGCGATGGAGATTGTCTCGCTATCGGGGGTAATCATTTTATTCATGAAATTCGGCGCAATGTGAATCTCAATGTGTGCATGTTCAATAACCGCATTTATGGTTTGACCAAAGGTCAGTATTCTCCTACGAGCCCCAAAGGATTTGTGTCCAAATCGTCGCCATTCGGCACGGTGGAGCGTCCGTTTGTTCCTGCCCAACTCGTGCTTGGAGCGGGAGGTACATTCTTTGCACGTACATTGGATGTGGATATGCCGACAACGGTTGAGAGTCTCGTTGCCGCACAGAAGCACAACGGGTGCTCTGTCGTAGAATGTCTTGTCAATTGTGTGATTTTTAATAATGGTACACACGCTTGGATAGCCGATAGAGAACAACGTGCTGAGCACTCGATTATCCTGAGGCATGGACAGAAAATGATTTTCGGAAAAGATAACGATAAAGGTCTCGCGGTTGTCATTGATCCAAAAACTTTTGTCCCTGAGATAATCGTAGTTCCTGCTGATGACCCGCGTGTCCTGACGCACGATGCTCAACAGCCGGATCCGACGCTTCATCGTCTCTTAGCACTCATGGGGCAGCAGAGGTATATGGAATGTAATAATGATTGTCCGGTTAACGACGCATTGCCCGTTGCCCTTGGTGTCATTAGAAATGTGGAAGCGGAGACTTATGATGATGCTGTTAATAAACAAATTGCCGACGTTCGTAACAAGGCTAAAGCACATTGTTTCGACGAACTGACGGCAACTCTGGATAGTTGGCAGATGTAAATACTGCCTATAAGGGTAAATAGATTACTTGTTTGGTCTTGAACCAATCACTTTCGAACCATTGGCTGCAGGGGGTAACCTCTGCAGTTTTTATAAATGGAGCTATTTCGGCTTGCAAATCTCCGCCTTTTAGCACAACGAGACCATTAGGTACTGCATTACGGTGTTTGTTTGAAATGTTTTTGCGTACCAGTTTGACCAACTCGGGAAGAGGCATTACGGCGCGGCTGACTATGAAATCAAATTTCTGTTTTTCTTCCTCTACACGCTCTTGCTTGCAAACCACGTTGCTTAACCCCAATGATTGCGCAACTTCGGATGCTACCTTTATTTTCTTTCCGATAGAATCAATCAGCAGAAACTCGCATTCAGGGAATAGAATGGCTAATGGTATTCCGGGAAATCCACCACCGGTACCGACGTCCATAATCGTTGTTCCCGGTTGAAAAGGAAGCAGTTTGGCTATAGCCAGAGAGTGGAGTACATGATGTTCGTACAAATGGTCAATGTCTTTGCGCGAAATGACATTGATTTTGCTATTCCAATCGCGATAAAGAGCGTCAAGCTGAACGAATTGTTCGGCCTGACGCTCATTTAATTTGAAGTAATCGGTAATCAGCATAATTTACAAGGGTCATAATTTGACTTTGCTCATACCTTCAAATAATAATCAACAATTAACTATTCTGCCATATTGGTGAATACGTTTTGCACATCTTCATCCTCTTCGATTTTGTCAATGAGTTTCTGTACGGACTCTCGCTGGTCTTCCGGTAGCTCTTTCGTGTCGTTGGGAATACGGACAAATTCGATCGATTGAATCTCAAAACCGTTATCCTCAAGGTATTTCTGCATATTGATGGCCTCGTTGAAGTCGGAATAAATAACGATTGTGTTCTCCTCTTCGTCCACACCCAGTTCCTCAACGCCGAAATCGATCAATTCGAGTTCCAGTTCATCCAGGTCTATACCTTCTTTCATCGTCACGGTAAAGCATGCCTTGCGGTCAAAGAGGAATTGTAGACTACCTTGTGTGCCAAGCGTTCCGCCGAATTTGGTGAAATAGGAGCGGATATTAGCTACCGTACGCATGTGGTTGTCCGTAGCCGTCTCTACGAAAATGGCAATACCATGTGGACCATATCCTTCGTAATTGATTTCCTTATAGCCCTCCGATGATTTGTCGGTTGCTTTTTTGATGGCACGGTCGATGTTATCTTTGGGCATGTTCTCGCGCTTGCATTGTTGAATCAATGCACGCAGACGAGGATTCGAATCAGGATCAGGACCTCCCTCACGGGCTGCAATTGTGATCTCTTTGCCTAATTTGGTGAATGTGCGGGACATGTGTCCCCATCTTTTCAGTTTGGTTGCTTTGCGATATTCAAAAGCTCTTCCCATAGTTGTTGTTTTTTGATTGTTAATAAATGAGTTAAACGGCGGCCGGTCAAAGCCGCCGTTCATAGAGAGGGTTATTCCTCTTTCTTTTCTGCTTCCTCTGCTTCGGGTGCTTCTGGAGCTTTGTCTGCGTGGTCAAGAATGGTCTCAACATGAACTTCCTCGAACGTAATCTTGAACTCAACGCGGCGGTTCTTCTGACGTCCGGCTGCGGTCTTGTTGTCCGCTATCGGGCGAGTTAAACCATAACCGTGAGCTGACATGCGTTCGGCAGGAACACCTTGGTCAAGCAGGTATTTCATTACTGCATTGGCACGCTGGTCAGAGAGTCTCATGTTATAGTCTTCCTTACCTACGTTGTCCGTATGACCTTGAACCTCAATGATATAATTCTTATTCTCAATGAAGATATCAGCGATTTGGTTCAGTAGCGGGTAGGACTTCGGCTTGATAGTGGACTTGCCGGTCTCAAACTCTATTCCCTGCATTGCTTTCTGGAGCAATTGGCGTACCTCACGCTTGATTTCAGGACAACCTTTGTTCGCCTTAACACCGGGAACGGTAGGACATTCGTCTTCGTAATCAAGAATGCCATCACCATCCGTGTCTTTCGGGCAACCGAACTCATCAACAAATCCGATGGCTTTCTTCGGCGTGTTCGGACATTTGTCTTTGTAATCGGCAACACCATCGCCATCGCTGTCTATCGGGCAACCATGCTTGTCAACTGTGCCTCTTGCCTCTTCCGGCGTTCCTGGACAATGATCAATATAATCAGGTACTCCATCCTTATCTTCGTCAAGAGGACAACCGAACTCATCTACTTTTCCGCGTGCTTCTGCCGGAGTGTCAGGACATTTGTCCATATAATCCTCTACACCATCGCCATCGGTATCTTTTGCGCAACCATGCTCGTTAACGGTACTAATGGCTTCTGCCGGGGTGTTCGGACATTCGTCCAGATAATCAGGTACTCCATCGCCATCAGTATCTTTCGGGCAACCTTTTTCGTCAACCTTACCTTGAGCGGCTACTGGCGTGTTCGGACATTCGTCCAAATAATCGGGTACTCCATCACCATCTGTATCTTTCGGGCAACCGGACTCATCTACTTTGCCCCAAGCTTCTTCCGGAGTGTTCGGACATTTGTCCAGATAATCAGGCACTTTGTCTCCATCGCTATCAAGCGGACAACCGTTTTCATCCACATAACCGATAGCCTCTGAAGGGGTTCCGGGACATTTATCCAAATAATCGGGGACACCATCCTTGTCTTCGTCAACAGGACAACCTTTCTCGTCAACTACTACACCACGCGGGGTATTCGGACACATGTCAAGTTTGTCAATAACGCCGTCCTTGTCTTTGTCGCGGTGGTTGGTTCCCCATACAATGGAGAAGCCCAGAGCCAAATTAACCATTTTCGCTTTGTCCGGGAGAAGGTATTTTTTGGGGGCAGTCGGGTCGTTGCCGCTCGGCAATGCAGCGTAACTCGTTGGAATATAATCCATTGCGAGTGTCAAGTTGATTCCATCGTACGGCATAATGCTCAATCCGGCGCCGATGTTGCTGTACTTGCCGTTGTTCATCAGCGAGTAGGAGAGGGCAAGACTCAACCAGTTGAAGGGGCGGAATGCAGCACCGAGCGTCAATTCTTCATATAGACGTGCGTTGTACAATCGGGTAGCGGATACGATGCCTACGCCTACGCGGTTGTCCCAGAAATTGGCATCCAAACCTACGTTCAGGCGGGCGGAAGCCATCTTCGCCGCACCGACTCCACTGCGTTTCATGTTTACCCCGTTCAACAGACCTTTGAGGTTATCTACCGCCTCATCAAGCACTTTCTGGCTCGAGAAATTGCCTTCCTCATCGCGGTATTTCGGGTCGTTGTATTCGATCTCGCCGACGCCGGTAAATACCGTGTCAACAGATGCGGTGAATGTATTAGCTTTGTTCCAATAGATGAAACCTAAGTCCGTCAAGCCTACGTTAAGTTGCAGCATTTCAATCGGTTTATATACAAAACCGAGGTCAATGGCGGCTCCGATGCCTGAGGGCTTGAGAAGTTGTCTTGCCAATGCTTTATAATCACTGGTGTTGATTAACTGGTTTTTGTCAAAGGTGCCGTCTGTAAAGGCGGTATAAATCTCTCCGACACTCTTGCCATCTATAAAGGAGGCCAAGTACTCCGTATTTACTGGTCCGGCAAAATCTACGCCCATGGTGCCGTGAATACGCCATTCTTTCGTGCTCGCATCTATATTGAGATTCCGCGCATTAAATCCTCCATACGCTTGACCTAAAAGGATTTTCAACTTTCCACCTACTGTCCATTTCTCATTGATACGATGGCTGTAACCGCCGCTGATTTCGGCATATAGCGAACCACGCATGCCTAAACCGGAGAGAGCAATGGTGTTGATTCCCTCCAAATTCCTCATTCCTCCGCCAAATGCGAACGAGAAGAGGGATTTGGGAAGTGTATTCCCTAATTCGATTCGTTCGTTGACTCCGAATGTGAAATAGCCGTTTTCCTTAATGCGGAATCCGAAATTAAGCAAGCCAAACGTCATTTCTCCGTTGATGAGGGTCATCGAACTGATGCGGTTGAGAAAAGCCTGCTTGTCTGCGTTCGGATGAAGTGGAGTAATGGTGTTACCCGTTAATGGATCTACAAAGAATATGTCGCTTAAGGTGAGCGAATTGTTTCCGAATCCGATGGTCGTCCAACCCAGTGGCGTAAAATTGATAAAACCGTTACTTACAGGTTGGAAAGCAGGGTTGATCGTATGGCGCATCGGAGCATTCTCCATGAAATAGAGTGTGTTCACTTGTTGAGCCTGGATGCTGAGCGTGAAAACTGCCGCAAGGGCTGCTACGATAATTCTTTTCATTGCTTTCATAGCTTAGTCCTCCTTATTTGTTTTCTTTGGTGAAATTCATGATTGCATCAGCGTCTGCTGCTATACCGATGCGTATCTTCAATTGGTCGGTATCTTTGATACGGATATCTACCATCCCCTTATCGTACGCTTCCTGAAGAGAGGCGTTATCCAAAATTACTGTGAAGGTAATCTTGTTTATCTTTTGGAACATATCCAGTTTCTCTTTGCTAAGATAGGCGATTATCGTTGTCTCGCCAGGACCTGATCTGTGCCAACCTCCATCACTCGTAAACTGCGGTGCTGCCAGAGTAATGGTATCTTGTGTGAATAATTGCAGAGGCTCGCCTTTGGCGTCTTTGATTATATTTCCTGCTGCATCCAGACAGCGCATCGTTCCTTTCACCGCTACGGGCACGTAGTTTTGAGCATACAGGAACAGCTTGACGTCTGAGGTCTTTACTGTGTCCACTGCTTTTACTTCTTGCAGCAGAGAATCAAGCGTCCATTTGCTGAGATTAACGTCCTTTATTGTATCGGAATAATCGATATATAATCCGTTTTCGAACATCAATGGAAGGGTTCCCAGGGCGCGTACTTTGATTGCCGTGTTAGGCGTAATACGCAACTGAGGGGTTTGACCTTGGTCGAACTTAACGGAGAATCGGTAACCCAACATACGGGGCATGTTCGCAAATAAACGGTCTATTCGACCTCCCTCCGCACTCTTGTCAAAATGCACTTTCATGTTCGAAGAAATGGCGCCGATAGGGCTGTCAAGTGATAACCACTCCCAGGGAGTAAAGGTGAAACGGCGGGTGGTGTCACGATATGGACCAAACTCGGTAAACGTGCGGTGGTCCTCATAATCGGAGACAAACAAGTATGCGCTGTCAATATAGAGAGCACCCGCTACTTGAGTCTGAATATCTACATCTATTGTAGGATCCGTAAACGGCAGTTTGGCTCGGGTGAGAAAATCCAACGCACCCCAGTTCTGACCAAGGTCGATTATAGCCTCATCGTGCATATCTTTCGATGGAGTGAACCAACCCCAGATAGCGGAATAATCGATGAACTGTACGCCTAATTGGTAATTGAATTTAGCCGTTGTCGGGATGGACACTTTTTGTCCGGCGGGGATTGTCAGAGTGAAATGAGCCGCGAACTCGCACGTGTCAACCACATTGTTCAGGTATTCTGACAAACTCTTCGGAAAACGGTTTTTCATCAGAACAAGGCTGAAATTGTCAACGGACGTAGGAATGGTCTGATTGTATCCGTAGGAATCCTTCGTCTTGTCATAAACGGTCATCGTGTTGCCTGAGGAACGGTTGATCTGAGGACCTAAATCAAGGGTTACTTTGTCTATCCACTCCCAGTTCAACGGCAGGTCTATCGGAGATATGGTCGATGTGAAACTTGCCAACTCGACGAATGCACTATCAATACGCATGCTGTCAAGAGAACCCGATGTGTTGATGCCGTTCAACTGCAATTTTAATGGAAAATCCAACGTCACAGGGCTGCCGGTGCCTGTAATCTTACCATCGGCGCCTATCAAGCCCTTGGCCTGTACTTGTTCATAAACTTTCAGCTTGACTGGAGCTGAGGATACATACTGCGCCAAATCTACCTGACGGTAGTTCCGGGCGATGGAAGTGTCAATCTTCAACGTGAGTACGCCTTGATTGTTAACGGAATCAATGTACAGATAAGGAATGTTACCACCCACAAAATCGCTCACTTGGAGACTAAGCGTGCCTATCGGAAGGGCGACACCCATCTCTACTTCGGCTTTCGGGTCTATGTTGTCAAGGTCTATCTTGGAATGACAGCCTGACGACAACAATCCTACTGCGATTGCAATAATTGCATTTAGATGTCTGAAATTCATAATTTATAAATAGTTTTGTTTGTTAGTGTCAATTTTGCCTGCAAAATTACAAAAAAAATCTGACATACGCAAGGTTTTAGGCGTTTTTTTTATAAAAAAATGCGTTATATGCGCTAAATGCAGAATTTATAGCACGATTTTAGCGGAGAAGGTATATTTTTTCGGTCGCACGCGTTACTGCGGTGTATAGCCAACGGGTATATTCAACGACTTCTTCCGCCGATAAGCCGCTTAGCCACTCCTCGCCTAATCCCGAATCAATATACACGTGTCGCCACTGACCGCCTTGAGCCTTGTGGCACGTCACGCAATAGGCAAAACGAATTTGGAGAGCATTGTAATAAGGAGATGCATAAATCTGTTTCACCAGCTCTTTACGGTTCCGAATATCCGGATAATCTTCCGAAATGCGTGAGAAGAGTTCCTTTTGCATCATATAGTTGCTTTCCGGGCTGTCGGTCGTCAACGTATCAAGCCACACTAACGCTTCTATCTCACAATGGTAATCTACGGAACGAAGCGACGCTTTCGCAAAATGGAATCCGTACATCTCATGACGATTACTCAAACGTTCGATCTCGTACATGTCGCCATTGGCGATAAAATCCAAATCTTCGTACTCTTCAGCCCAAAAATAATTGTTTTTGGTTACCATCACTCGGTCTCCGTTGGATAAATCATCTTCTTTCCATAATATACGCGCGCGCACACCTTTGTTGTAAAGGTTGGTCATTTTGTTGCTGCGGGCGATAATGAGGGTTTCTTCGGGACCTGCTTCGCGCCAACTGTTTTCTAATTGTTCTATCACTTCAGTCCCCTTTAACTGGACGACATCTTTGCCGTTGGGCTCCAGACTAATCGGTTTTTTAGATGCGTATGGATGATTGAGAAGCTCTCTCACTCGCGTTGCCTCGCTTAGAATTCCGCTGTCTAACGCCTGACGTGCCACTTGAGTTAACTGATAACTCACACACGATAAATGGTAATTTTGATTCATGTAATCGGCATTGAGGGCGGGACTGTTTATGCTGCCTACCGGAGGTAATTGGGCGTCATCGCCAACCAGTAACATGCTGCAACCTTGGCGGTTATAGACATACCTCACCAAGTCGTCCAGCAGGCAGCCGCTGCCGAAAGTACCGTTGTCACGGTTGCCGCTCAGCATGGAGGCTTCATCGATAATGAACAACGTGTTCCTATGCAGATTATCTGATAAGGAGAATGATTCAGAGCCTAATTGATTCTGGCGGTATATTTTTTTGTGAATGGTATAGGCTTGTTCGCCGGAGTAGTGGCTCAGCACTTTGGCGGCACGGCCCGTAGGAGCCAGCAATACACAGGGCTGATGGAGACCGTGCAGAGCGCGTACTAAAGCACTCGTCACGCTCGTCTTGCCCGTGCCGGCATAACCGCATAGTATAAACGCTTTGCGCTCTTCACGTGACACTAAAAAAGAACCAAGGGCTTCAAATAGCCCTGATTTCTCTTCATTTGGCGCAAACGGCAATTCCGATTTTATACGTCCTATGATAAAATCTCTCAGCATCAAACAAGGTGGCTATTCGCGAGTACTAACTGCTTTTATTATGAGTACTACCTGCTTTTATCCTATCGTACATTATTTTATATATACGTAGTATATATACTTGTGATTTTGAATTTATTTTGTTAAAAATATTTGCATATGTCAGAAAAAAGCAGTACCTTTGCACTCGGTTTTAGATATAGAGCAAGTCCTATACGACCAGCTCCCTCTGAATTCCCCCAGGTCTTGACCGAAGCAAGGGTAGGAGGTTGTAGCGGTGCGATGTAGTAAGCTTGCTCTTTTTTTATCCCTCACTCCCTCATTCACTCATTCCCTCATTCACTCCACGCATTGTCCGGCTAAATTGTATATATGTCCGTAACGGACGATAAACACTTGGTTGCCGCGGATGATCTTGTATGGTTGGTCATTTGTCGGATTCAGAGGTAGTGTCATTCCCTCATCTTCGCCGCCCGTATAGGCTTTCCATGCATTGGGAATGCCATAGCCGTATTGGTACATGTCCGGTGTGGTATATCTGTCCGACGATTTGATTATTCGTTCGCGAATCTGCATTGCGTTCTCTTCCGGCAGAGCAGACCAT
>Ga0310694_10005465_pt1 | contig 12155 bp, 9 predicted proteins | sample 174DNAGHGhighgp2_FD_203884 | JGI IMG/M metagenome (GOLD analysis project Ga0310694, IMG submission 203884) | Sheep rumen microbial communities from Palmerston North, Manawatu-Wanganui, New Zealand - 1742 DNA GHGhigh gp2 (v2) (version 2) | ecosystem: Host-associated > Mammals > Digestive system >...
CAGTTTCTCGATCACACCTTTTGAATGACCGTGAGCCGTATCAATCACGATGGCATCAGCGCCGGCATCCACCAGTGCCTGCATACGCTCCAGGGTATCATTGGTTACTCCCACACCTGCAGCCACACGCAGACGACCTTTCTCGTCCTTGCATGCCATCGGCTTATCCTTAGCCTTGGTAATATCCTTGTAAGTGATCAGTCCTACCAATCGGTTCTCTTTGTCAACAACCGGCAGCTTTTCAATTTTGTTTTCCTGTAAAATCTGTGCGGCAGCAATCAAGTCTGTCTGCTGATGAGTCGTCACCAGGTTCTCCGATGTCATCACATCATCGATCTTGTTGTCCAACCTGCGCTCAAAACGCAAATCCCTGTTCGTCACGATACCAACCAGATGGTTCTCATCATCCACCACAGGGATACCTCCGATATGATACTCCGCCATCATCGCCAGTGCTTCAGCCACCGTACTGCCACGGCGGATCGTCACGGGATCGTAGATCATACCATTCTCTGCTCGTTTCACAATAGCCACCTCACGGGCTTGTGCCTCAATGGACATATTCTTATGGATAACGCCGATTCCACCCTCACGGGCAATAGCAATAGCCATGCTGCTCTCGGTCACCGTGTCCATCGCAGCCGTTACAAACGGCACGTTCAACTCGATGTTCCTCGAGAACTTGGTTTTCAACTCTACCGACTTGGGCAGTACTTCCGAATAAGCGGGAATCAAAAGGACGTCATCGAATGTCAAACCGTCCATCACAATTTTGTCTGCAACAAATGATGCCATATACTATTTGAAAATTTATTGCGTGCAAAATTAGCAATAAAAATCCACATACAAAATCCTTTTCACTAAAAACTTACCTTATTAATACGATTTAACGCGACCAAAGCATGAAAAACGTCAATGATCATCCTAGGATGTCACCCACGCTCCCGTGTTTCATCTGGTCGTTTGTCGATTTGGATTAGAAAACGTGCTTTTCATGACGAAGAGCCAGATAGCGGTTCACCACATTTACCGTAAGTTTGTCGGGCTGCGTGAGCAGTGACAGGATACCATATTGTCGGAGCGTATTGACGATCAGTCGTTGCTCATAGGCGAATTTCTCTGCGATGACATGCTGGAACAGTTCTTCCGTTGTCTCTGCCCGACTGTCGATGAAATCGTGCAGTTCTGCATCCTCGAAGAATACCACGAGCAGACGGTGACGACTGTTCAGCTGTCGCAGGTAGGGAAGTTGTCGCTCCAGATTCACTTTCCCCATGAAGTGTGTGTAGAGCACGAGCAGACTCCGTTTGCTGACATGTTGGTTGACATGCGCGTTCAGTGCAGAGAAATCCGTCTCGCCAAAGGTTGTCTGCTGGGCATAGAGCGTTTCCTGTAAGGTCTGCATATGTCCCGTATGCCGGGATGCAGGCACGAAGGTATCGAAACCTTCGGCGAAGGTGATCAGTCCTGCCTTGTCCTCCTTGTTCACTGCCACATACGAAAGCACCAGTGAGGCATTGATGGCATAGTCGAGGAGCGTCATCCCCTGGAAAGCCTGCTGCATGGTCCGTCCTTTGTCAATGATGTTATACACCTGTTGCGAGCGCTCATCCTGATAGACGTTCACCATCAGCTGATGACGGCGTGCTGTTGCCCGCCAGTTGATGGTACGGTAGTCATCACCTTGTACGTAATCCTTGATCTGTTCGAACTCCGTGAGGTTACCCACCTGTCTGATGCGTTTAATTCCCCGCTCACGGAGGTGGTTGCTGACAGCCAGCAGTTCATACTGCCGTAACATCATGAAAGAAGGATACACCTTCACATCCTGGGGATCTCCACAGGTATAGCGGCGCTGCACAAAGCCCAGGACAGTGGTGGCAAAGACGCGGATCACACCAAAGGAATAGACACCCCTGCTGACAGGCCGCAGGGAATAGCAGATGGTTCGTTCGCCATGGACGGGAACCTTCTCCTCAAAGCACACATCCCTTCTTTGGAACACCACAGGAGCCTCGTCAATCACCTCGATGCGTACAGAGAAGACGTAATGGTTCATCACGTGGAGCGTCACCCTGTTTTCATCCCCATTCGAGAACCTGTCGGCACAATGGCGTGAGGCTTCCATGCCCTTCTTGCTATAGAGTATCACCGTCTCGGCTATCGTCAGACACAGGAACACCAGCAGCAGCCACCGTCCGATATTGAACAGCGGTGCCACCAGATAACCTGCAGCCATCAGCAGGATCAGGAGAGTCATCACGATATAAAACCTACGAGTGAGATACAATTGAGCTTTGAACTTTGAGTTTTGAGTTTTGAACTTTGAGCTTTGAGCTTTGAACTTTGAACTTTATGATTACTCCTTTCTCCTTCCTCCTTTCTCCTTTCTCCTTCCTCCCGTCCTACTTCGGCACTTCCACCTTGTTAATCAGCCGTTGTGCAATTTTCAGGGGGGTATGACCTTCCATTTCCGCCTCAGCGGTGAGCAGCAGACGGTGCTGGAGCACAGAGGGAGCCACTGTCTGGATGTCCTCAGGTGTCACGAAGTCACGCCCCTGCATCAGGGCATAAGCTTTGGACGTGTGCAGGATGGCCACTGAGGCACGTGGTGAGGCCCCTAAGAACACGGCTTTGCTGGTACGTGTCTGTTGTACGATGGTGGCGATATAGCGCAGCAGCGACGGTTCCACGAACACCTGTTCAATCTGCTGTCGCATCCCCAGCAGTTCCTCCTTGGTAATCACCGGTTGGATCATGTCCAGACGCGTCAGTGTGGCATGCTGGTGATGGCGTGCCAGGATCTCCACCTCCTCATCGAGGGAAGGATATCCCATGGTGATCTTCATCATGAAACGGTCGGTCTGTGCCTCCGGCAGCTTGTACGTCCCCTCCTGCTCCACGGGGTTCTGAGTGGCCAGGATGGTGTAGATCTCGCCCATGCGGTGACTCTCCCCGTCGATGGTCACCTGTCGTTCCTCCATCACCTCGAAGAGAGCAGCCTGTGTCTTGGCGGGCGCACGGTTGATTTCATCCACCAAGACGATGTCTGCGAAGACAGGACCTGGATGGAAGTCAAACTCCTGACTTTTCATATTAAACACCGTGGTGCCCAGTACGTCACTCGGCATCAAGTCGGGTGTGAACTGCACCCTGCTGAAATCAGCATCGATCAGTCGGGCAACGAGACGTGCCAGCAGGGTCTTCGCCACGCCCGGCACCCCTTCGATGAGCACATGTCCATTGGCGAGGATGGCCGTCAGCACCAAGTCAACGGTCTGTTCCTGTCCCACCACCACCTGTGCGATCTGCTCTTTCAGCATCCGCACCTTCTCCGCAAAGCGGGTTACATCGGTTCTTGTACTGTTCTCTTCCATATCTTAGTCATTGATTGTTTCTCTTATCTGTCTCATCCTGCCGACGAGCATCCTCATGGTCTTGGCATCCACCGTCCTCTCCTCATCGTCGGAGAGTCGTCTGAGGGTATCCACCAGCGCTGCGATCTCCTTCTCCTCCACACCCGTCTGTGCCGAGATCACAGCGAAGGAACGCAGGTCATTCCCCCTGTCGTTCAGGTCAACTTGCAGCACGCGGCGGATCGTTTCTGTCAGGTATGCATATTGCTTCATCACCAGGTCGCGGTAATCCCCTTTCTGGTAGTATAGGGTACCGATCAGTTTCACGAATTCCAGACTGCGATTCTTGGGTTCCTCCACGACAGGAATTACCCGCTGACGACGTTTCGCGGTGAAGACCATGAAGACAAGAATGGTGAGGAATGACAGGATCACAGCCCAGCGCAGCGGTGGCTGTGAGAGGAAATAGCGCAGCGGTGACTGTTCCGCCTGTGCCGTTGCAGGGGTGTAAGCCTCCGTCCTCACCATCGGAAGACCTTTCATCTGGGTAAGCAGCCGGAAGACATAGTCATGGATATTTCCTTCCAGGATACCGTAGTTCGTGAAAGCCAGCGGTGTCATGGCGAGGATCACCTCCCCCTTTCCCACAGGGATAGCTACGGCTGTGGAGTATGACGCCGAATCGTTCTCCTCCTCATGCTGATGAGAGGTGTTCATGGCCAGGATCCTCCCTTTCACGGAGTCTGTATCTAACAGGATCTCGAAACTCGACAACTGGGGATAGAGATAATACTCTTTCCTGTCATAGACGGCATCAGCGATCCATGTGACGGTATCGAGTGTCAGTCCGCGCATCGCATATTCCCGTAAAGTGAGCTCATGATAATAGCCGTCCGTATCGAAGTGAAGGGTGTCACTCAGACAACTGGGCATGCCTCCGCTCACCAGCAGTATCTTACTGCCTTCTGCTGCCATGGCGAGTAAGTTGTCCACGTCCGTCTCACTCATGTTATACAGATACTCTGCCACCACCAGGACACCCATCCGACGATGTTCCCCCCGCAGCTGATAAAGTGTTTTCTTCGTCACCTCATAGCCGTCTGACAACGATGCCGACAGCACACTGTCGAAGACATAACAGCCAAAGGGCTGCTTATCGATATGACTGAACGAGGGATTCCACGAGAACCGTCGCGGCATTTGATACTCCATCACGAACACCAGGGCGAGGAATACCACCACAAAGGTGATGAACCAGCGATTGAACCTCATACCTCCCCTCCTTTCTCTCTGCTGACACGTCCTGTCACCTCATGCTGCAGGTCGCAGAGCCGGTGATACAATGACTCATCCGCCTCGAAGTTCCCATAGCGCACACGCAGGAAATGGTTCGTGAGTTCACGGAAGGCGGGATGTCTGCATTCATACACATACTGTGTGGGTGTCTTGTATAGCTGCCAGTCGATGCGTCCTGTGTCACTCAGCTGTCGCAAGGTTTGCAGATAGACCCAGCGCACTGCTGCCGTATAATTGTCCTTCGCCACCGCCCGTGCGATCTCCCCTTCGAAGTCGATGCCATAGATCGTCTCCTCTCCCTCCATCTCATCGGTCTGCCGTCCGCTCTTGGCGAAGAACCCGGGATGGGTACGATAGAGATACCACACGATCAGACCGATCAGTGCCACTCCTGCCATGACGATCAGGGGCAGGGTGAGACGAGAACCCATCACCTCACCAAAGAGACTGTTCAAGAAATCATTAATCTGCTGCAACAGCCATTCCATCAGGTTCACCCGCGGAGCCACCAGCTCACGACCATAGTCGTAAGCACCGTCGCTCCGCCAAAGGGAAAGCTGGAGGGTATCGCAGGAGAGGGTGTCGGACATGAGGGATGAGGGATGAGGGATGAGGGATGAAGGATGAGGGATGAGGGATTAGAGGGTCTCGAAGTGTTCGATATCGTCCTGCACCGTCACGTGGTCGATTTTCTCACTGGCATGTCCGTATTGATAGGCGTTACCCACAAAGAGGATTGTGTAGGTGAGGTAGGCACCCAGGCACTGGATCACTCCCAGGATATACGTCAGGAAGCTGTAGCCCACCGTTGACGTGATGCTGTCCTCCGCGTTCTGCATCGAGAATATGCCTTTGAAGACCATCGCGAACTCCCACGGCAGCAGCGTGATCATCTGCAGCACGCTGGCAATCAGGGTGAGTACGAAGAATACGGCAAAGATACCGCCCCAGGTCTTGAATCCCAGACGGAACGCCTTCACGAAGGCATCGATCACGTTCAATTCCTCAAAGAGATACACGGGTGCAGCCAGGGATAAGGGCAGGAGCGCCACCAGGGCCAGGAGATAGCCTACCACAAGGAGAACCGGTGACACCAGGGCCAGCAGTACCACGAGGGCAATGACCACCACACCCAGCAGGATACCGGCTAAGACCAGTACGGCAGCACGTTTCATGTTCCGTTTCAGCAATGGCCACACCTCACTGTACAACACATCCTTCAGACGGTTGTCACGCTGCTCATACAGGCGCATCAGGGTATAGAGCACACTGAGCAGCAGCACCGATCCCACCGCGTAGAAAATGGCGGTGGCCAGTGCATAGGCTATCAGACTGCTCATCGATGAGAAGGGCATGTCGCTTCCTACATCACTTCCCTCCCCCACCATCTGCGCAATGGCCGAAAAATAGTCGCCCATCAGTCCGTTGAACGCCAAGGCCTGGAAGAGGCACAGCGGCAACAGGAAGTAGGTAATATACTTGAGCAGCGTACGGAAATTCTCGCTGATAAACGAGAACGTGTCACTGATCTTCTCTCCAAACGTGCGCACCTTGTACAAAGGGATCAAGGGGCGCCGAAACTGTTGATTATCCATATCTTTTATTATTGAACTTTGACCATAAGACGAAGGTGCGAGGGCCAATAGATATAGTAGAACACCACAAAGGCGAACGACAGGAGGATGATGGTGAGGCGCACAGCATCCGGCCACTCCGTATGACGGGTGATGAAACCCTCGATGAAACCGGCGATAATGAACATGGGTACGGTGCCTACCACGATCTTCATGCCCTGCATGGCAGACCGTTTGAAGGAGGTCAGGCGCGAATAGGTTCCAGGGAACAGCCACCCGTTGCCCATGGTGATTCCTGCGGCACCCGCCACGATGACTGCCGAGATCTCCAATGTTCCATGCAGCCAGATGGCCAGCATCGACTCCGCCCCCAGCGACTGCTGGAAGAAGAAGGTCTGGAACGACCCGAGCATCACACCGTTCATGAACAGCAGCAAGCCACTCATGATACTCGTGAAGATGCCCATCACGAAGATCCTGAACGACACAAGGATGTTGTTGACCGTAATACCGAAGAACATCATCGCCTCGTCACCACCGTCATAGACAGCCATCGGTTCCCCGTTCTCGATGTTCTCCAGCGTCATATCCACATACCCGTTTCCTAAGATGAGTCGGACGAAATCGGTGTCGTGCCCCTGCGACACAGCGCCTATCAGCACACTCGCTACGAAAATGAGGAACGACCACAGCAGTGCCTTTCGCGCGCTATACATCGTCTGGGGCACCTCCCTTGTCCAGTAAGTGATCAGCCGCGACCATTTCTCCCTTTTGTGCCGGTAGATGGTATGGTGCAGTGCTGAGGTGAGGTTATTCAGGTACAAGGTGATGCGCGACTGCGGGTAATGGGTCTGTGCGAAGGCCAGGTCGCTGGTGATATCGGTGTAGGCATCAGCCAGCACATCGGGTGACTCAGCGGCAGCATTCTCCACCACTGTCTCCAGATTCCGCCATTTGTCGATATGCCGTCTGATAAATGATACTTCCTTCATTTCATTGTACCTTCAAGGAGTTATCCTCACAAAAATCTCGAATCGTTTGCAAAAGTAGGAACTTTTATCTACTTTTGCAAGCAAAAAAGGAGAATAATTCGAAAAATGGCAGAATCAGCGTTCCTCACCGGACAGTATGTGCAGATCCGTCAGACACCCGCCAGTGTGGGTGAGCGCATCGGTGCGCAGCTCATCGACTGGCTCATCCAGGGCATCTTCCTCTATACCTTCCTATACGCGTTCGCGGAATTAGGGGGGAAATTTGATGGCTTCTCCCAAGTGGGCATGATCATCACGGTACTTCTCATCACCTGCTATTGTCCGCTCTGCGAACTGTTCTACCATGGTCAGACCCTGGGCAAGCGCATCATGAAGCTCAGGGTGGTGAAGCGCGACGGCTCCCTGCCCACCCTCGGCAGCGTCATCCTCCGCTGGCTCCTGTTCCTCATCGACGGCCCCTCGATGTGCGGCATCGGCATCCTGGTCATGCTCCTCAACAACGACAACCAACGCATCGGTGATATAGCGGCAGGAACGATGGTCATCAAACTCAACAGCTACCATAATATCCAGGTGAGCCTCGATGAGTTCAATCACCTCAGCAGGGACTACCGCCCTATCTACCCACAGGCTGCCGACCTCTCCCTGGAACAGATCGACCTCATCAGCAGGACCTTGGAACTGCCCGACGACGACCCGCGCGTCCATGCCTTGGCCGAGAAGGTGAAGCAGCTGCTACAGATCAGCACACCCTTGGAGCGCAGCGATGACACCTTCCTCTGGCGCATCGTCAAAGACTATCAGTATTACGCGTTGGAGGAGATTTGAGCCCCCTGCCCCGTTTAACGATCTATTCCAATCTCCCGCACATTCCTCTCAAAATCCTCGCGGTTCCCGACGGCACCGTTCTTCACACGGGCACGATAATTATAGATGGTGTTCACTGAGTAGTGGAGGAACTCGGCAATCTTGCTGCTGTCATCCACGCCCAAGCGGATCAGGGCAAAGATGCGAAGGGTGGTGTTCATCCGCTCGTTCTTCTGCAGGGTGACACGTTCCTCGGGGATGAGCAGGGCATTGAAACGCTCCACGAAATTGGGGAAGAGGTGGAGGAAGGCAGCATCGAAACTCTCGTAAAGCTCCTCCAGCTCCTTGTCCTTGAACTCCTGACTGCGTGTGGCCTGGTACAGGTCCTCATACTCATGGTTCTTCACCATCTTGTTCACGCGCTTACGGAAATTATCCATCTTATCGATATAGAGGGAGCAGAGACGGAGGAATCGTCCCACATACTCCTCTTTCACCTTGTTCGACTCATACAGCTGGGCGTTGAGCTTCGACAGCAGCTGGTTGGCCGCCGACAGCTCTCCGTTGGTCAGCTTCATCTGCTGATTGGCCGAGGCCAGCATCCCGTTGGTCTGCGCCAGCTTACCATTGCTCACCTTCAGCTGTTTCTGCGCCACAGCAAGTCGCTTGCGCTGGCGGTTCACATAGAACAGGGAGGCGATGAGACAGAGGGCGAGCACGCTGATCACGATCAACATCTGCCGCAGTTTGTTCATCGCCTGCTCGTTGGCCACCTTGTAGTCCTGGGCAATGTGGGAGAGCAGCGGGGCAATCTGCCAGCTGCGCTGCCGCGACCCGTAGGTGTTAGCACACTCACTGGTGAAGTTGATATACCGGTAGGAACGGTCAACATCCCCTTGGAGCATCAGCTGGTTGGCGAGCTCCCACAGGGACCCCTGGTCCATCACCCCATTGCGCACATCCGACAATGCCGACTCCACCAGCCAGTACATCATCTTTACGGAGTCCTGCTGCGCCTTGAACTCCAGGTAGCGGTAGAGGGCCACGAGGGCATAGCGGTGGGAGCCGCGCTCCGTCATACCCAGCCACTCGTCGTTGATCTTCATCGACTCCTCGAGTTGCTGACTGTTCAGGAGCCGCATCTCGCGTGCGAGCATCACGGCATCATCGCTGGGTGGCAAGGTTTCCAGCATCAGATTCTCATAGTAGGCGGCCTGCCGGTAGTATTTCTCACGCATCTCATCGAGGTGGGTGTAGTAGGCCAGTTCGTTATACACATGGGCATAGGCGCGATAGAACGTGCCCGACGGGGTCTTCACACCTTCCAGGATATTCATCGCCTCGTCGTACATTCCCGTATTCGAGCAGCGCAGTGCCATCAGCGAGGCACACTGGTCGGCATCCTCCACACGGTTCATGCGCTGTGCCAGTTCGATGCAGCGGTGAAGGTAGTAGATGGCGGAGTCGTTCTTGAAGGGGTAGTACTTCTCATACAGGCGGAAGGAAAGACTGTATCGGGTACTGTCGTCAGTGGCCGTCTGCAGCTTTCCCAGGAGCTGTGCCACATCCCTGTCATGTTGTGCCACATAGCGGGGAAACTGGATGATTTCCTGGTCCAGACAGCGGTATAGGGAGTCGAGGTTCTGCGCCCCTGTCATCATGGGCAGTACACAAAGCCAGCAGACAATGAGTCTCAGAAGGATTGTTTTCATGGTTCGCATCATTGATTTGTCTGCAAATATAACCATTTTTTTCTCAAGTAGAACACTTTTTTCCTCTTTCTGCGCAAAAAAGTGTCTGTCATCTTTACTTTTTTGTCCTGAATCTGTCTGTATCCATCTCATCGGTATCACTCAAGGGCTGTTTGGTTGTTGTGTCATCTGAGCGCCCTTCCTCTTTTGACAGTGCAAAGGTACAACAATAAAATATGGGAATGTCGGTTATGGTCGGTTACGGTCGGTTATGGTCGGTTATTTTAGGAGTCCACCCCTGCTCACTAACCAAAGGAGGGGAATGCCAGGCGGTATGAATATCATAGAATCGCGATGGAAGTAAAGGCTGATTGCGATGAAAGTAAAGGTTACTTGCGATGAAAGTAAAGCCTACTTAATGGTTACGTAGGGGCTACTTCCAAGTGAAACAAAGGCTGTTTCACACGGAATTGTCACACAGAAATCGCGGAATACACAGAAACATTTCAGCCTATACGGCTGTTTTTTAATCGTCCCTCAGAACCAACGGTCACTCATAGCGTAGCGGAGAGAAAAATAGCAGAAAAAGCAGAAATTTTCAGCCTGTACGGCTGTATTCGTGTGATTCGTGAAATTCGTGTTCCCTTACATCATAGCCTATACAGCTGTTTTTTAATCGTCCTGTAGAAATGGCGGAAAAGGCAGAATTTATTCTTTTTGGATCATATGATTTCTGTCCGCATGGCATGGGGCGCAGTCCAAATTTCTGCAATTTGGCTTTCCCCGTAGGCGCCGATTTTCAATTCGGTGATTTCTGTGTGACAAATCCGTGTGACAAAAAAGGGAGCGGTGAGGGCGTTTTTTGAGTCAAAAACGAGCATTTTTGTGCAAAATCATCAATTTGGAGGCCAAAAATGAGCTGAAATGAGCCGTTTTTGGTCTCAATTTTCAGTTAATTTGGCGGTATCATGAGAATCGATTCAGTAGGGAAATTTGCCAAAAGTAGCTGATTTTTAGTGTGTTATGGAGTGTATTTACCAATTTACCAATTTACCAATTTCACTTTTTAGAATCCGCGAAAAAGAGGAGAGAAAAATTTATATTTATATATATATTATAATATATATAAATATATATCTATATATCTATATATAGCTATATATTTATTATCTCTTCTCTTCCACCTTCCAAAACTAAAAAGTGAAATTGGTAAATTGGTAAATTAGTAAAATACACTTGTATATTGTTGACTCACTGAACTTTACATGAGTATTGTGCTTATAAAATTGTGGCTCCCAAACCAAATTAAATGGGTTAAGAGCCACACTTTTTACTATGAAAAACACGGTGCAAAAGTATCTATTTTATGAATAGACAGGTCTATTTGCGCCCGCTTTGCAAGATCAGCGTACTGATATCCTGGTTGAAAGCATCTGCTGCCATCAGGTCCTCGATGTTCTTGTGCATGCGGTAACGCCAGTAGTGCTTGGGATTAGCGGGGATGTTGATACGCTCCGCATTCTGGTCGGGCAACCGTAGCTTCTCATCGATGGCCAGCCAGTCTTGTATCGAGAGGATGCAGAGCATACTCGGTGACGTGAGGTGGCGAGAGATGATATCGCGAGCCAGCCATCCCGGCAGCGGATGAGGTGCCTGATCCCCACGGTACAGCATCGTGTTATAGTATTCCTGCGTGCGTGCCGGATCCTCATCCCACCACTGTCGCAGTGTAGGCATGTCGTGGGAGGAGATGGTGCATACGGAACGGTAGGGGTTGCGTGACAGGTGACCGAACTTCACTGTGGGATCTTTCGGCATCGACTGCAGCTCCAGCGAGAGGATACGCAGCTCGTCCATCACCCAAGGCACACAGTCGGGCACCATACCGAGATCTTCTGCACATACCAGCATACGGGTGGCCTGTACCAGCTTGGGCAGTTTCTTCATCGCCTCGCGGTACCAGAACTGGTTGTTGCGGCGATAGTAGTAGTCGTTGTAGAGCTTGTTGAACACGTATTTATCACTGTCGTAGAGGCTCTCATACATGAAGTCAAGCTGCGCCGAGATACGGGGGTGGAACTTATTGGGGTTCTTATGATCGCGCACGAAGAGCACGTCGCTGATCAGGGCATAGAGACCGTCGCGGAAATCCGAGAGGCTGGAATCACCAGCATCATCCGAGCTGTTCATATACCAGGCTTCAATCTTCCGCTGGGTGTTGTACTCCTCCTTCATACGGTAGTAGCCGTTGCCCTTGGGCTCGAGGAAGGTCTCGCGCACCTCATCGGCCTTCTCCTTGAAGATACGGTCGAGCACCCAGTCCATGATAAACGGCTCGGTGAAAAGCTCCTCCTGCCAGTGGAGGCCATAGGCTTCAATCTCCTCACGTGTCATGCCCAATGCCGGAGAGAACTGTCCAAGCAGTCCATGTACAGAGTC
>Ga0310694_10005467_pt1 | contig 12151 bp, 7 predicted proteins | sample 174DNAGHGhighgp2_FD_203884 | JGI IMG/M metagenome (GOLD analysis project Ga0310694, IMG submission 203884) | Sheep rumen microbial communities from Palmerston North, Manawatu-Wanganui, New Zealand - 1742 DNA GHGhigh gp2 (v2) (version 2) | ecosystem: Host-associated > Mammals > Digestive system >...
CCATGGGAACAGTACAACGCATTATATGCATCGTGCTGTGGATGATAGCATTAGGCTGTGCCATCAAACTGGGATACATCCTTATATAACTGCCACCAAAGCAGAAACACACCAAGCGACGATGGTGGTGTAGGCCGCAGTAAAAAGGGCCCACCGCCATCGTCCTGTTTCATTCTTGATGGCTATAATCGTAGCCAGGCAAGGAAAATAAAGTAGGATAAATAGCAGATATGCATAAGCCGTCTGAGGTGTCATTCCGTCAGACGTCATAAGCTGATGCATGCGAGTGTACTTACTGCTGTCGTCACTAAACGAAGAGTCATCGGCATAGGAATCATCATCGGTATAGAGCACACCTATTGTGGAGGCGACAATCTCTTTGGCACCCACACCGGCAATAAGACTGACATCAAGTTTCCAGTTGAAGCCTTGAGGTGAGAAGACTGGTTCGATAGTTTTACCCATACGACCAATATAGGACTGTTCCAACTGCTGCTGACGAGATATCTGATCGTTGTGCGGGAAATAACCTAGAGCCCATACGATGATGGAGGCAACGAGGATGATGCCGCCCATCTTCTTCAGATATTCCTTACCCTTTCCCCATGTATGACGGCTGATGGCCTTAACTGTAGGCATACGATAAGGTGGCAGCTCCATGACAAAAGGTGTATCCTCGCCTTTGACAACGAACACTGAGAACAACTTGCTAGCAATGATGGCCATAAGGATACCGACAGCATAGAGCGAAATCATAACCCATGAACGCCATTCAACGGCAAAGAATGTACCAGTAATCATAATATATATAGGCAGGCGCGCTGAACAAGACATAAAGGGCAGTATGAGCATCGTGATAAGACGCGAACGTCGGCTTTCGACAGTACGGGTGGCCATAACCGCTGGTACATTACATCCAAAACCCATAACAAGAGGTATGAAAGACTTGCCATGAAGCCCCATTTTGTGCATCAGTTTGTCCATTATAAAGGCTGCACGCGACATGTAGCCCGAGTCTTCCATAAATGAAATGAAAAAGTAGAGGATCAATATCTGGGGCAAAAACACGATAACAGAGCCTACACCGCCTATAACGCCATCAATAAGCATAGACTTTAGCGGTCCTTCGGTCATGACACCACCCAACCAACCTCCCAGCCATGATATACCCGCTTCAATCCAGTCCATAGGATACTGGCCCAAAGTGAACGTGACATGAAACATGACAAAGAGAATAAGGAAGAAAATGGGAAAACCAGCATACTTATTACTCAGAACGGCATCTATCATATGGGTGGCACGGTAGGTGTCAGCCTTGGTACCCTCAACAAAACACGCTTCCTTCAGTGCACCGCTAATGAAACCATATTTGGCATCCATAATAGCAGTCTCAGAATCAACACCCATCTCTTCCCGAACTCGTTGCTCAGCATTGGCACGTGCCTCGAGAACAGCTTTAGAGTCCTCACCAGCTTTCGCAGCAACGTACTGTTCAATATCATGGTCATGTTCTAAGAGCTTTAATGCCAGATAGCGCGTACTGTATTGACTATGTATCTCTGTATTGGGTTTCAGGAACTGCTGTATATGGCGTATTCCATCTTCTATTTCGTGTCCATAGTTAATGTGGAGGTGGCGTGACTGCGCGTTTGCGCCCTCATAGACCTGGATGACGGTACGAAACAAGTCCTTCACACCCATGCCACTCTTAAACGAGGTGGGTACAATAGGCATACCCAGCAAGGTAGAAAGCGTTTCAAGGTTAACACGGTCACCACGGCGTTCAAACTCATCATACATATTCAGTGCCCCAACCATCCGCAGGTCCATATCAACCAGCTGAGTTGTCAAATAGAGGTTACGCTCAAGGTTTGAGCCGTCGATGACATTGATAACCACATCGGGCATTTGCTCACTAAGGTGCTTCCTGACAAATAGTTCTTCGGGCGAATAGCACGACAACGAATAGGTACCAGGAAGGTCCACAAGATTAAAGTCGTAACCATACATAGAAGCATGGGCCACAGTGGAGCCAACAGTAACGCCACTATAATTACCCACATGGGCATGGGCACCCGTAGAATAATTGAAAAGTGACGTCTTACCACAGTTAGGATTACCGATGAGCGCAACGTTGATGGTGCGTCGCTGGTCCATAGCCACATGGTGCAGAAAGTCGCCGTCATGCCGACTAGTCAACGTTTTGAAACGTGTAGACTCAATAGCAGTATCACCTGGAACCACCTCAATCATTTCGGCTTCCTGTCTACGAAGGCTTACCTCATAGCCCATCAGACGATATTTAACGGGGTCTTGAAGAGGCGCATTGAGTAACACCTCAATAGGTTGTCCTTTAACAAATCCCATCTCAATGATACGCTTGCGAAAGCTACCGTGACCCAACACCTTCACGATAACACCCTTTTGACCTGTATTCAGATTTGACAGTCTCATAATGGCAACAAAGGTACGGTTATTCAGGCAAAACCGCAATACCTAAAAATCAGTATATCAGGACATGCTCCAACCATAGGATACCTAATCCTATGAACCAGCCGAGAAGAACTTTCGGCATAATGTTACGGATATACCAACCTAGTTTGACATGCTCCATGCGCATCAAAGCTATACCGCTGATACTGCCCACCGTAAGCAGACAACCGCCAACAGCAGTACAAAAAGCTAGCACTTTCCAATAAATACCGTTCATGGCGTAGTCGCCAACTGACGACTGGAACAATGTAATGCCCGAAACGGCAATAGTAAACGAATCAACAAGACTGCTCAGAATACCCGCAATGGCTCCAATAATCCAAACATTGCCGATAGTGCGATCGAACCACTGGGCAACATCTCCCAACACACCGGTTTCAGCAACGGCACCTATTCCCAACATGATACCCATCACAAACAGAATCTGCTGGATATTACCATACTGCAGGATACGCGGCACACGACGCTGAGACATTTGGTCTGCATCATAGAGCTTGCGGTTAAAAGCCTCGTTGACAACCCAAAGGACGCTCAACACACAAAGTGCACCAAGGAACGGTGGCAGTTTGGTGATGCTCTTGAACGTAGGGATGAACCACAGACCACCAATGCCCACAACGAACATCATGAGACGCTGCCAGGTATTCAGACGCGTATCGTTGCCACGATAGGGAGCAACGCCCCACTCTATGTCAAGACGGCCAGGCAGTTCCCTACTGATAAGACAAGTAGGGATAATCCAGGCAGCCAATGCCGGCAAGAACAAGAAAGCAGAAAAATTAGTGGCAGTGATACTCTCATTTCCCCAGAGAATCAGTCCTGTAGTGTCACCAATCACAGTAAAACACCCGCCACAGGTTGCTGCCAACAGAATGGCAGAACCTATCAGCATGCGCTGACGGCGGTTTTGTACGATGTTGCGCATCAACACCAGCATCACCACTGTTGTTGTCAACGTGTCGAGATTAGCCGAGAGAATGAAAGTTGCAAGTGTAATAGTCCACAACAGGCGGTTGGGATTGCGTGTACGAATCCACGATGCGATAAAGTCGAAACAACCATTGTTGTTCAGAATCTCAATAATCGACATGGTGGCCAGCATGAAGAGGACAATGGCAGCTGCCTGTCCTACATACTTCAAAAACACATTCTCATAAATGAAATATTTGACTGGCTCGCTCTGTCCTGGATGCTGAGTCAAATACTCGGCATAAGCATTAGGATGCAACTCTGCAACGAAACCAGAGCCCCAACATACATAGAGCACCCACCCTATTGTGGCAAGAAAAACAGCGATGGCCGACTTATTGACACCCGTTAGATGGCCTGTAGCTATAAGCAAATAGCTAAAGACCAACATTGTAATAATAATGAGTGTCGTCATAAAGTCTGCTCTTACTATAAAAGATTACTTCTTTTCTTCAGCCTTCACCTCAGACTTCTTGTAGCGGTTGTTCAGACCTACAGCCACATCATGAGTAACATCATACTTAGGATTAAGCTGCATGAGGACAGAACTGTTCAGGATAAGATCAAACTGTTTCTCCTCCTGATAAACCTTCAGATAATTGGTAACAGAATCCATGAACGTCTGCTGGTACTCAGCCTGCAACTCTTGAGCGGCACGCAGTTTTTTCTCATAATCGGCTGCCAAACGTTGCAGACGGGCCTGGTCCTGCTCAAACTGAGCCTGACTGGTGTACATATTCTTTGAATACTTGTACTCAATATTGTCTTTCACCTTCTGGGCTTCCATAGCGGCGTCCTCAACCTCCTGACTGGCTTTCTCGAGCAACACGGCACGATCCTTAGACAAATCGTACTCACGGGTCAATGAATCAACATCTATGTAAACAATGCGCATACCGTTCTGGGGGAAATCAAGCGAAGCTGACTGCTGAGCCTTCTGACGCTCATCCTGCTTGTTCGGTTGTTTGTTACACGAAATGATCATGGCAACCACAGCCACGAGTGAAAGTACAAATGTAAAGTTCTTTTTCATTTTCAGTTTATTATTATTCTTCAATATTTGATTTCTCTTCAACAGCCAATCGGCTCTTCTGACGTTGCTCACGATCTTGGTCGAGCACGCAATGAATTCCACGTTGTTTCATCGCCTCTGAATCGTGAATATGCATCGAAGTAAAGGTCCCTTGGGGCTTAAAAAACACTTTTATGCATAAAAAAAACACCGATATAGCAATTATTAACGCGCCGATGACGATTTTTCCAATCATTATTATTACTTTTGCGGGTGCAAAGGTACAGAATTTAAATTGAAACACTAAAAATAAAACATTAAAAATGAATAAAAGAGAGTTAAAACCTGCTTCGGTTTTCGAACAGTTTGCAAAGATTAACAGTATCCCCCGCCCTTCAAAGCGCGAGGAGAAGATGATTGACTACCTGAAAACATGGGGCGAAAGTCACGGTTTGGACACCCGTGTTGATGAAACAGGCAATGTGATCATTCGCAAACCAGCCACGCCAGGCTACGAGAACCGTAAGACCGTTATTTTGCAGAGTCATATGGATATGGTATGCGACAAACTGGTCGATGTACCATTCGATTTTGACAACGACCCCATACAAACCTACGTCGATGGTGACTGGTTGCGTGCAAAAGGTACCACACTGGGTGCCGATGACGGCATTGGCTGTGCTATCGAGTTGGCCATCCTCGAAGCCACTGATATTGAGCACGGTCCACTGGAATGTGTCTTTACACGCGACGAGGAGACGGGCCTTAGCGGAGCCGAAGGTATGAAGAGCGATTTTATGAGTGGTGACTACCTCATCAACCTTGACTCGGAAGACGAAGGTGAGATATTCGTCAGCTGCGCTGGAGGCCGCAACACCACAGCCCAGTTTACCTTCCAACGTGAGTCAGCCCCCAACGGTTTCTTCTTCATGCGTGGACAGTTAAAGGGACTGACGGGTGGTCATTCTGGTGATGACATCAACAAAAAGCGCGCCAATGCCATCAAGCAGCTTGGACGTTTCCTCTACCAGCAGTTGCAGCGTCATCCGGAACTGCGTCTGGCACAGTTCCACAGCGGAAAGCTGCACAATGCCATTCCACGTGACGGTGAGTTCATCATTGCTGTTCCTCATGAGGAGAAAGAACTGGTAAAGGCTGATTGGAACGTGTTCGCAGCCCAGGTAGAGGACGAATTCCATGTGACCGACACCCAGATGGTGTGGACAATGGAGAGCACAGATGCCCAGCCCGTTATCTGCAAGGAGGTGGCTGACCGCTTCATCCGTGCCATCCAGGCTGTTGACAACGGCATCTATGCCATCTGTCAGGATCCTGAGTTGAACGGGATGGTCGAGACCTCTTCAAACATCGCCTCTATCCACACGACAGACACCGAGATCAATATTCTGTCGTCACAGCGCAGCAACGTGATGTCGAACCTCGACAATATGTGTGCCACCATTGTTGCACTTTTCGAACTGGCAGGTGCCAAAGCCTACAGCAGCGATGGCTATCCTGCGTGGAAGATGAAGGCCGAGAGCCATCTTCGTGATACTGTAGTAGAGGCCTACAAAGAGCTCTTCGGCAAGGAGCCTGTCGTACGTGGCATCCACGCCGGTCTGGAGTGCGGTCTTTTCTCTGAGCGTTATCCTGCCCTCGACATGGTGTCGTTTGGTCCTACGCTTCGCGATGTCCACACCCCCGACGAGCGTCTGCTCATCCCCACCGTTCAGATGGTATGGGATCACCTATTACTGGTGCTGAAGAGACTGTAAGTGAGAAAGCGCGGATGAGTCAGGAGTATATAGAGATCAAAGGTGCACGCGTCAACAACCTGAAGAACGTTGATGTGCGCATACCTCATGGGCAGTTCGTAGTGATTGCAGGTGTCAGTGGCAGCGGAAAGTCATCGCTGGCATTTGACACCCTCTATGCCGAGGGACAGCGCCGCTATGTAGAGAGCCTTTCAAGCTATGCCCGACAGTTCCTTGGACGCATGAATAAACCCGAATGCGACTTCATCCGCGGCATTCCGCCTGCCATCGCCATCGAACAGAAAGTCATCGCCCGCAATCCTCGCTCTACCGTTGGTACCTCCACCGAGATTTACGAATACCTGCGTCTGCTCTATGCACGAATAGGCCACACCTTTTCACCCATCAGTGGTCAAGAGGTCAAAAAGCATTCCACCGAGGATGTGGTCCAGAAAATGCTCGAGTTCTCTGAGGGCACCAAGTTCGTGGTACTTGCCCCATTGGTGGTACCAGAAGGGCGCACTACCGAGCAGCAACTGAAAGCCTGCATCCTGCAAGGCTACAGCCGCATCTATGTAGGCAGCGATTTTCAGCGCATAGACGATTATCTTGAGCCCCATGAGACCCATGAGACCCAAGAGGCTATCTTTCTTGTCATCGACCGTCTCTCTGCCGACCCGTCGAAGGACACCATTTCCCGACTGGTCGATTCTGCCGAGACAGCTTTCTATGAGGGCAACGGCAATCTGCGTCTGATGGTGCTCCCATCAGGCATCTTCTACGATTTCTCTACACGCTTCGAGGCCGATGGTATAACCTTCGAGGAACCTACCGATCAGCTTTTCTCTTTCAATTCGCCTGCCGGCGCCTGTCCCGAGTGTCAGGGCTTTGGCAAAATCATCGGCATTGACGAACATCTGGTCATCCCCAACACTACCTTGTCGGTCTATGATGGCTGTGTGGTATGTTGGCACGGCGAGAAGATGAGCGAATGGCAGCAGTGGTTCATACGGAATGCCGCCAAGGACGATTTCCCCATCTTCGAACCCTATTACAACCTCACCCAAAAGCAACGTGACCAGTTGTGGCACGGACTGCCCAGCGACATGCATAAGGACCCGCAGGAGCGTCCTTGTATCGACAACTTCTTCCAGATGGTAAAGGAAAACCAGTACAAGATACAGTACCGCGTCATGTTGAGCCGTTACCGCGGCAAGACCGACTGCAACGTTTGTCACGGTACCCGTCTGAAGCCCGAGGCCGACTACGTGAAGATTAACGGCAGGAGCATCACCGACCTGGTGCAGATGCCTGTGGTACGACTGAAGGAATGGTTCGATCATCTGGAGCTGTCAGAGCATGATGCCGAGGTAGGCAAGCGCTTACTGACAGAAATACGTTCACGTCTGCAGTTCCTTCTGGACGTAGGACTCAGCTACCTGACACTTAACCGCCTCAGCAACTCCCTTTCAGGTGGTGAGAGTCAGCGCATCAACCTCTGCACCTCATTGGGATCCTCGCTGGTAGGCTCGCTCTACATACTCGACGAACCCAGCATCGGACTGCACTCACGCGACACCGACCGCCTCATCAAAGTGCTCAAAGAGCTACAGGCATTAGGCAATACGGTGGTAGTGGTAGAGCACGACGAGGAAATCATGCGTGCAGCCGACTATCTCATCGATGTAGGACCCGATGCAGGACGCCTGGGAGGAGAAATCGTCTTTGCAGGCCCCGCGTCTGCTATTGCTGGACATTCCGAAAAATCCGGAAAGTCCGGAATATCCGGAGAGTCCGAAGAATCCGGCGTTATCCGCTCCCACACCCTGCGATACCTCACAGGCCAAGACACCTTGCCTGTGCCCACGTCGCGACGTCCGTGGAACCAATATATCGAAATAAAAGGAGCCCGCATGAACAATCTTCGCGGCATCGACGTGAAGATACCACTGAACGTGATGACAGTAGTCACTGGCGTGTCGGGATCTGGAAAATCGAGTCTGATCAAGGGTATTCTCTACCCTGCCCTGAAACGGCGTTTAGGCGATGTGTGCGATGCGCCAGGCGACTATATAAGCCTCGGTGGCGACGTCGATGCCATCAGACGTGTGGAGTTTGTTGACCAGAACCCCATAGGCAAATCTACGCGCTCCAATCCCGCTACCTATGTGAAAGCCTACGATGCCATCCGTGACCTCTTTGCCGAACAGCCTCTGTCCCAACAGATGGGATTCACGCCCCAGTACTTCTCGTTCAATACCGACGGCGGACGTTGCGACGAATGCAAGGGTGCTGGCACCATCACGGTCGAGATGCAGTTCATGGCCGATATCGTACTCGAATGCGAGTCTTGTCACGGCAAGCGTTTCAAGCACGACATCCTCGACGTGCGTTATCAAGGCAAGAACATTGATGACATTCTCAATATGACCATCAGCGAGGCTATTGACTTCTTCGGACCTGACAGTGTCATCACCCGTCGCCTGCAGCCTCTTGAGGACGTGGGACTGGGCTATATCAAGATGGGACAGAGCTCATCATCGCTGTCGGGCGGTGAGAACCAGCGTGTGAAACTGGCCTTCTTCATTGGTCAGGAGCGTCAGGAGCCCACGCTCTTTATCTTCGACGAACCCACCACGGGTCTTCACTTCCACGACATAGACCGTCTGCTGAAGTCCATGAACGCACTCATCGAACGTGGACACACTATCCTTATCATCGAGCACAACCTGGATGTCATCAAGATGGCAGACCACGTTATTGACTTGGGACCCGACGGTGGCGACAGGGGAGGAAACCTTGTCTGCACAGGCACGCCAGAAGAGGTTGCGGCATGTGCTGAGAGTATTACCGGACAATATCTAAAACAAAAAATATGAAAGACCTTCAACTAAGACCCATCATTCACGAGTGCCAGCTCGACGAGCTGACAGCTGACGAACAGAAACTGGTGCAGATGGCTATCGCATCGACAGCCAATTCCTATGCCAAGTACTCACGATTCCGCGTAGGAGCTGCCATCCAACTGGCTAATGGCATGATGTTCCCGGGCTGCAACCAGGAGAACGCTGCTTTCCCTGCCGGCATCTGTGCTGAACGGTCGGCCATCTTCGCTGCCGGTGCTCAACAGCCCGATGTGGCAGTGACTACCATTGCTATTGCTGCACGCGATACCACAGGCGAGCTCACCCAGCAACCGGTATCACCCTGCGGCACCTGTCGACAGGTGATGATCGAGACCGAGACACGCTTTCATCAGCCGCTGCGCATCATCCTCTACGGCCAGCAGCGTCTGTATGTGATGGACGGCATCAAGAACTTGATGCCCCTGTCGTTTACAGAGTTCTGATGGCTGCATCGGGGTAAGACAAGCACTTTTATCCCAAAAAATAGTTGTAATTCAATATTATTTGCTACCTTTGCAGCCTGAAATTGAAACAAACTTAACAATAAAATGAACAAAATTGTAAGGAAAGAGCAATTTTCCGAAAAAGTCTTTCTCTTCGAGATGGAGGCTCCGTTGATTGCCAAAAGCCGTAAAGCCGGCAACTTCGTGATTGTACGTGTTGATCAAAAAGGTGAGCGCATGCCTCTCACCATTGCAGGAGCCGACATAGAGAAAGGCACCATCACCCTGGTAGTTCAGGTGGTTGGTCTGTCGTCAAAGAAACTCTGTGCCCTGAACGAGGGCGACTATGTTGCCGACATCGTTGGACCTCTTGGCAACCCCACCCGCATCGAGAAATACGGTACGGTGGTCTGTGCCGGCGGTGGTCTGGGTGTAGCGCCCATGCTGCCTATCATCCAGGCTCTGAAGGCTGCTGGCAACCGTGTACTCTCTGTGATGGCCGGACGCTCCAAGGATCTTATTATATTAGAAGATAAGGTACGCGAGAGCAGTGATGAGGTCATCATTATGACTGACGACGGCTCTTACGGTGAGAAGGGTGTGGTAACAGTAGGTATGGAGAAGTTCTTCGAGCAGGAGCATGTCGATAAGGTGTTTGCCATCGGTCCTCCCATCATGATGAAGTTCTCTAACCTCACCGCCCAGAAGCACAATATCCCCTGCGAAGTCAGTCTGAACACCATCATGGTGGACGGTACGGGTATGTGCGGTGCCTGTCGTCTGACCATCGGTGGCAAGACGAAGTTCGTGTGCATCGACGGTCCCGAGTTTGACGGAGCCCTCGTCGATTGGGACGAGATGTTCAAGCGCATGGGAACCTTCAAGCGCGAAGAGCAGGAAGAGCTGGCCCACTTTGAGGAGCATCTCGCCTCTTTCTCTGGAGAATCCGGAAAGACCGGAGAATCTGGAAAAACCACCAATGTCGTGATGGACAGCGTTCCTACCAACGATACGATTGATATCCTCATCGACCGCGATGCCGAATGGCGCAAGGAGTTGCGTGCCTCGATGAAACCCAAGGAGCGCACGCAGATTGAGCGTGTCGTGATGCCTGAGCTCGATCCTGTATATCGTGCAACAACCCGCACTGAGGAGGTAAACATCGGACTGACAAAGGAGATGGCAATGACAGAAGCCAAGCGCTGTCTGGATTGCGCCAAGCCTACTTGTGTTGAGGGTTGTCCTGTAAACATTAATATTCCTTCGTTCATCAAGAACATCGAGCGTGGTCAGTTCCTGGCTGCAGCTAAGGTGCTGAAGAACACCTCTGCCCTACCCGCAGTCTGCGGACGTGTTTGTCCTCAGGAGAAGCAGTGCGAGAGCAAGTGTATCCACCTGAAGATGAACGAGCCAGCTGTAGCTATCGGCTATCTGGAGCGTTTTGCTGCAGACTTTGAGCGCGAGAGCGGCAACATTTCTCTGCCAGAGATTGCACCCTCCAACGGCATCAAGATTGCAGTAGTAGGTTCTGGTCCTGCCGGACTCTCGTTTGCTGGCGATATGGTGAAGAAGGGCTACGACGTGTATGTCTTCGAGGCTCTGCACGAGATTGGTGGTGTACTGAAATATGGTATCCCCGAGTTCCGTCTGCCCAACAAGATTGTCGACGTAGAAATAGAGAATCTCGCCAAGATGGGCGTTCACTTCCAGACCGACGTCATCGTGGGTAAGACCATCAGCGTCGAACAGCTGGAGGCTCAGGGTTTCAAGGGTATCTTCGTGGGCTCTGGCGCTGGTCTGCCCAACTTCATGAATATTCCTGGTGAGAACAGCATCAACATCATGTCGTCTAATGAGTATCTGACTCGTGTAAACCTGATGGATGCTGCCAACCCAACTACCGATACGCCATTGAATCCTGCCAAGAGCGTGCTCGTGGTAGGTGGTGGTAACACCGCTATGGACTCTTGCCGTACGGCTAAGCGTCTGGGCGCTGACGTTACGTTGGTTTATCGTCGTTCCGAGGTGGAGATGCCTGCCCGTCTGGAGGAGGTAAAACACGCTAAGGAAGAGGGTATCAAGTTCCTGACGCTGCACAACCCCATCGAGTATCTTGCTGACGAACAGGGTGCCGTGAAGGCTGCTGTTCTGCAGGTGATGGAGCTGGGTGAGCCCGATGCCTCAGGCCGTCGCAGTCCTGTTCCCGTTGAGGGCAAGACCGTGACCCTCGATGTCGATCAGGTCATCGTGGCAGTAGGCGTATCGCCCAACCCGCTCGTTCCCAAGAGTATCGAGGGCTTGGAACTGGGACGCAAGAACACCATCGTCGTCTCCGAGGAGATGCAGTCAAGCCGCAAGGAGATCTTTGCCGGTGGCGACATCGTGCGCGGAGGTGCTACTGTTATCCTCGCTATGGGTGACGGTCGTCGTGCCGCACAGAACATGGACGAATATCTTCAGAAACAAGCATGAAACGTACTTTAGTCATACTCCTCCTGGCGCTGCTCATACCGTTCACCGCAACGGCTCAGCGCGGCAAGTCATCCTCACGCAACAAAAAGGCGAAGAAAGAGG
>Ga0310694_10005468_pt1 | contig 12150 bp, 7 predicted proteins | sample 174DNAGHGhighgp2_FD_203884 | JGI IMG/M metagenome (GOLD analysis project Ga0310694, IMG submission 203884) | Sheep rumen microbial communities from Palmerston North, Manawatu-Wanganui, New Zealand - 1742 DNA GHGhigh gp2 (v2) (version 2) | ecosystem: Host-associated > Mammals > Digestive system >...
TATTTGTCCTATCTTTGGCTTCTTCGACTCCATCATTGTCTCTTTTTGTAGCTTCATTATTTTCTATATATTTCGCAGACAGTGAGTTATCTCTGTCTTCTTCGTCTCTTTTATCTCTGTCTTCTCTGTCACTATCTCTATCATTTCTAACATCAGTCTCTCCTACATTTCTACGCTCAACGGTCACAATAAACTCATTGAGAGTCTCGTCATTGACTAACTTGATATCAGGAGTAAATTTCAAGGCTCTGGTGATGCCGCTTCCTGCACCAGTGTATGGCAACAGGTTGATACCGTGATTAAACAGCAACTTGTTCCTTGGCACCGATGCACCATGCTTAATACTTTCCATACTGACCCCTTCTGGCAACAGCCCTGGACTGTGAATCTCAATTCTGTTGTCGAAGATAAACACCCGTAACGGTGCTTCTATTACATACGAGCGATGCAGGATGCCATTCGTGACAATCTCAGACAAGCTGGCAATCGAAACCTCCAACTCGCCCTGACTGTTAAAGTCCTTTTCCACTTGCTTCTTACGAAGATTTCGGGTCAGGAAAGAGATGATATAGTTGTACAGGTGTACGGCATTGCCATCAGCGTCATTCCCGCTCTTATCGCGGAACTCTGTGCCCCCAATGCTGTTACCAACGAAACTAACGCATCTCACAGTGAAAGCAGGCAACCAGCGTTGAGGGTATCTTCCCATCAGCATCAAGGCAGCCACCGTCAATGTGCCATTCTCCAATATCAGACCGTTATTCTTCAATATTCCTTCTGGTGTCTGACTTAGGACATCTGCAATTTCTTCAAGGCTTCTATGCCTTAGTTCCGTTATTGACAACTGCTGCCGTTCAAAATCACTACGGAACCTGTTGAGCAGATAGTCACGCAAGGTGTTCTCATCCAAGTCCTTGATACTGGTGCCATTCACGGGCATGCTGTCTGGATGCATCTGTCCGTTTTCCATCAGCATGGCTATCAGTTCTGCGTTGTCAAACACCTTGCGCTTGTCAGCCCCCTGTTTCACCCATACTATTCCCTTGCTGTCACGATAAGGCTTGTTTCTGCCTTGTTTGACGGTAGCCACCACAATGACACCACCCTCCATCTGGACATTCTCGATGTCAAGCAGAATCTGCGGCACAACACCGTCCGATGCCAGACTCCCCAACAAGTTTGTCGTCTCTTGCGCCTCCACAAACGAGAGCGGATTGATGCGCCCCGTCTTGTCGTCAATACCCACCAATATCATGCCGCCACGAGAATTGCTCTGTGCCACCATCTCGCAGCTCACGTCATACTTGTTGTCGCGAGTCACACGCTCCTTGAACTGCACTCGCGTCTGCTCTGCCGTATCTCTTAGCTTCAGAATGTCTTCTTTTGTCATATATCGTATTTCTTTATTCCTATAACGATTTTATTCGTTGTGTTATTACTTCTTACCTCGTACGTCAACCTTCTTCCATCGTTTAGCCTCCTTTCAGGCTGCATTCTGCCTTCTTCTACCCATAAAGAGTAAGCCTAGAAACAGCCTATAGTATGGCTAGAGTATACCTTCATTGATTCTTGCTATATTTCATCACAATATCCATTATTTTCCAGTGCTATTTTTGTCACATGCTGCATTCTAATCATCTAAATCATCCAACCGGCTTTCCAAATCACTTATTCTGTCTTCTAGGTCGTCATAATCTTCATCATCATGATATGATGGGTTGTTTCGAATCGTGACTAATGGAATTGATAATGAACTTGTTGATTTGTTCCCTCTTGAATCAACTGCTGTTAGTGGCAGAGAATTGTCACCTGTGTGTAGTCCTCTTATATGAAGTCGTATGCATTCATCATTTTTAATGAAACTTCCATTTAACCGATGCGATCCAATTGTTAGTGATTGAACATCTCCAGATATGGAAACATAAAAAGGTATGTTATAGCCAAAATAGTCATTCCCTTCAAAATTCCCATAGGAAACGGACACGTAAGATGAAATACTTGCAGAAATGTTTGGAATATTAATAACCATATTTTGTCTTGGCAAAGTAATGGTTTTTGACCATGATAACGATGATCCATTACCATAGTCAAAATATGAGTTGTACAAACCTCTATATCGAGTTGGCATGTGCCCCCTCGCTTTTATTTCCGGGGCAATATCATCAACGACAATTATGCCCACAGGAAGTGCTTCGTATTTCCAGTCTTTATTGATACCAACAAGAAAAAGAACATTAGGCCCAGAACCACCGTTATTGCTACAGGCGAATTCGTCACCTATTGAATGATGAGCGTCACTCAACCCATTGGTTATCTTAGATTCTACGAAAGATTTAATGGGCTTTCCCGAACTGCAAGAATATGCATATAGATAAAAGTAATCGCCCTCCAATTGCGTATTGAATCGGAATTTCAAACCAGATAAACTATTAACTACAGGTACTGAATTGCTTAAAGCACTATATTCATTCTTGCCAGAATAATTGAACTGTCGTAAGATAGAATTGGCAGCCTCTATGACTGAACTATCTGGCGATAAGTCGTTTTTGAAAATCCATTGTCTTATTTTTCCATGATAATCCCTTTTATTATTAACGTCATAAAAACCACAGCATGGCCCCGAAACTACTTCAGCAACATTTATCGGCTTAATATCAAAGGTGTTAAATCTATACTGAAAGGTCGTGTCGTTTGTTCTCGAAGTACGAACAGTTACATCAAACGTATTGTCATGTGTCGCCAATTTGTATGCGACTTCAATTTGGTTTAATTTCTTGATAGTTCCTGTAATGGATAGGCTGACAGTATCTTTTATGGGTATCACACTATTATATATGCTACCTATAGAGATAAAAGCAGAATCATGAGCTGCAGTATCAGTTTGGACTATCTGTATCACGGATCTATCTGAATCATACTCCACAATAGGTTTTGTGGGAATGTGTTCACATGAGGTGTAGGTTATAAGCATCATCAACACCCATACAGAAAAACAATAATCGCGTCTTCGTTTCATACCACGTTTTCTTTAATTATTTTTGATAACACTTTGATCTGTTGCAATAATTTCGCCTTTATCTTCTGAGAAAATCTTTGAGCGAAATCGTTGAGATGCCCAATCCTTTTGCTTTAACTTGTAGCCCATTGTCGGAAGTCAACAGTATTGGATTGTCATTTTTATATTTTAGTACAACCGTCAGGATATTATTGTCTGGCGATTTCTTGTTGAAGTCATCAGGCAGCAGCTCAACATCAGAAAGTTCCATCTTGATATTCCGATTATCCATCGCCATGTTGATATTGCGTAATGCCTTTTCTACATTTTGCTTTCCTGAAGCATCCAATTTTATCTTAAGCTTATCAAGTTCATCAATAACTTTAGCGGACAGCACCACCATATATCTCTCGTCTATCTTTGAGATGATATCCGGGCAATTGACAAAAACATTTGTGTCAATTATGTATATGTTCCGCTTAATACCAGACTTGACTGCCTTTTGTTTTGGAGTCTCAAATTTCGATAAGTCTATTTTGTCTATGACTTTTACTTGAACGTTCCCAGATGATATCACCTTTTGTTGAGGACTGGCTGACGTTTCACATCCCTGTTTCGCCTTAATCAGATAATTCTTGACTTCTTCCGGTATAAGTTCTTTGTATATTGTAGTGGGCAAAACAATGATAGTATTGTTCATTGCTCTTGATGTTGCCACATTAAACAATTCTGGCTCTAACGAATACCTTATGGAAGCATTAGGTATAAGGAAAAAACAGTAATGAACAGTGAGGCCTTGCACCCTATCGATGGTATCTATCTTTATATTATCTGGATAATCTTTCCCTTCCCATTGTAAGGTGAAATATTTTTGTAATTGTCGAGTTGTTTCCCTGAACTTTGACAAAATAGCAATTTCTGTTTTGGAGTTTTCCTGAAGAACACTCTTTGTCAGACAATATATGTATTCAAACGCATTTTGTGGATTCTTATCACCGACTTTCATCTCCAGTTCTTTTATTACAGCCCCACCTTTAGGGTCTAAGTCGGCAATGTTGGTGACCACTTCTTGAATTTCAGAAACTGAACGTAATCCGTTATTATAAAAAACACCTGTGCATTCCGCTCCGCGTGCAGTCATTCGATAGGTATCACTTAGCATAAACGAATTGAAGCTAAAATAACTGCATATCGTCTGGAAGCCTTTGATGACATCTGACCAATTGAATCTGTTAATTAGGTCCTCGTTAGTAAGCACAATTGGCGGTAGCTGCTTCTGATCACCTATCAAGACAACCTTTCTACCCAATTTCATTGATGCTGCAATCATTGGGAGCAGTGCTTGACTTGCTTCATCCATGATGACGTAATCAAAGGGAATGTCTGTGACATCTACAGCCCAACCACTAGACAAATAGAACGTGGCAAGAGAAAGAAAACCAGAAGAAGCGTTACATTTATTCTCCTTTATTTCCTGCAAATGTGGCTGTTCACGCTTTTCGTCAACAGTAAGACTAGTCTTTGAAACTCTTCCTTTCTCGATGTATTCTTGCAATCTATCTTTCTTAGCAAGTTCTATAAGAGCTTGATTAGTTAAGGCTGTAACTAGCACGCTTTTGTTCTCTTTTAATAGCCTCGCAGCCAACTGCGCCATCCGTGTTGTCTTACCAGTTCCTGGAGGCCCCTGCACAACAACACATTTCTCATTTGAGTGATTGTTCAAGATAATCGATACCAAGTCTTCTTTAGCCTCTATTTTTCTGGGATTCCATTGGTTGGAACTTTCGGTGAAATCCAAAACAGGTTTTGTATCTTGATTCTGTTCATCCTTGACAATTTGGATCAGATTCAGTAAGTATTGCAATGGGGGATCTTTTGGTCCAAACGCAATTATCGTCTTCCCTTGTTCCAATAATTCTGTAAACTGAATGGTTAGGTTCTTAATTCCCACCAAACAGAAAGCATCATCATCCGACTTGGATATCCATGCGCACAAACAGTCTGAGAAGTCACGTTGATATTCTTCTCGAAGCTTGTTCCAAGACAATTCGTCCCAATTCCGATATTTCCCCATTTCGCCATTTAAGTACACGGCTGACCAAAAAGAATTCTTTCGGGGCATGTTTTCTGAATTGCGGACTTTAAAAACAGCAAATCCAGCCTCATTAATTCTCTGGAACATGCCCACAAAGACCTCACCGTTGTCTTTAAGAACAGTCGCTTTTGTCTTGACAATCTGCTCATAACTCTTCTCTTGAGCCTCTAACTCAGTGCAGAGAAACTTAACGTACTCTTCCCTTGTATACTTCATTATAAGTCCTCCTCAGTGTTACTATTTTGGGTTCCTTTGTTTCTATTGAATATTTTTCTTATGGATTCGGCATTCTCTGCAATATTGAAACTACTAAAATCAAAATGCAGTTCTTTGAAATAATGCAGGGTTGAGCAGAATGCATCAATACGTTCCTCAATATCAAGATTCTCAGTGCTAAAGGAGAGTGAGATGTTGGCCTGATTCCTAACGAGATCTTCCTTTTCTATTCTCTTGATATCATCACCTGTGTATATCAGTAAATAGGCAGAATCCTTGAAGATATAATCCAATTCTTCTGGATTCATCTTGAATGGCTCATCTTGTTTTTTGTAGCTCTTCAGTACAATTAAGATGGGATTCTCATCTGCATCTTCCAATTCCACCGTTGAATAGTAGTATGGTGTGCCATCTTCTTGATACTCTCCGTAATGTGGGGGGAAGTGCCATGATGGTTCTTCCTGCATAAGGAATAACTGTGCTTCAATTTGAGCTCTAATCTGCTCAGACTTTGACAATGAAGCCTCTTCACCTTTTTTGATTTTGGGTGCGTCCTCTTCTTCTGATGTAGTCTTTTCGTCAGAATTAGCTTTACCATTGCTTGGATTATCTGCACTGTTATTAATAGGCGTTTCTATTGTTTTCGATTCTGGCGCCACGAGTAGATTTACGTCATAACCGCAATCTTTGAGGTAATCGGAAAGAGACTGGTGGTCATCTGTTATAAGAATGACCATCAATTTGCTATCATTATTGCTACCGAGATTTAAGAAACTGCATAAGGGAGAAAGTAATGGTTCCATTAATGCAGGAGTTATTCTTCCTATATAATAGAAGCTGTCACCTTTGGAATACGTGGATTTCGAGATGGTGTCATTGTCTTCCCCGTAAGTCAAAGATATTGAATCACACTTGTAGAAATGGGCTGATTTAACCTTTTCTTCCAGTTCGGTTTTTCTTACGTCAAAATCTGAAGTTCCTTTATTCTGCAATAAAGCAAGATATTGCAATTTGTCTAACAGGCGTTCCTTAATCTCATCTTTCTCGACAGAGTTCGTAAAACTTGTTGTTACGTCTTTTTGAGTGATGACCTGTACACCAAAGGTCTTTAATAATTGGAGCAATTTCTCCCTGTTACTTTGCCCAACTTTCTCACAATATATTTTGTTGTCTCTATTCTTAAAACCATCAACGGTAATGTAAGTTAGGTCTGATGCAGGAAGAAATTCGTCAGAGTAAGATAGAATTTTATGAGTTTTTGCCCATTCACTTATTTCAGGAGAACATTGTTCATCTCTTTCGATAATCTCACGATAAATCTTTGAAACTCTTTCTTTTCTCTCCTCTTTTTCAGCGTCCTTATCCATTGATAATCTTTCGAGGACTATCAACAAATCTTCTGTTTTCAAATCCTGCATAAAAGGCAGAATAGCTCGCCAACTTTCATGTACTTTTGAATCGACAGCTAAGACTGGCAAGTATTTTCCTCCTAGTTCTACTATTTTAGAGTTGTTAATGAAGATTTTTGTTGGTTCTTCAGAAGTGCCTTGGGTCGTGGGAAACTTTTGCTCAGTAGCCAATATATATTCTAGGAACGAATTATAGCGACTTCTGAACTCGTAAGGAGCAAAATCACATAAATCCTTTTCGACCCTGGTTCCCCAATAATTAATTTTACCATAGACCTTATCTTTAGGAATCCAGTCACTACGATTCATGGAAAGCACTCTTGTAAAGAGAAATTTGTCCAATTCATATTGGGGTTTGTTAAACTCTATGAAAGTAAAATAGGATAACTGAAAATGTATATTGATAATGGGGTTCTTATATCCATAATAATTAGAATAACGATGTGGACAATCCTTGAAAGCCTCTGCGGTCTTTTGCAGGAAACTGAAACCCAGTTCATCTTTGGAATAATCCTTTGCTGCAATACCTATTTTGTATATAGCTCCACACTTTTTTAAGAAGAAAGACCAGTCTTCTATAGTTTTACCTTCAGGATAATCATCAGAAATATAGAGATTTGCCTGAGGATTGACATTCTCCATATCATCATCAGGTCTATATTTTGTACCAAGATACAGATTACAAATAGGTCTTAACTGTCCATCCTTTGCCAAAAAGTTGAGGTCTTTTATTTTCTCTGAATAATCACTTTGTTCTAGGAAATTTTCTTGTTGCCATACGTTAAAGAGGAATCTACCTATAGTTAATGCATTATTTGTGGTAATGTAATCTTGATGTGCTAGGAGATAGTCAACAAAGGACATATTTGATAGTTCTCGCATTCCAAGAGATGCTAACCATTCTACTATTGAAGATTCTGTCTTAATATTATCAAATATCTCCTCGTTCAATATGAAAACATTTGAGGCTTCCTCATTTTGCTCTTGATATTTCGAAGGGAAGAAAAGCTCACTAGGGCGACGAAGATCTCTGTTTACGTCATATAGAATGGAGATATCAGCAAATGAACTTTTATAAGAATCAATATTATTCTGCGGTTGTTGAAAATACTCAGACAAGAAACGAATAAGCTTGATATCTTCTTGGATAGAGATGCCTGCTGTTGTTTCGCTATCAGCTAAAAGGTGAATCATCTCATTGCTATCGAATAAGAATATGAGATTATGAGCATACTCCACAATGCCATTATCGTCAACAAGATTTTCTTTGGAGAAATGAGTGTTTTTTTTGCTATTAAGATGCTTTAGCATCCGATCAATAGATATTATTCCCTTAGAAACACCTGTCTTATCAACCAAGACTTCTCTTATTCTTAGAAGACGATTTTTGTTGCGGTTTGGCACGAAAGCAATCGTATCAAAAGCCATCTGTAACGCACTACGGTAAACGTTGACTAGAGTGTCATAGTCTGGGTAGATTGTTGGTAAGACTTCTGTATAATTAGCATATCTTAGCGATATCTTTGATACAAAATCCAAATAAAGCTCTGGAATCTTACTAAATATTAGTTTATTCCATTCGCTTTCCTGATGGAGTTGCTGACGCCCAGCATCAGTTATGAAGTTTGAGTTAATTAAAAATGGTTGCCGTAATCCACGATAAGAAGTAGGCAAAAAAGTAAATACTGATGTATTCTTCAAAGGAATGACCTCGTTGTCCCTTATCTGAATAGCAAACGATATTTCAACTTTCTCCGCTCCCTTCAGTTTATCCGGAGTGTTAAAGTCATGTTCGAGAGCAACTCTTACTTCAGCAGGGACAGGTACTTCATTAGTATATAGAATCCAAGTACTCTGAGGTTCATCATTCTTATATAATGTCACTTGTGGCATAGAGCCATTAACTGCGTTAGTCAGTTTCTTCCCAACACTAAATACAAACTGTCCATTTCGTTCAAATTGGATGTTGACATTATTGCTACGCAAAAACAATAAGAATTGCAAGTCTGAAAACAAACTTTCTATTCGAGCTCCAATCTTTTTAGATTTTTTTGTATGAACTATTGTAATGACATTATATCCTGGAACGTTATACTCATGCAGTTGAGGAGCGTATATCGGAATTACCTGCCAGGGTACATCATTGGGTTCAAGAATTCCTTCGCTTGGAGGGAAACTAGGCATAAGCGATCGGGCCTTTTGTTTATCAAATTCAAAACAAAATGGGCCACTGATTATACCTACATGATCTACGGATGGCATGAAAACTGACTTAAAACCAATGCCTTTATAACCAATTTTCTTACTGTCCTTTGATTTTGTACCATTTCCTACGTCACTTATACCTTCAACGTCCTTTGAATCGAAAGCCTTTCCATTGTGCATAAACACAAACTGATTCTCTTCTTCTCTAATGAGAATATTTAATGTATCTTCCCCTGTGTCTGTAAAAGCATCGACAGCGTTTTGAAGAAGTTCGTAAACGAATCGCTCAGGCTCTGTGTAAATACCAACAGATAGTTGCATTAGCGATTTGGCTTGCATTCGAACTTGGGAAGCATGATTGTACTCGGTGCGTTCTCTTTGCAACTTCTTAATGAAGTCTTCGTTTGTATTTGAGAAATAATTCATAGCGCAAATACTTTGATTATTCTATTGCCAAACCTATTCCGTTAATATGGATAAACTCGCATATATCGTAAAAAGAAGCTGCTTCATTGGGGTCAATATAATCATCCGCAAGAATCATAGTCCGCATCATCGTGGCAAATTCCGTTTTCTGTTCAATAGTCATTAACTTTATTGTGCTCAAACACTTCAAAGTGTTAAGATGTAGAATGTCGAAATGGTCCTGTGTAGTCAACTGAAGTGTCTCCTTTACTGTCTCAAAATACATTGTTTCACGGGCATCAATATGCTCGTCAATACTTACTATATCCAATAAGATTTTGGACATAGCCATTTTTTGTTCTTTTCTATATTCCATAACTCATGTAATTATCATTATCTAAGGAACGTCTGACACTTTATTTGCCATATATTCGTTTATCTTTGTTTTTATTTTATTTGGTTTCCGCTCTATGGAGCGTTAGCCCAGCTTCCATCTCCGAGCCATCTCCGAAGGCATAAGCTTGCTCCAACCTCTGCCTATGCCCCCCCCTTGCTACTCCCTTTCTACGCAACTCCTGTCAGGAGTATTAAGGTGTCCCTATTTCGTATTGTCTATTTTTGACCACAAAGATACGAATAATTTTCTAAAGAGATACATAATTACCTAAAAAAAACACTTCCACAAGCCTTCTTTTCCTAAAAAAGCGTCCAAAGGCCGAGCGGTGAAAGCCTTTTTTAGGGAACGTTCGGATAAATCGCCTACTTTTTCTCAAAATGAGTAGGAATATGGCTACACAAGAACAAATTGAAGCATTGAAGATTGACGAGAATGTCTTTGAACTGGGAGAGGGTTCAGAACAGGACTTCAAATGTTAGTAAAGGGAAGCCTACCACCAGTTGGGCAGGCCCCCATCTTCATTATTTGAATGAGAAACAGTTATCATTATCCTGAATTATTCACAGACTTAAAAAAGGAGAACGTTTTCTTGCTTATCTGCAAGAATTGTTGTAACTTTGAAATACCTATAAATTAATGTTACACCAACGTTCTCCATGTGCAAAACTACTACAAAACATTCAAATATCAAAGCTCAACTCGAATTATTTCAGTTTTCAGACCTCAAAAAGCCAGTCGAGGTGTCATTTACAGCTCCAAACCTGTCTTCTTTTGGCGGTTTGACCCTACTCAAGAGTATTAATGAGCGTCAGAAATTCATCCATCGCCTGAGTGCCCATGTCAGTGAGTGGCATAACGAACACCTGCTTGTGCACAGCATCGAGGAGATGATGACCCAGCGTGTCTTCCAGATAGCAGCCGGCTATGAGGATGCCGACGACTGTGACATCCTGCGCAATGACAGCATGCTGAAGATGTGCAGTGGCCGCCTGCCAGGCGGAGTGGCACTCTCGTCCCAGCCTACCATGACAAGATTTGAGAACCACGTGTCCCATCGGGAGTTATACGATATGGGGCGTGAGTTCGTGCACCAGTTCATCAGATCCTACAAGGATGTTTCCGCCAGGATTATCCTCGACTTTGACGACAGCAACAGCAGCACCTAAGGGCTTCTACGAGTGGACGTTCTACCTCGTCTTCTCCATGCTCAACGTCTATGCCCGCACGCGGGTGAAGACGGCACACGGACGCGCCGACATCGTGGTGAAGATGCCCGATGCCATCAACGTCATGGAGCTGAAGGTTCGCTCGGCCCAAAGGGACGCTTCACACTTGAAGAACGGCACTGCCCGCGAGGTTCTCGAGCAAATCAACTCACGCGGCTACGCCATTCCCTACCAGACGGACGCGCGTCCCGTCCGCAAGGCCGGAATACGCTTCTCCATGGACACCCTCACCAACGAGGACTGGGAGATAGAAGGTGAGGAGTGAGGAGTGAGGAGTGAGGAGTGAGGAGTGAGAAGTGAGAAGTGAGAAGCGAGAAAGACGAATGACTTTGTCAATGTGCTGATGCGCGTAGTCGCATCTGGCGGAACCAGTCGGTGATGGCGCGGTAGAGGTGCAAGCGTGTGTTGCCGCCGTAGATGCCATGGTTGCGGTTAGTGTATATGAGCTGGTGGAAGGGTTTGCCAGCTTGCACCAGGGCCTCTGTTAGCTCTGCCGTGTTGCGCAGGTGGACATTGTCGTCGGCCGAGCCGTGGCAGATGAGCAGTGAGCCGTTGAGCTGCGATGCGCGTGTGATGGGGTTGTCATCGTAGCCGGAGGCATTCTCACGCGGGGTACGCATAAATCTCTCTGTATATACTGTGTCGTAGTAGCGATATGACGTGACGGGCGCCACTGCCACCCCGGCGGCGAAGACGGGACGGCCCTCGGTCATCGACATCAGCGTCATGAAGCCTCCGTAGCTCCAGCCCCAGATGCCGATGCAGTTCTTATCGACGTATGGCAGCGTAGCGAGGTAGAGTGCCGTCTCCACCTGGTCGCGCGCCTCGAGCTGGCCGAGGTGCTGGTAGGTCTGCTTCTCAAACTGCGCCCCGCGTCCGCCAGTGCCGCGTCCGTCAACGCACACACAGATGAAGCCCTGACTTGCGAGATAGCGCTCATAGAGCGCCCCGCCCATATTGCCCACCTGCCATGAGTCGAGTACCTGCTGCGAGCCCGGTCCGCTGTACTGATACATGACCACAGGGTGTTTCTCCGAGCCCATCGCGGCGGGCTTCACCATATAGCCGTTGAGCCTCACCCCCTCGCTGGTGGTGAAGGAGAAGAACTCGGGCGCCGGCAGTCCGAGCCCCGTGACCTTTGCTGCCAGAGCGCTGTTGTCCTCGAGTGTGGCCAGCGTCTTACCGTCGGCGGCAGCGCAGAG
>Ga0310694_10005470_pt1 | contig 12148 bp, 15 predicted proteins | sample 174DNAGHGhighgp2_FD_203884 | JGI IMG/M metagenome (GOLD analysis project Ga0310694, IMG submission 203884) | Sheep rumen microbial communities from Palmerston North, Manawatu-Wanganui, New Zealand - 1742 DNA GHGhigh gp2 (v2) (version 2) | ecosystem: Host-associated > Mammals > Digestive system...
TATGTTAAACCACAAAAGAATATAGAATGTGATGATAGCGAGATCATTGCTACAGCTAAAGAACTTGCTTATGGACTTTCATCTGACTACAAAAGAGCAAAAAGAATATTCGAGTATGTAAATACAACTATGTCTTATGATTCTAGTGCTGGTATTTCAAATAAAGGAGCTCTTGCTGCACTTAAGAATAAAAAAGGACAATGTTATGATTATTCAACACTTTATGCAGCACTTTGTAGAGCAATAGATATTCCATGTAAAGTTGTTGTAGGTTATAAAGTTGATAAAAAAGTTTCAAAAGAATCAGAACAATTAAGAAATCTAGAAACTGGTGAATTTTACAATACTCCAGAAGAGTATGTTTATGAATTTGTTCCACATGCATGGAACGAAGTATGGTTTGATGATTTTGGATGGGTTCCTGTAGATACATGTGTTGTTTATAATGTTAATGGTAAAAAAGCAGCATATTGGGATTCATTCTGTAAGATAAAAGGATCAGAATATTATGCTACAGGTATATTAAATGCTATTGAAGATGCTGAATGGGAATATACTGGAATTGGTACTTTTGCATTAAAGAGTTCGGTTGAAACGTATTTACCATATGAAGTAGAGGAAGCAAAACAACACAAATTTGAAGATATAGGAAATTATACTTGGGCAGAAGATTCTATTAATACACTTTATAGCATGGGAGTAATCAAAGGATATACTGATACAGAATTTGGACCAGCAGCTAATATTACAAGAATTGATTTTATTTGTATGCTTGCAAGAATTCTTAAGAACATGAATTACCAACCAGCTATTTACAAGAAAGTTTATTATTACATGGATTATGATCAAACTCATTATTCAAAACAAGAATATGATTTCTTAATGAGATGTTTAGAAGATGCTTATCCATATAGCAGTTTCTCTGCAGGATATGGCGCAATGGGAAATATATTTGAAGGAAAATTAGAACCAACAAAAGCTATAACAAGAGGAGAAGTAGTTGCATTAATGGATGCATTCCTTAAGAAAAAAGCAGATGGCTCTGCAAACTTTAGTGATATGTATGGAAGCAAATTTGCTGATAGTATTTCAAAATCATACACTAATGGCCTAATTCAAGGATATGAAGATGGTACATTTAGACCAAATAATCCAATCACTAGAGCGGAGATTGCAGTTATATTAGATAGATATGTTGGAGTTAAAGACTTCACAATGTAATTATAATATTATAAAAATAGCAGAGGCTTATAGCTATCACATGAGAAGATTTTTGTGTAGTCATAAGCCTCTTTAATAATCTTTTAACAAAAGAAGAAAGGAGAAGAAAATGTCTCTATATAGAATGGTAGCAATTGACATAGATGGAACGTTATTAAATTCTAATCATGAACTTACTGAAAAGACAATAGAAGTGCTTAGAGAAGCTACCAAAAGAGGTATTTTTATAGTCCTTACTTCGGGTAGAATGACTAAAAATGTTAAATCATTTTGTGAAAAAATAGGAGCAGACAAATATTTAATTGCTGAAAATGGTGCATCAATAATTGATTTACAAACAGGAAAGACAGTTTATTCAAAATATCTTAGTAAAGAAACAGTTAATAAGGTTTTAGATGTTTGTGAAGAAAATAGTATATATTATATGGTCTATACTCAAAACGAATTAATAGTTAAAAACATTAAATATATGTCACTGTTTTTCTATAAGCAAAACTTCAATCCAAATGCTAGAATTAAGCAAGTTGTTGCTGGCAGAGATTATATAAACAATGTTGAGGGTAATTTCACAAAATTAATGATTTGTGACGAGGATAGATCAATTTATAGATCAATATTAAAGGAATTAAAAAAGATAGATGAGATTGACATTACTCCAGTGCCACATACTTCAGTAAAGAAATTAAATATTGATGGAGAAGAAAAGGTAATAAAATATAGTTATGCAGATATTTCGGCAAAAGGTGCCAATAAATGGACCGCCATTGAATATTTAGCCAAACAATTAGGAATACATAAGTCGGAAATAATAGCTATTGGAGACAATATTAACGATATGCATATGATTTTCAATGCAGGGCTAGGAGTTGCTATGGATAATGGATCTCCGTATGCCAAAAAGGTCGCAAATGTAGTAGCTCCGTCAAATGACAAAGATGGAGTAGCCCAGATTATTGAAAAATACATATTAAAATGGAGATTAATACTAAAAAGGTAAAAAAATAAAACCAGTTCAAATGAACTGGTTTTATTAGTATGGTAAACTTGCAAAACTAGTTTTTTCAAGAGATTCGCTATCTATCATGTTGTTTTCAAGCATGTAATTTTCAACGATTGAAGGAGAAACTCCTGTTTGTGACGAAACTTTACTTACTGAGTCAAAATTGTCTTGCCTAGCTTCAAAGAATCCTTTTAGTACTGTATTGCTAAAACTTAAAGTATTAGCACAAGAACTACAAAACTCTGTATCTGAATTTATAAAGGCTCCACAATTTTTGCATTTTTTTAATTCCATACAAACCACCTCTATATAAATTATAACATATCTCTTTTGAAATGCAAGAAAATGATTTATAATTGGGGTTAGAAAACGAGGTGAAAGTGTTGATTGCTCAAATAATAGTTAATTCTTCAGCCCAAGAATTAAATAGAATTTTTGACTATAAAGTTCCTGATGAGTATGAAGTAGGAAAGAATATAGATATTGGTTATAGAGTACTAGTTTCTTTTGCAAATTATAAAAAGCTAGAAATTGGATATGTTATAGGGTTTAAAGAAAGCTCTGATTTTAAATGTAAAACTATTTCAAAGGTTTGTGATAGAGCATTTAATAAAGATAAATTTGAACTAGCAAAATGGATGGCTCACAGGTACTTCTGCAATCTATCGGATTCATTAAGACTCCTTGTTCCACCAGGAACTTCAAATAAAATAGATAATGTAAAAATAAAGTATGAAAAATGGGTTAGTCTTACAAAAGACTATGAAAGCTATCTTCAAAACCATATAGAAGAAGAGAAAAAATATAAAATAAAATCTGAAAAACAACAAAAAATAATTGATTTTCTTATAGACAATCTTGAAATTCCAGCTAGCATTTTGGTGGATGTGACTGGCACTAGTATGGCAGTAGTTAAGGCTTTAGAGGATAAAGGTATATGCGAAACCTTCCCTATGGAAGTATTAAGAAATCCATTTTTAAATAAGAGCGTAAAAAGAACTAAAAAACTTGATTTAACTCCTAATCAACAAGAAGTACTAAATCAAATAGATATAAATAAAAATGAAAACTATTTGCTTTATGGTGTTACAGGAAGCGGTAAGACAGAGATTTATTTGCAAGCAATTGAAAAAGTGCTAAATAAGGGGAAAAATGCAATTGTTCTAGTACCTGAAATATCACTTACCCCTCAAATTACAGATAGGTTTTTAGCTAGATTTGGACACATAATAGCAATTCTTCATAGTAAGCTTTCTTATGGTGAAAGATATGATGAATGGCGTAGGATTCAAAGAGGAGATGCAAGGATTGTAATTGGAGCTAGATCAGCACTTTTTGCGCCAATTGATAATGTTGGAATTATAATAATTGATGAAGAACACGATAGCTCGTATAAATCTGAGACCACACCAAAATATGATGCCAGAAGTGTAGCAAAAAAGCTTGCAGAATATAGCAATTGTCCACTTGTATTAGGAAGTGCAACCCCTGATATTAGATCATATTATAAGGCGCTAAATGGTGAAGTAAAATTACTAAGATTAGATAAAAGAATTTCAACATTTGGAATGCCAGATGTTACTATAGTTGACCTTCGACAAGAGCTTGCAAATGGCAATAAATCAATGTTTAGTAAAGCTTTATATGATGAAATTAAAAAGAACATAGAAAATAAGGAACAGACAATGCTATTTTTAAATAGAAGAGGCTATTCAACTTTTATCATGTGCCGTGATTGTGGGTACGTTGTAAAATGTGATAAATGTGAAGTAGCAATGACTTATCATGTGACAAAAAACAAATTGATGTGCCATTATTGTGGAGCTGAAAAGAAAAATGTGTCTATCTGTCCAGAGTGTGGAAGTGAAAATATAAGATATTTTGGAACTGGAACTCAAAAAATTGAGGCACAAATTAATAAAGCATTTCCAGAAGCCTCAGTAATTCGTATGGATATTGATACTACAAATTATAAAAATGCCCATGAAATTATTCTAAATAAATTTAGAGATGAGAAAATTGATATTTTGCTTGGTACGCAGATGATCACAAAAGGTCATGACTTTGAAAATGTTACATTGGTAGGAGTTTTGGCAGCAGATAGTTCATTAAATATTAGTGATTATAGGGGTAGCGAAAGGACCTTCCAATTACTTACTCAAGTGTGTGGTAGAAGCGGAAGAGGTGATAAAAAAGGAAGGGCAATTATTCAGACATATTTGCCTGATGAATTTAGCATCCAAACGGCCAAAGCACAAGACTATGAGAGGTTTTATTCTAATGAAATAAAAGTTAGAGAAATGTTGAAATACCCGCCTTTTTGCGATATAATGGTAGCGGTAATATCTCGGCCTAGATGAGAAAAAAGTTATTGAAGATTCGAAGAAATTTTATGATATTTTCAAAGATAAATTTGAGACTTTTAGTCCAATGCCAGCACCGATTTCTAAAATAAACGATAATTTTAGGTGGAGAGTACTTATGAAAGCTCAAATTAGTGAAGAAATAATTAGTTTATTAAACTTCTGTCTTGATAATTTTGAGCAAATTAAATCAAAAGATACAAAGTTAAACTTTGATATTAATCCTAATAGTATGAATTAAAAGAGGAGTTTTTTATGGCAATTAGACAAATAAGAGAAGTTGGAGATCCATTGCTTAGAAAAAAATCACGCCCATTTGAAACTGTTGATGATAAAGCAAAAGAGCTACTTCAAGATTTATTTGATACTTTAAAAACGACCGAAGATGGAGTTGGTCTTGCAGCTCCACAAGTAGGTGTTTTAAGAAGAGCAATAGTAATTGACTTAAGCATGGAAGAAGATAATCCACAAGGACCATTTAAATTAATAAATCCTGTTATTACAAAACAAAGTGGAGAACAAGTATGCAGAGAAGGATGCTTAAGCGTTCCAGGAAAACTTGGAGATGTTACTAGACCTAATAAAGTTACTGTTGAAGCGCTAGATGAAAATGGTAAAAAAGTTAAGATAAAAGCAGAAGGGCTTCTTGCAGTAGTATTAAGTCACGAAATAGATCACTTGGATGGAGTTTTATTTATAGATAAAGCAACTGAAATATATGACCAAGAAGATTTAGAAAGAGAAGAAGAAGAAAACAACAAAAAGAAAAAGTGAGGTAACTTATTTATGAACATAGTATTCATGCGGAACTCCAGATTTTGCGCTTGAAACACTTAAAGAAATTCATAAAGTTGGACACAATATTTTAGCAGTGGTTTCACAACCAGATAAACCAGTTGGAAGAGGCATGAAATTTCAACCTACTCCTACAAAAGAGTTTGCTATTGAAAACAATATAAGAGTATTACAACCAGCTAAAATTAAAAATAATGAAGAGTTTTTGAATGAAATAAGAGAGCTTAAACCAGACATTATAGTTGTAGTTGCTTATGGAAAAATACTTCCAAAAGAATTACTTGAAATACCAAAATACGGATGCATGAATGTTCATGGATCGCTTTTACCAAAATATAGGGGAGCAGCACCAATTCAATGGGCAATTATAAATGGTGAAAAAGTTACTGGTATTACTACTATGAAAATGGATGTTGGTATGGATACAGGAGATATGTATCTTAAAGATGAAGTTACAATTGATAGAGAAGATACATATGGTACTTTATATGAAAAGCTTAAAAAAGTTGGTGCCAAACTTGCATCAGAAACCTTAGAGTGTATCGTAGAAGGTACATGCAAACCTAAAAAACAAGGCGATGAGTTTTCAGTAGCTCCAATGATTTTTAAAGAAAACTGTAAAATTGATTATTTGAAATCTGCACATGCAATTGAGAATTTGGTTAGAGGGGTTAACCCTGCACCTGGTGCATGGACAGTTTTAGATGATAAAGTATATAAAATTTGGAAAGCAGTTGAAGTACAAGATGATGAATTTGAGGGAGTAAATGAGAAACTAGCTCCTGGTACTGTTCTAGAATCAAACAGTAAAAAAGGATTGTTTGTTGCAACTGCAAGTGGAATTTTGAGTATTGAGGAAATCCAAGCACCAAATAGTAAAAGATTAAACATTTTAGATTTCCTAAGAGGCAATAAAATTGAAGTTGGAAAAGTATTTGAGTAAATTTCAATAGATGTTGAAGGAGGAAAAAAATGAGTGAGGAAAAAATCGTAGAAGCTACAGATGTTGAAGTTAAAGAAGAACAAGAAATTCAAGTTACACCATCTAGTGATGTTGTAAGTGATGCTGATGTTCAAGGAATCAACATTTCAGAAGAAGTTGTTGCAACAATAGCAGGACTTGCCGCACAAGAAGTTAAAGGAGTTAACTCTTTAAATGCAAGTGGAATTAGTGAAGTATTTGGTATGAAAACCAAAGGTGTTAAAGTCCAAGTTGGAGAGAAAGATGCCGTAATTGATATTTCTCTTACAGTTGACTATGGAGCAAGAATTCCAGATATCGCATGGGAAGTTCAAAATAGAGTTAAAACACAAGTTGAAACAATGACAGGACTAAACGTTGTTTCTGTTAATGTTCATGTTCAAGGTGTTGTAATGCCTAAGAAAAAAGGCGAAAAGCAAGAAAAACTTAATGAAGCGCAAGAGACAGCGGTAGAAGTTATTGAAGAATCAGAAGAAAATTCTGATAAATAAAGGAGGCAAATCTTATGAGACTTGTAGATAGGTTAATTTCATTTATTTTTTCTTTAATATTTTTAGTTTTATCAATAGTTTTAATTTTGATTGGTACTGGAGTAATTGATCCACAAATGTGTATCGATTTAGTACAAAAGAATTTGTTAAATGAAGAAATTGTTAAACAAGGAATGTTTAATCCAATTACTATTACTGGTATTGTTTTACTTTTGTTATCACTTAAGACAACTATTTTTGTATCATTTCTTAAGGAAAAGAGTAAAGCTCCAATTACTGTTAAGACAAATAATGGAGAAGTGCAAATTGCACAAGAAACAATCATTAACACAGCTAAGAATCAAACTTTGGAATATGAAAATGTTAAAGAAGCACAAGCTAGCATGGAGAAAAAGGCTAGAGGTGTAATTATTTATGAAATAATTCAAGTATATACAAATACAAATATTAGAGAACTTACAGAGGCTATTCAATCTAGTGTTAAGTCAATAGTTTATGCAACTACAGGCGTAAATGTTCTTGATGTTAATATTAAAATTAAAAATGTTTACAATGGTAAGAGAAAAGAAGAACCTGAAAACAAGGAAATTGTTATTGAACCAAATGTAAAAGTTGAAGAAGTGGTTGCTCCTAAGAAAGAAGAACCAAAAAAAGAAGAAGTAAAGAAAGAAGATAGCAAAAAAGAAGAAGAAAAACCTCAAGAAAATAAAGTAGAAGAGAAAAAAGAGGAAAACAAATAGTAGAGTTTTTACATCTTTTAAGGAGGGATTAACTTATGACATTTAAAGATTTTGTAGATAAATATATGGGAATACTTATTGGAGTAGTCATAGCGCTATTAATCATTGCGTTTGGATTAGTTCATCTTGTTGAATGCATCGTATTAATAATTGCACTTGGCTGGTTCGGTGGATATGTTCAAAGAAATAAAGATTCAGTTAAAGACAAATTAAAGTCAATGATTGATAAGTTTTAATGGAGAAATATTATGAGTAGACACATTGCAAGAGAAGTGGCTTTTAAAGTTGCTTTTGAAATGGAATTTCAAGATGAAAGTGCAGAAGAATTATTTGATAGATTCTTAGAATATAGTGCTGAGAAAAAACTAGATATTAATGATGAAGATGTATTATACATTAAAGATGTTATAACTGGTGTTAAAAACAATCTTGAAAACATTGACAATTGCATCAAATCAAAGCTTAAGGATTGGAACTTCGACAGAATTAGTAAAATAGATTTAGGTATATTAAGAGTAGCTATATATGAAATATTATATAGAAACGATATACCTGAAAAAGTATCTGTTAATGAAGCAGTTGAAATCTGCAAAACATATGGAGAAGATAGTTCTCCAAGTTTTGTAAATGGTGTTCTTGCTGAAGTTCTTAAAGAGAAAAAAGCTTAGGAGGAAATTTTGGAAAGTCAAATGTCATTTGATTTGGAGCCAAAAAGAAAAGAGACATCATTTGAAAGACCGGCTCCACTTACAGTAAAAGAATTAAATTTATATGTTAAAGATTTGATAGATAGAGATGACTTTTTGAATAATGTATATGTAAAAGGTGAGATATCTAACTTTAAAAAACATTATACGGGTCATCTTTATTTTACACTTAAAGATAAAGATTCTCTTATCAAATGTGTATGCTTTAAATCATATACTGGAAATATTAATTTTGAACCACAAGATGGAATGCAAGTATTAATATTTGGACAAGTTGCTGTTTACGATAGAGATGGTGTTTATCAAATATATGTAAAAGGCATGGAACAAGATGGACTAGGTGCCTTATATGAAGAATATGAAAGACTAAAAGAAAAACTATCTCAAAAAGGAATGTTTGATGAGGAAAATAAAAAACCAATTCCTATTTTACCCAAAGAAATTGGTGTTATTACTTCTAAAACAGGAGCAGTTATTAGAGATATTATAAATGTCACTACAAGAAGACTTCCAAATGTTCATATAAAATTATATCCTGCTGCTGTTCAAGGAGTGGGAGCGGCTGAAACTATTGTAGAAGGCATTAAATATTTTAATAAAGAAAAAAATGTTGATGTAATTATTGTTGCTCGTGGTGGTGGATCTATTGAAGACTTATGGCCTTTTAATGAAGAAATCACAGCAAATGCAATTTTTGAATCCGGGATTCCAATTATTTCAGCTGTAGGACATGAAACAGATTTTACAATTGCAGATTTTGTAGCTGACTTAAGAGCACCTACACCTTCTGCTGCCGGTGAACTCGCTGTCCCAGATGTTAAAGAAATGTATTGGAAAATTGAAAATATAAAAAGAAGGCTTTCAGTTTCACTTTCAAAAAAATTAGAAAATATGAAATTAAGATTTCAAAAAGTGATGAAAAGCAGAGTATTTACTTCGCCAATTGATATGCTAAATAACAAAAAAATAAGAGTAGATTATCTCATTAAGCAATTAGAAAATTTATCTAAAATAACTATTAAAAATAATAGATTATTATTAGTTAAAAACATAGCAAAGTTAGATGGACTAAGTCCTTTAAAAACACTTGCTAGAGGCTACTCTTTAGTAGAAAATGATGAAGGCAGTATTATTAAATCTGCAAAGAATTTGAAGAAAAATGATCAAATAAAAATCACTTTTGAAGATGGAAATGTGGAGGCTAAAGTATTATGAAAAAACAAGATAAAAATATAAACTTTGAAGAAGCAATGGAAAATTTAGAAAACATTGTTGAAAATTTAGAAAAAGGAGAACTACCTTTAGAAGAATCAGTCCAAAAATTCAAAGAAGGAATTGAACTTTCAAATTACTGCGAAAAGCTTTTGGATGATGCAGAAAAAAGTATCACTATTTTATTAAAAGATAAAAATGGAGAAATTACAGAAGAAAATTTTGATGTTGAGTAACAATATTTTTATTTAAAAAAGAGGACTATATGAAAGCATTACTTACTAACAAGTTATTGTGGATACCACTAGCTACGTGGCTTTTGGTTCAAATTTTCAAGTTAATAGTGGAAATTTTTAATGCAAAAGGAAGAAAGATTAATTTTAAAAGAATCCTAGGTGCCGGCGGTATGCCTAGTAGCCATACAGCTTGTATTACATCCCTTGCAACTTCTATTGGTGTTACTGAAGGCTTCGGTTCAGCAACTTTTGCTCTTGCTGCAGTTTTTTGTTTTATAGTTATGTATGATGCAACAGGTGTTAGAAGAGCAGCTGGAAAACAAGCAGCCGTTCTAAATAAAATAATTGAAAGTGATGGAAAAAATATAAATGTTCAAGAAAAATTAGTTGAACTTTTAGGTCATTCTCCTATTGAAGTAATAGTTGGTGTAATAGTTGGAATATGCATGGGACTTCTATTTTGTGCTATTTGGGATCTATGATGCAATTTGCAAAATGACTAAAAATATGTTAAAACTAATTATGTGATGTGCTATTCTAGTTGCTATATCAATTTGCGAGGGTGGGCCTAAAAATCCACTGAAAAAGGCAAAATCGATGAAGCTTTTGAGTAGATGCTCGCGACGCCCAGTCGAGGGTGCTATTTAAGAGTAAAGAGTTAAGGGCGATCCATAACGGCATATGGGCGTTGACCCTTTTCTCATGGAGACTTGTATTTTTGTAGCGTAAAACCTTTTAAAAACAGCAAAAAATACTTGAAACCTGCGAGGCCTTGGCCATGAATTAGGAGGCTTTAAGGTACACAGTGTAGCCTTCCTTGAGTGAATTTGGTGAATGTTTTAATTAACTAAAATTGAAACCATTTTTGCAAAAGAGGATAAACATATTGTATATAGCTTGAGGAAATCTTCTAGAGCATTTGTTTTACCAAGATATACTTAGGATTGAGGTGTGGACTAAGTGGTAATCCAGACGTGAAGTTGGCGACGACTTCGATATTTTCTTTAAAGGGGAACCGCTGAGATGGCGATATCTTAGTAGAAAATAGGGAAATCCTTCTGGACCTAAGCCATAAAATTAACTAAGTAAATCATCACATATTTTTTATTTTTGAGACTTTAAAGTCTCATTTTTTATAAGGAGAAAAATGGAAAAGAAACAAAAAAAGAAAGAGTCAATAAGTCAAAGAAAATGGTTATTTTGGATTTTTATTGGTACATTAATTCTTTCGGCAATTTTTAATATGTTATCAACAGAATTAGTAGAAAATGTGAATAATATGGTCATTTCTTTCATACTTTTGGTAGTAGTTGTGGCAGTTGGTATTGGATTTGACCTTATAGGAACTGCAGTTACTTCAGCGGATGAAGTTCCGTTTCATGCAATGGCATCAGACAAGAAAAAAGGTGCAAAAGAATCACTAAAATTAATTAAAAATGCAGATAGAGTTGCTAATGTTTGTGCTGACGTAATAGGGGATATTTGTGGAGTATTAAGTGGTGCAATAGCCGCATTAATTGCTACTAATATAGCCAAAAAGCTAGGTCAAAGTGATATTACAGTTACAACTTTAATAGTTACAGCAGTTGTAACCGCTTTTACGGTATGGTTTAAAGGGTTATTTAAGCAAGTAGCTATAAAAAATAGTACTAGTATAATAACTGGAATTGGTAGATTTTTAGCTATTTTTTCTAAGTAAATGCTTTTTGAGGCTTTAGTAAAAAAAGCCTCATTTTTATGCAATTATTGTTGAATTATGTAAATTAAAATGCTATAATATAAGAGGTCATTCAAATATTTATAGACGGAGGGAAAACACCATGGCAGAAGCATGGAAAGAAAAAAGACTTTGTGACCTTCAACGGTATCTAAAAATCGAATCCCAAAAGCTTTGGCAGGATATTAACGCTGTGGATGATCCACAGGCTTATTACATCCCGTATGAGAACGTGAAGGAGGCCAAGAAGAGGATTGAATTTGTTGATAAGATGCTGAAAGAGCATGTCAATATGTTTAATTCTCGGCATCCTGTTGATTTCTTGGTTGGCAATGTACTTCGGCATAAAGCTAAGCTTCATCCGATGCTGATGAGGTCAAGGAGATCGACATTCTTGTCGATGAAGTCTGTAAAAATCCCAGATGGTTCTTTGACGAAGTGCATCATGTCGGATGTCGCTATTTGTTTTACGATTAAACCGACAAGCTTCGCATTTGACCGACTAACCACCCCGCTTATCAAGGGGTGGCTTTTTTATATAAATTTTTCTTGCATAAAGGCTTCGTATGTGTTATCATATTAAATGCTTGTAATTAATTAGTTAATAATAAAAAATATATATAGAGTTTTAAGAGAGGTGAGTTTAAATGAAAGAAGGATTACATCCAAATTACCAAGAAGCTA
>Ga0310694_10005471_pt1 | contig 12148 bp, 10 predicted proteins | sample 174DNAGHGhighgp2_FD_203884 | JGI IMG/M metagenome (GOLD analysis project Ga0310694, IMG submission 203884) | Sheep rumen microbial communities from Palmerston North, Manawatu-Wanganui, New Zealand - 1742 DNA GHGhigh gp2 (v2) (version 2) | ecosystem: Host-associated > Mammals > Digestive system...
TACCATCTTCAAACATCTCCTCTGCTTTTTTTCCGATCAGGCATAAGCCGCTCTGCATGGAAAAGAGCACGGCTCCGATCCGTATCCGGTCATAAACATGATGGGACAGCGCCGTCTCCACACGCTCCGCAAGGATCTCCATCGCCTTATCGTAACACGCTTTTTCCCGCAGGAAAAGCAGCGCATCCTCCGTCGTATTGCAGCGCAGGATCTCCCGCGCCGTATCCGCATCACCTCCCGCAAGCAGGACGCAGGAGGAAAGCGTCTCCATCCTCCCGTCGGCACAGCGGGAGTGCGTATTCATGATCCCGCTTCCTACTTTTACGAGTTTTCCGATGTGTCCGATCAGCAGGATGTCCTTTACTCCGAAGCCCGCAGCCAGATCAACTGCCTCGCCGATAAAATTGCTGCACTTCACGCAGTTTTCCAGTTCCAGCCCCATCCGCTCACGGATAAAACTCTCCCCGTAGTTTCCGGGCGTCATCAGCAGCGCCTCTGCGCCCTCCGCGGTACGCATGGAGATCTCTGCCCGTATCGTATCGATGAGAGCCTGTTCGCTCATCGGCTCAACGATGCCGCTCGTCCCGAGGATCGAGATCCCGCCCTCGATCCCGAGGCGCGGATTAAAGGTGCGCTGCGCCACTTCCCCTCCCCCGGGGACAGAGATCACGACCTGCAGGCTGCCTGCATATCCCGCCTGCTCCGCCGCTTCCCGAAGAACCTCAAGGATCATCCTTCTCGGCACACTGTTGATCGCTGCCGCACCGACCGGCTGGTCCAGCCCCGGGCGCGTCACGCGTCCGACCCCTTCGCCGCCGTCGATCTCATACTCCGGGCCCTTTCCGTCCTCCGGACGTTCCGGAAAGCGGACCTCTGCGCAGACCATGAGTCCGTCCGTTACGTCGGCGTCATCTCCCGCATCCTTGATCACGCCGCAGCGTACGCGATCCTTCTCCTTAAGCAGTACTTCTGCCGGGAGCTGCAATGCCTTTCCCTTCGGCGTCATGATGCCGATCCCTTCCGTCACGGGTAGTCCCAGCAGGATCCGCACCGCCTGCTTGGCAGCGGCCGTCGCACAGCTTCCGGTCGTATAACCGCAGCGAAGCTCTTTTCCGTTTTTGTATACATGATCTGTATTTACTGCGGCTCCCGTCACGTCGCACTTTCCTCCCTGGCGATCCGGTCCACATAGGCCTTAAGTCCCGGCTGCCCTGCCAGGACCCCGCCGAGTTCGTCCAGTCCGTACAGACTGCGCAGTTTTCCGTTTGTCATAAGTTCCTCCGGTGTCCCGTACGCATGGACCTTCCCGTCTTTGATGCAGAGCAGGCGGTCCGCCGCGCATCTGGCGAGTTCCGGATCGTGCATCGACATCAATACCGCGATCTTTTTTTCCTTTGCATATTTCAGCAGCAGCGCCATGAACTCTGCCTGATAATGTACATCAAGAAAAACGGTCGGCTCATCCAAAAGCAGGATCTCCGGCTCCTGTACCAGACACCGTGCCAGCCGCACACGCTGTCTTTGTCCGTCGCTGATCTTTCCGTAATCGCGGCCGGCCAGCTCCGTCACCCCGACGGTTTCCATGAGCTCGTCCACGATGCGTTCATCCTCTCTTCCGAGTTTCCCGAAATATCCGGTATACGGATAACGTCCGAGCTCCACGACCTCCCTGCAGCTCATCCCCTTCATTTTCACCCCGTCCGACAGGAGCACGCTCATTATGCGTGCACGTTCCCGCTCCGGGATCGTCGAAAGCTCCCGCCCGTCGATCCTGACCTCACCGCCGAGCACCGGAAGCAATCCCGCTATGCTCTTGATCAGCGTGGATTTTCCGGCCCCGTTACATCCGAGGAGGATCAGGACTTCTCCCGGAGATACGGATGCATCGATCCCCTCTGCGACCGGCTTGCCCCGGTATCCGACATTTACGTTTTTCAGTGAGAGTCCCTTCATCCGCTACGCCTCTCTCTGCCGTTTTAACAGTACCGCGATGACGACCGGTGCCCCGAACACCGCTGTCACCGTGCTGATCGAAAGTTCCGTCGGCGCAAAGACGCTGCGCGCGATCAGATCACTGACGAGACAGAACACCCCGCCCCCGAGGAAGCAGGTCGGAATGAGCAGCAGCGGCCGCTCGCTTTTTGCCGCACTCCGCATCAGCTGCGGTACCGCGATCCCGACAAAGGAGACCGGTCCCGCATATGCGGTCACACAGGCCGCAAGCAGGCTGGAGAGCAGGATCAGCACGACTTTCAGACGCTGCACCCGTACCCCCAGCGTCAGCGCATATTCCTCTCCCGCCTGATAAGCCGAGATCGGTTTTGCCAGAAGAAACGTGCCCGCAAGACACAGCAGGATCAGCACCGCCATGGTCGCCGCATCCGTCATGTTCATCCCGGAGAAGCTTCCCCGCGACCAGTTATGAAGATTTACGATATCCGCATCATCCGCAAAGGTCACAACAAAATCCGTCACCGCGGAACAGATGTAACCGATCATGATCCCCGCCACGATCAGCATCGACATCCGCCGCATCTTTACGGAAAGGAGCAGGACAAAGCCCATCGAAAGAAGTGCCCCGGCATATGCCGCCGCGATCAGGGAAAAGGTCCCCGGAAGAGCTGTTCCTCCCGCCGCCGCGATCAGCACCAGTGCCACGCAGAGCTTGGCGCCGGAGGAAATCCCCAGCACAAAAGGGCCGGCGATCGGATTATGGAAAAAGGTCTGCAGGAGATATCCGGAAAGCCCGAGCGCCCCTCCAAGCAGAAACGCCGCGCAGGCCCGCGGCAGACGGATCTTATTTACGATACTTGCGGCCGTGCCCTCCGGTGCCGCTCCTCCGAGGGCCGAAAACACCTCCCGGACAGGGATCGCCACGCTGCCGGCGCAGAGATTCCACAAAAAAAACGCCGCGCCGAGCACGATAAGGATCACGAACAATCCCCATCCGCGACGCTGTGCGTTTTGCCGTTCCGTCGTCTGTTTCACCGTTCTTCCTTTTACTTCCCTCTTTCCGCCGTCAATACAGATGCTCCAGATAGATCATCTCCTCATCCGCTGCATCCGTCATCATCCGGTGAAGATCCGCCACCACAGTCCCGAGAGACATGGTGTTCTGGTACATATCCTGCGATACCGCATAGACATGTCCCTCCTTCACTGCCGTAAAATCCGCCATCAGTCCGCTTTTTTCCAGAAGCTCCGCAATGCTGTGGATCGCCCCCGAGGTCGTACCGTTATACACAAGATAATCCGCATCCAGCGCCGCTTCGTAAAACGCCTCAAACTGCATCGAGCCGGTGGAAAGATGCGACTCGCCGGTCACATCCTCCGGAATATATGCCCCGCCGGCCAGACGGATCATCTCCGGCACGTAATCATCCGACCTGCGCACCACCACGCTGCCATCCTGCCTGAGATAAAAGAATGCCACCGTCTTTCCGGTCTCCTCAAGTCCGTGCGTCTGCGCCGCCTGCGCCTCGTAGGCTGCTACCGCCTCTTCAAAGTGTCCGGTCAGTACACCGTAGAATTTCACCCATTCCAGACGTCCCAGCGGATCGCTCTCATAGCTGGCATGATCGATGATCACGGGGATCCCGAGTTCTCCCAGCTTATCGATCACTTCCGGTGTATGCATGATCATCATGTTTTCCACTGCGAGACGGCAGCCGCCTGCCGTCAGCATCTCATAGTCCGGCGTGCTGTATTTCCCCGCATACAGGATCTCACCGCGCTCCATCGCAGAACGGATCCCTTCGATATGCCAGTTCTGCTCATCCGTGGCACTGTACCGGACGGCATCCAGACAGCCGATCGTATCCAGCATATCCGCCGCAGCACTCGCCGCGAGATAGAGCTCGTCCGCCGGCTGTTGCAGAACGATGATATCGTCCTCCAGTCCCTGCGGTACCTCCGCGCCCTCCGGTACAGAAAGCAGCCTCGTCCCGCCGTCAACCGTGACCATAAGAAAGCCGCCTTCATACGCATCGATCCGGAACAGTTTCGCATGCTCCAGCGGGATCTGCTCCTGAAAAGTAAGTCCTTCTCCGGCCGTTCCGGCCTCTGTCGGATCCAAGCCGGTCTCCTCCGGCGTCTGCATTTCCGCAGCCACCTCTTCTCCGGAACTTTGCATGCTCCCGGGCAGGGTCCCCGGTGCCGCACCGCACCCGCCAAGCAGCAGGGACAGGAGCGCAAGCCCGGCCGCAGCAGCCCGTCGGGGGATCCCCCATGATCTGCGGATCTCTTTTTTCATTGTTCGTCTGTAAAGCGGATCGTATACTCGATCTCGTGCGGTTCGCTCATGGCTGTCGTATCCGCGACTACTTCCAGCGGCAAAGCGATATCCTTTACCGGGATCAGAAATACGGAGTTCCCCTCCGTATTGACCGGCTCATATCGCGTACCGTCTACGATCATATAATCATAATGCGGGCTGCTCCACTCGACCTTCAGTGTCAGCTCCCCGCCGTTTGCCGTCAGCTCCGCCGGAGTCGTGATCGTCGTTCTTCCGCTTCCGCCCTCCAGCGTAACGCCCATCAGATAGACCCCGTCCGAGAAAGTCGACGAACCTGCCCCGTCCTGCGGGACCGGATCCGACACGCTTACCTTATGGTCATACCATACGCCTTTCGTCCCGATAAGTGCCAGATCAAAGGTCTCTCCCAGATACGGCACCGTAAAGTCAAAGGCATAGACCTCTTCCGAAAGCCCGTCGGGATAGGTGACCGACTCGACCGTCGGCTCGATCAGGACCGCCCCGTCCTTCTGTGCATCCTCAGCAAGACCGGGATAAAGATTCACGATATTCTGCGAGGGCATCACGATATGCATCGTCATCACCCCGTCCGCGACCGTAAGGATCCCCCGTCCGTCACAGGTCTCATTGACATGGAACATCGAATTGTCGGTATCAAAGACTGCGGAATAGACTCCGTCCGCAATCGGTGCCGGCGCATTGTTTTCTTCCGCCTGCCCTTCCGCTTCGCCGTCATCCGCAGGCGTTTCGTCTTCCTCCGTTGCGGGAGTTTCCGCTTCCGCCGCATCCTCAGGCTGCGCCTGCGTATTTTCCGTCTCCTGCTGTGTTTCCTCCGGTGCCTGTACGCCCGGCTCTTCCGCTGCTTTCCCGCAGGCGCTCAGCAGTACCGCAGCCGCCAGAAATGCCGCCGCCGTCTTTTTGTTTTTCATAGTTGCTTCCTCCCTTGATTCGTCCTTCTTTTTCCGCTCCTTATTCTATCAGATTTCTCTTCAAAAGACCAGAAATCACGCTGCAGATAAGGCCGGATCCGTTTCACAGATAAAGAACGGGCGGGAACCCTGCGGCCCCCGCCCGTTGCAGCATCTCCCCCTCTTAGTTCATCACTGCTGCCGTGTGAGCTACATAAAGCTGCTGGATCGCTTCGATCCGTCCGAGACCGCTGATCTGCGCCTCAAGCTCCTCAAAGTTGCCCGAGACATCAAACATGGAGATCCAGGAATCCTCATCCTCGCCTGCCATATCGTTGTGCGCGTGGTCACCCGCAACGACCATCAGCGGGCGAAGGACTACCTTCGTATATCCCGCAGCCGCGACCGCATCGATCACATTCGCGCAGGACGTCGACTCCGGCTCACCCTCGACCGTTCCGATAAATACGTTTGCATAGCCGAGCTGATCCATCTGCGTCTGCATCTGGGAATAGGAAACCTTTGCCGTGTGGCTCGTACCGTGTCCCATCAGGACGAAAGCAACTCCGTCTGCCGCTGCCGCATCCAGATCCGTATAACCGGCCTCTGCTACCGCTTCCGCTACGATCGCTTCCGCTACTGCCTGCTTATCCGCATTGATCACCGTCGCATCTGCGCCGACCTCACCAAGCAGAGGCTCCGCAACTTTCACGCTGGCAAACTCGGACTCATGTGCCGCAACCGCATCCATCAGCTCGTCATACTCTGCACCATGCATCAGGTGCGTCGGCTGGATGATCAGATCCTGTACGCCGTTATCGACTGCACGCTTCAGTGCCTGCTCCACATTATCGATATGCTCATCATCTCTGGCCTGTACATGGTTGATGATGATCTGTGCCGTAAACGCACGTCTGACGGACCAATCCGGATATGCTGCCTGCAGCGCATCCTCGATCCCCTTGATATCCTGCGCACGGCTGTCGTTAAAGGACGTTCCGAAGCTGACCACCAGGATCTCCTTCTCACCGATCTCGTCCTGGTTTCTCGGATCATCCTTGGATGCATCGCCGGTATCTCTTCCGAAATAATCCGGATCTGCCTCCTCGCCCTCGACAAGTTCCTTCTGTGCATCCGTCAGCGCATCCCATGCCGCCTTGGCATCCGCACACTGCTGATCGGTATTCTCGGTCCACTCCTGTACATAGATCGCATCGATCATCGCTGCCACCTCATCCGCTGCTGCCTGATCGGCATCCTCGGAATCTTCCTCATTCTCCTCCGGCTCAGTCGTCTCCGGTGCTTCCTGCGGCTCCGGTGCTTCCTCCTTCGGCTCCTCCTGTGTCGTCTCCGGTGCCGTCTCCGGTGCGGGCGTTGTGCCGCAAGCCGTAAGCATTGCCACCGCGCCGATCACTGCCAGTGCTCTTACTGCTCTGTTTTTCATAGTTTTCTCCTCTCCTGCGGGATACTCTTTGTCATGTCACATCTCCCGCACATGCTCTATGTGATCCGCTTTTTGCGGTGATCACCGTTACTTCCTGCCTGTGTTCAGTGCTTACCTGGCAGGACTGCTGTATCGGGGATTTCGTTCGATTGCCGCCGATCGGAGACTGATCGGAAAGATCTGCTTCGCGATGTCCGTAGCATTCGGACACCGAAAACGACACGTTCCTGACGTGCCTGTCTTTCGTACGACCAGTTTCTCGTGGTCTTGGAATCCGCTTTTTGCGAAATCCGGTACAGCCGGTAAGGCAGGTCTCCTGACTTACGGATCTTCGCACATCCGCGCCTTCCCGGTACAGACCAGTGGCTTTTTGCGAACGTACTCCCCGCTTACAGTGACGAGTTCGTACGGGACTCTCACCCGTTTCCCTTTTCACCGGAGCCGGCACAGGGCCGCTCCGACACCTTCCGCTCATGAAATTATCACGGTGTGTAATATAGCACAACGTCCGTGCGAATGCAAGCGTATACGAAAAATATGCGCCCGCTCCCGCTTCAGTTTACAAACATCTCCGAATCCAGCAGGATCGTAAACGGCCCGTCGTTGGTCAGACGTACCTGCATATCCGCGCCGAATTCTCCCTGTCCGACTTCATAACCCTCCGCCCGGCACCGGTCGATGATGTAGTCATACATCGCAGACGCCATCTCCGGACCTCCCGCCTTCGTAAATCCGGGACGGTTGCCGTGCCGGCAGTCCGCATAGAGCGTAAACTGCGAGATCAGAAGGAGCGCTCCTCCGACATCTTTCAGGGCGAGGTTTGTCTTGCCCGCCTCATCCTCAAAGATCCGAAGGCCCAGCATCTTACGGATCATCTTATCGGCAATTTCCCGGGTATCCGTATCCGCGATCCCGATCAGGACCACGAAGCCCTTTCCGATGCTTCCCCGCACCTTTCCTTCTATGGAAACTTCCCCTTCCGTAACGCGCTGGATCACAAATCTCATTTTTTCTCTCCCCTGTCTTCGTCGATTCGCCGGGCCGGTCTGCCACCACCCCGTAAACGCCTGCAATTCTACCATAATCCGTGCCCCTTTTCCACCCGCCCGCAGAATAAAAAAAGCGGGTACCTTACCGGTACCCGCCGTTATCCCTGCCTGCTGCTTTCTAAAGATCCCGCATCACTCCATCGTGTTCATGCACCCGAGGAATACCGGGAGCCCCGTCTCATTGTCAACGATCGCATAAACGAAAGGACGGTCCAGAGAGATGCAGACGGGCGGTTCATACTCTGCCACGGCGGTGCACACCGCTTCCATCGTGACCGCCGTCACCGCTGCCGCACGGGTACCTTCCCGGTCTACCTCGATGTGCGTCTTGTGAATGACACTTCCGATCCAGATATCCCACACTTCGGAAGGATCGGTCGGCTCCATCATCGCTCCGAACTCTGCTCTCTCCTGATCGAACGCATCCGGCATTCCCATCGTGGTGAGCATCCCGCTCATTTCATTTTCATAGTCCGTCGTAAACTCGGGGATCCACACATAGACATCACGATCATAATTCAGGTTCTGTACCGCATCGGTGAACGCCGCCCCGTTTTCTGCCAGAGCCGCGACATAGTCCGTTGCCGTGATCCCCTCATCCGGCAGGATGCCGACGAAGGAATACTCTCCGCCCTTGTACGGGCGGACGAAACCGGTACCGTTTCCGAGGGTAAAGTAGCCGTCCTCCTCGCTGTGAAGAAGCGTCACTTCCGAGCGGCTGCCGTCCGCATTCGTAAAGTCGCAGTTTTTCTGAATGTCCGACTCCCTGTATTTGTTCTCCCATTCCCCTTCAAATGCGATCGCGTTGATGAGGCACATCCTCGCATCCTCATCCAGATCGTCGATCACCTCCGGGATCATGCCGCGGGTCTCATCGTTCACCCAGTTATTGATGTCTTTTACCGTACTCTCATCAAAAGGAGCTCCCCAGATATCCGCCCCGTAATAAGACAGTGCCTTGGCCGCAAAGTCCGGGTTGACCCGCATCCTTCCGTCGTCCTTAAACCAGATGGAGTTTGCGACATTCCACCGCACATCTTTCGAGGAATTGAAGCGATCCGCCAGATCGCAGAGGAGCGGATTCATCTCGTCGACGGAGATCCCTCCGTTGATCACCTGTTCCATCTGCGAAAGCGTTGCCTTTTCCGCGCCGTTTTCCGTCATCCCGAACGCGGTGATGATCGAAGTCGGGGAGACCAGTACGTTTTCTCCTTCCCCGGATTCCGCGACACTCTGTGCAAACAGTGCCATCGAGGACTGCGCCAGTGCAGCGGTCTGTTCTTCGCCGATCTGTCCGTCCGGTACATCCAGCGTCCCGGCATTTTCCGTATAGTTCACGGTTGCGCCGCTACCCGTACGCGGAGCGGACACTTCGTTCCCCTCTCCTCCGGAAATATCCCTGCCGCATGCTCCGAGGAGCATCGAGAGTGTCAGCATCGCCATGATACATTTTCTTTTCATCGTTTTTCCCTCCGTGATCTGCTTGTCTCCAATGGCAGAACCCGTCTGTTGTTCCTGCCGATGATACAGATACGGACGATGCGGACACTTTTTATGGGAAAGTTTTATATTTTATTTTCCCTTCAGGATCGGGCTCAGTTTCTTATAGACCAGCATGGTGATCAGGGCATCCGCGGAACCTTTGATCAGGTTTAAGGGGGCCGTGAAGATCACGACGAAAGTCAGGACGCTGCCGTTGCTGACCAGCGGATTGATCTCGGTATAGTTCTTTACCAGATCCGTCACGGACATGCCGCCGAACATCGCCGCGAAGACCGGAAGCAGGTAGACCGCGTTGAAGAAACTGCCGAAGACCGTCATCACGAGCACGCCCACGATCAGAGAGACCAGCGCACCCGCTTTCGTCTTTTTGAAACTGTAGATCGCGGTCGCCGGCAGGACCAGGCTGCATCCGACCGCGAAGTTGGCCAGCTCCCCGACAAACACCGTCGAGGTCGGCTTGAACATCAGCTTGACGAGGATCTTAATGAACTCCGTCAGTACCGCGGCAGAGGGGCCGAAGGCGAAGCCGCAGATCAGGACCGGCAGTTCCGAAAAGTCAAGTTTGTAGAAGTTCGGCAGGAACGGGAGCTCGATCTCCAGAAGCATCAATACCCCCGCCAGGGCAGAGAACATGCCGACCATCACAACTCTTCTCGTCGAGAGCAGCTTCTCTTCCGTTTTGTTCTTTTTCTGTGCCAGTTTCTCGATGATCACCGAGAGCACGAAGATCGCGATCACGATCCCCACGAAGCCTGCCACATAGGCGCTGTTTGCCTTCACCGTCTGTAAAAATTCTTTCATGTTTTCCTCCTGAAATCTTTTCCGGAAATCGATCTTTGGCATAAAGAAAGCCCCGTGCGATACACACACGGGGCTCAAGACACGCAAAAAATGTCATTCCTTCTCTCATCCGGACTATGACCGTCGGTTCCGGAATTGCACCGGATCAACCGCTTTCGCGGGTCGCGGACTTTCACCGCCGGTGGGGACTTTCACCCCGCCCCGAAGTTACTGCCACATTGTATCCGTTTGTGACTCCGGTGTCAAGCGGAAATTATTCCAGACAGGAGAGGATCGTCTCTGCATCCCCCTCACCAAGCAGTTCTGTCGCACCCGCCAGCACCGCCTCGCAGGCATCGCCCTGCACGACCTCCCGCAAAGTTCCCTCAGAATACCGGAAGATCCCCTCTCCGAGCGAACTGACTACGGCGCGGTAATACAGCAGAGGGACAGGATCCCCCGGTGCGTAAAACAAACAGTAGTCATATCCGCAGTGGTGTCCGTCCGGACTGTCCGGATCGATGACGCAAATGCCGCTTCCCTTCTCCTCCAGAGCGCGGATCTTTTCGGCATATGCGCTCTTCCACGACTCGTTTTCCGGCCTTGATGAAGCGGGATTCTCCGGCCCGGCAAGATCGTCTTCTCCGCCCGGCACCTCCGTCCCGTTCTGCGCATCCGCTCCGTTCGGCACGCCGGTATCGTCCGCTTCTTCCGCTTCCCGGGAAGATGCTGCACTATCCGGAAGCGCGTCTCCACCCGGCAGTCCGCTCCCGTTCTGTGCACCGGTATCATCCGCCGTTTCCGCACCTTCGGCTGCATCTGCAGGATCCTCTCCGGATGCCCGGCTTTCTTCCTCTTTCCCCGGAGCCGTTCCCCCGGACGTCTGCATCTCTGCAGCCGCCGGTATTTCCGCCCGATCCTGTACATCCGAATCCGCGCCTATCTCCGCGTCCCTCGGTGCTCCCGTACACGCCGCGAAAGAAAACACGGCAAAAATTACCACCGTCGCCCACAGGATCCTTATGCTCTTCTTTTTCCGGAATTGCTTTTCCATTTTTCCTCCGTCCTTTTACGATACTCTGCGCGCGCCTTTTTTTCAAGCAGTTTCGCAGGCTTTCCCTACTTTTTTCTTGTCCCCCGCAGATTCCTATATTATAATAAAAGGGTGGTCTTTTCCCGCCGGAAGGATCTCCGGACAAGACGGCCACATACAATCTCATGAAAAGGGGGTACTCCAAATGAAACGTTTTCTCTCATCACTCGCGGTCCTGCTGGCTGCCGGATTCCTGTTTGCTCTGCCGGTGCATGCAGCTCCCGTCACGCTTCCGGACGGCACGATCTTCGATCCGGAATACTACGCACAGCAGAATCCGGATGTCGTCGCTGCACTCGGCACCAGCGCACAGATGCTTTATCAGCACTATCTCGTTGCCGGCAAAGCGGAAGGCCGCCTGCCCTACGCCGGCGCAACACCCTCCGTCACGATCCCGGCAGGATTTGATGCCGCTTTTTACGCGGCGTCTTACCCGGACGTTGTCGCCGCGCTCGGCACGGATCCGGCGACCCTCTATCTCCACTATGTCAATTTCGGCCAAAAAGAAGGCCGCAAGCCGAACGCTTCCGCTGCAGGTATCACGCCGCAGCCGCAGCCGGCAGTGCAGTATACCGGCATGCAGTTTACGACGAAGGATCTGTACGGTAATACGGTGACCGCTAAGGATCTCTTCTCCGCAAACAAATACACAATGGTCAATCTCTGGGCGACCTGGTGCGGTCCCTGCAAGGGGGAACTTGCCGAGCTCGGCGTCCTCGCAAACGAATTCAAGGCACAGGGCTGCGAGATCGTAGGACTCCTCGCGGATGATGAGGCATACTATATCAATCAGGCGAAGAACCTGCTTGCCGCGAACGGTGCAAGCTACACGAACCTCGTCATCAATTACGACCTTTACAGCCTCTTCTACTCGAACTGCGTTCCGACCAGCTTCTTCGTGGATCAGACCGGGCATATCGTCGGTGAGCCGATCTACGGTGCAGACGTCTACGGCTACACCAGCACGCTGCGTCAGCTGCTTGCAAGATAAACTGCGAAACCGACGCCGTACGAACCGCCGGTGTTTCTATACGTCAAATAAAAAAGACCACGTAACCGTTACGTGGTCTTTTCTTTAATCCTCAAACCAGAGGTTCAGGTCGACCTTGCCGTCGA
>Ga0310694_10005472_pt1 | contig 12147 bp, 9 predicted proteins | sample 174DNAGHGhighgp2_FD_203884 | JGI IMG/M metagenome (GOLD analysis project Ga0310694, IMG submission 203884) | Sheep rumen microbial communities from Palmerston North, Manawatu-Wanganui, New Zealand - 1742 DNA GHGhigh gp2 (v2) (version 2) | ecosystem: Host-associated > Mammals > Digestive system >...
ACCAGCGCGTCGTCTTCGAGGGCTGCTGCAGCGAGTTTCACGATTCTCGCCTGCGGGTTGTCTGGATGTACTTCAAAACGCATGGCGATAATATAAAAATATGGCTGGATTTTGCATCGTCATCCTCGCGACTTGTGCTGAGTTTTGTCGAAGCAAGGCGAGGATCTTTAGGGCAGATAGTTTATCTCGCTAGCACTGCGGAATCACTTGGGTGCCTTCGAAAGCGTTCTTGATGTGTGCGAATTGCACGGGCGTCTGGTACATGCGCGCGGTGAGGACGTCGAAACGGCATGGCTGGTCAAAGCCCCTGGGCGCTTCTTCGCGGTGCGTGTGCAAAAAGTGGCACGCCGTCTGCCAGATTTTCCGTTGCTTCTGCACGTTCACGCGAGCGGCGGGATTCCCTTCGCCGGTTTTCCATACGGATTTTACCTCTACGAAAACAATCGTTTCGCCCTGCTTTGCCACGATATCGAGTTCGCCGCCGCGATAGGCGTAGTTGCGGGCGAGGACACGGTACCCTTCTCGCAAGAGGTACGCGGAGGCGTGTGTCTCGACGAGGTTTCCTTTGGACTTGCTGTTCAATGGAGCTCCATGCCGAGCAGGCGCATTTCAGAAATGGCGAAGTCCTTGTTTTCGGCGTCGTAGGCTTCGTCGAGGTAAATCTTGATTTCGCTGGTTTCCATCGCCTGGATTTTCGGGTACTGCATGCCCTTGATGTTTTCAAGCGTCACCTTCTGCTTGAAGCCTTCCTTGGTCTCGAAGGTGAGCGTCTTCGGCTTCTTGAAGATGCGGAAGCGGTCGCCGAATGGGTCGTCGACCGATTTCTGGTAACCTACGGCGAATCCGACGTGCGTGATGAGCGTGATATTGTCGAAGAACAGCGTGAGTACCGGGTTCTGCGGCTTGGCAGGCATGGCGTTGAGCCAGGCCGTCTTGAGGTCGCCATCGGTGAGGTTGTCGATGGGGTAGCCACCCGAGATGTCGGCTTCGATGGCTGCGGTCTCGTGGTTGCCCATCGCATCGTCCCATTCAATCTCCGTAAGCATCCTCTCGGGCTTGTGCGTGAGCATCAGGAGAACGAGGAGCAGGATGATGAGCGGGAACAGCGAGATGGCAAGCGCGGTTAAACGCCTGCGGATGACGCGTACGTGCGATGGAAGGCGGGTGGCCGCTTCGGCAATCGAGGCGGGACCGTGCCGCAGCAGGGAGCCCTTCTTGCCGATCTTTACGCTTCCGTGCGTTTCTTTTTGCGGGAAAACCTGGTCGCATTCATCGAGGAATTCCTGCATGTCGTGGAAGCGTTCGTTGAGCTTTTTCTTGAGGCACTTGAGGATGAGCTCGGAGAGTCCCGGTGGCATGTCGGGGCGGAACTGCTTGGGATCCGGGGGAGGTTCCTGAACGTGCTTGAGCGCAATTTCTACGGGTCGGCTTCCGTTGAAGGGGAGCCTTCCGCAGGTCATTTCGTACAAGATAACGCCCATGCTGTAGATGTCCGACTGGAGCGTCACTTCGTCTCCGTGACATTGCTCGGGGCTCATGTATTCCGGCGTACCCATGGTAACGCCCGTCTTGGTGAGCCTATCCTTTTCCATCTCCTGGATGTACGAAATCCCGAAATCCATCACGTAGACACGGTTGTCGCGCGTGAGCATGATGTTCGAGGGCTTTACGTCGCGGTGGACGATGCCCTTGCTGTGGGCGTAGAGGAGCCCGCGCGCAATCTGGCGGATGATGACCTCGATGGCGTCGAACGGCAGCTTGCTCTGCTTCTGCAATACGTCCGAAAGCGAGAATCCCTGCACGTAGGTCATCGCGATGAACAGCTGGTTGTTCTGCTTTCCGAAGTCGAATACGTGGACGATGTTCTGGTGGTCCAGTTCCTTCATCGCCTGCGCTTCCAGGTAGAACCTCTGGATGGCTTCTTCGTCGGCGGAGGCGTCGAGAATCTTGAAGGCGACTTCGCGCTTGAGCTTTTTGTCGAGGGCTTTGTAGACAAGTCCCATGCCGCCTTTGCCGAGGGTGCCGATAAGGTCGTAGTTCTCGTTGAAGGGCCTGGGAAAATTCTGTGATGCAGGTTCTGTCATTTTGCTTTCTTGGACCGGTAAAGAATCGTTGCAGTAATTATACAAAATAATGCGGCGAGGAGTAGGGCCGCTCCTTTGTTCCAAACGTCGTCGGGATGTTCGAGCAGCGTGTTCAGCAGCGAACTTTGGCTATAGCGTGACCAGACGATGTAGGAAAGCCATTTGCCCACCTGTTGCATTTGGTCGAAGGGAACCAGGGCCCCGGCGAGCGCCACTTGCGGGATGATGAGGAGCGGCAAGAAGGCGTTCGCTTGTCCCGAATTGCGCGATAGTGAGCTCACGAGAAGCCCGATGGCGATGGCGGGAGTTGTTGCCGTAACGGCGATTGCGAAGAGCTCGGGAATGTCGTGGTGGATGGGAATGCGGTAGGCGATAAAGGCGTATACAATGACGGTCTGCAGGATGGATACAATCGTGGGGAGGATGAATTTGGCGGAGAGGTAGGGAAGTATGCCGGCCCCCTTGCGGAATTCGCCCTTGATTGTATTTTTTTCCTGAACGATTTCGCGGATGGAAAGCGATAGCGAGAACCAGTTCGCGCAGAGTACGATGGCGAATGCGACTGTCCAGAGCGAGGATGTCCGTGAGAAAATTTGCGAAAAGAGAAAGCCGATGATGAAGGGCTGCAAAAGAAGTGCGGCTAGCTTCCCCTTGTCACGAACCCATTGGCGAAGCATGAGCGCCATGTTGTAGAATAGCGAACCCTTGTGCCGTTGCTTGGTGAAGTAGTAGTGGCTTAGGTTGTTCGAAGCCGTGTCCTTGCTGATGATTCCTGATTTTTGCCAAATCGAAGATGAATCCGTAGAGAGGTTCGAGAGGATTTCGTCAGGATTGCTTGTCTTGAAGAACTGGTATGCTCCTTGCGGGCTGCCGTAGAAGCACTGTTCGCCTTGATGGATGACGAGCACTTTGTTCGCAATGCGGAGCGCCTCGTAACTGTGCGTGGTGAGGATAATCGTGTGCCCGAGAAAGGCGAGCTGCTTCAGGTGCGAACACAGGATGCGGGAGTTGAATGGGTCGAGACCCGAAAGCGGCTCGTCGAGGATGATGAGGCCTGGGCTTCCCATGAGTTCCGCTGCGAGGGCGACGCGGCGTATCTCGCCGCCGCTGAGCGTCCTGATGCGGCTCTGCCGCCTGCCGCTCAGCCCGAAAAGTTCGCAGAACTTTTCGAGTCGCCCGTCCGCGCTTTCGCGAAAGTCCTTTGCGTCAAGCGTAATGCGGGCGCCATGGCGGAGCGTTTCGTCGACGGTCAGGTCGCTGCGGAGTGGCGGATCCTGTTCGAGAATGGCGATGCGTTCGCGAATCTGGCTGTGGCGGTAGTCGACGCCGCCTATGGTGACTTCGCTTCTTTCGCCTTTGCGGTAGGTGCCTTCGAAGAGTTTCAGTAGGCTTGATTTTCCCTGTCCCGAGCGTCCGATGATGGCGAGGATTTCGCCGGCGGGGAGGTCGAAGTCGATCCCCGCCAAGAGCTGCTTCTTCCCCGCGTATACGTCGAGGTCCCGGACGTGCAATTCGAACCCTGCTCCCGCTTTTCGCATGAAGAGCTTCCCATCCCTGACGCTCATTTCCGTCTGGTCGAATCGGATTCCTTCGCCGGGGCGGAGCCCTATTTTTTTCCTGCTCTTGCCTTCCTCGTCTATGATGGGGTGCTGGAAACGGATTTCGGCGCCGTCTCCGTCCTTGCGCACTTGGATGGGTTTTGTCGAACCGTCCTCGCCTAGATCCACCATGCAGAATTTGTCTTCGAGCGGTTGCTCCTGGACTTCGTCGTTGATGTCGTAAAGCAGGAGGGAAAGTTTGTCTTCCTTGATGTCGACCCTCAGCCTCTTGACCCCGATTCCGATGATGTCGCCGTCGTGAAGTTCGCTTTCGTTTATCTGGGCTTCGTTCAGGAGGGTGAAACTGTTTTCGGTAAGGCTGCGGATTTTCCAGACGGTTCCGTTCGGACCTTGCTTTCGTTCAATGACGGCATGTTCCCTGGATACAAAACGCTCCGAGAAGCGGAGGTCGCTTCCTTCTCTGCGCCCGATGGTGAAGGGCTTGCTTGTATCTGGCGTAATGATTCTGAACATGGCCGCTTACCGCCGCATTACTTGAGCTCTTTGATTCCGTTCTCGAATCTTTCGCAGGCTTTTGCCAACGTCTCGTCGCTTGCCGCATACGAGAACCGCACGCAGCTGTCGTCTCCGAAGGCGGCTCCCGGCACGATGGCGAGTCCCTGTGTCTCGAGCAGGTATTTGCAGAAGTCAATCGAACTGTTTATGGCTGCACCTGCGGGAGTCTTTTTGCCGTAGAGCTTTGCGACGGGCGCGAACAGGTAGAATGCGCCTTCGGGCGCGGAGATGCTTTCGCCGAGGATTCTCGAAACCTGCGATACCATGAAGTCGCGCCTCCTGCGGAATGCCGCGCGCATCTTATACACTTCGCCCATGCCCATGCGGAGAGCTTCGAGGGCTGCATATTGCGCGATGTTGCTCGGGTGGTGTGTTGCCTGTCCCTGAATTTTGCCGATTATCTTTGCAATCGGAGCGGGGGCGGCGTCATATCCGATTCTCCAGCCCGTCATGCAGTGCGATTTCGAGAACCCGTTCACGACGATAGTTCGTTCGGCCATCCCGTCGAAACTCGCAATGCTTGCGAAATGAGCGCCATAGACGAAGTATTCATAAACCTCGTCGGAGATGCAGTAGATGTCGTTCTTGACGATGACTTTAGCGAGGCCGGCGAGTTCTTCGCGCGAATACACGCTTCCGGTCGGGTTGCAGGGGTTGTTGATGAGGATTGCCTTCGTCTTTTCGGTGATGGCGCTCTGCAACTGCTCCGCGGTCATCTTGAATTTGTTCCCGATGGTGGTCGGCACGAACTTGGGAACGCCGCCGAGCCACTTCACGAGTTCGGGGTAGGTGACCCAGTAGGGGGCGGGAATGATGATTTCGTCGCCCGGGTTTACGAGGGCCGCGAGTGAATTGAACACGGCGTGCTTCGCACCGCTAGTCATGATGATCTGTTCGGGAGCGTAGTCGAGGCCGTTGTCGCGCTTGAGCTTGTTGCAGACTTCTTTGCGCACCTCGAGAATCCCGACGGGGGCGGTATAGCGCGTCTTGCCATCGGTAATCGCCCTGGTGGCGGCATTGCAGATGGGCCTTGGAGTCGGAAAGTCGGGTTCGCCCGCGCCGAGGCTGACCACATCCTTGCCTTCGGCGATCATTTGCTTGGCGAGCGTATCGATGGCGACAGTGAGCGATGCTGCGATATTTTCTGTTCGTGTCGAAAGGGGACGTGTCATTTTGACTCTTTCTTCTTTTTCCAGATTCGGTAGTTGTCGAGGATTCCGGCAATCAGCGGGAAGGTGGTGAACTGTGCAAGCGCAATGCAGGCGAGCCCCAGTAGCAAGACCTGGCCGATGCTGCGGAGTCCGGGATGGGATGATATGATAAGGCTGAAGGAGGCGATGAACGATGCCGCCTGGCTCAGGAGGATGCCGAAGAACTTTGTCTGGAGGACCGTGATGGCTGTCCCTGCCTGTTTCGTGTAGAAGGCGCTCCAGAGCTGCAGCGAACCGTCGACGCTAGCCCCGATGATGAGGGGGAATGCGAGCGAACTGTAGAACGAAAGCTCGATGCCGAGCAGCCTAATGAGGATCAGCAGCCAGCTTATGGCGAATACCGAGGGGAGGAGGGTGAATATGGCCCTGCTGAATCGGTTGTAGAACATGAGCAGGAAGAACCATACGAGGAAACTTCCAATCCAGAGGGTCTTGTCCAGGTTTTTGAGGATGAGGTCGAGGACGGTTGCGCGGATGACGGGTTCCCCGGTCATCAGGATACCTTCCTTTTCCGGGCCCCTGATCTTGTCGAGGTTCTCGTTCAGCCTGCGGCACGCGAGTCCGTCGTCTGGATCGATATTGTGGAAAATGAAAGAGAAAACGCCGCGGTTCCCGTTCTTGTCGCTGAACTTGACTTTCACGTTGTCGGGCAGGTCCTCGTCGTCGACCTTCCTGTTCGAAAGCGCCTCGGCCATAAAGTCGTAGGCTTTCTTCTGCTTTTCGTCGAGATCCTTGACGTCGATTCCTTTCGCGAAAGCCTCCAGCGTGTCGAGTTTCTGTTCGCGAGAAACGCTTGCGTGCGGAACAGTCTTGGCGAGCGTGTACATCTTCTGGACGTTCGGGATGGCGCCTTTCTTCTTTAGCTGCTCGAAGTTGCGGTAGAGCTCCGTGCTTGCCTCTGCGCTTGTTGTCTCGACGATGATGGGGTCGTATTGCGGGAATCCGGTCTGGGCGAGGAGGGAATCGGCCGTGCCGGTTGTCTTCTTGATTTCGGTCTTGCTGAAATCGTAGAAGAACTTGAGATTTGACCCTCCGTAGACAAGGCATACGAGGCTAATGATAGACACGATGGCGATGAGGACGACATTGAGCCTATGGGGGAGAAGCGTCACTTTGTGCGAGGACGGATTTATTTTGAATGAGTTGACCGAAAACGGACGGCTCTTCTGGAATACGCGCAGGAGGGCGGTGGCGACAAGGAGGGTGACCATCCAGTTGATGAGTGTCCCGAGGCTCCCTAGGATGGCAAGTTCCTGCAGCCCGGGAAGCGGCACGAACATCATGCATGCAAAGAGGGAGGCCATGATGCACGAGGATGCGCATGTGGAGGGGCCGATGCCGAGAATAGCGCTCTCGATGCAGAGTTGCGGGCTCAGGTTGCGGGCGCGTTCTTCGAAATAGCGCTTGTAGACGTGGTTCACTATCTGGCATGCCTGGCCCGGCAGGATGATGGCGAGGAGCAGGGTGTATAGGTTGATTCTCCCGTAGAGGAGCGATGCGAGGGCGAGCGTGTAGACGATTGGGAGCGCCGTCGCCACCGACGAGATAAATATCAGCTGCGGCTGCCTGTAAAAATTCACGACAAAGAGGAGCAGGATGATGAGGGCGGTAAGTCCGCCCGCTAGCTGGGCTTCGGGAAGGAGCGTCCGTCCGCGGCGGATTGTCTCGAAAACCTTTCCGGTAAAGTAGGATTGCACGTCGCCGCCCTGGATGATTGCGGAGAGGTAGGTGCTGGTCTGCGACAGGAGTTCGCGGCTTGCCTTGAGGTCCGTTAGCGGGTGCGTGGGGTATATCTCTACAACCCGGATGGTGCCGTCGGGATTCGAGTGGCTGCGGTTCATGATTCTCGCGTATTTTTCCTGGAGGTCGTTCACGCGGAATTCGATTTCCTTTTCCGTGGAGGAATCGAGGCCGGCGTCCAGGTCGACGTAGAACGGGTTATTCCTGCTGATGAACTTGTCCCGTATGGGGCGGATGCGGTTGATGGTGGAATCGAGGTCGCTCTCGTCGATATAGAGAAGGCAGTGCCGCGTGTAGTAGTCGGTGTCGGTTTCGAAATCCACGAAGTGGACCAGCGGATCCTTGCGCAACATCTGCGCTAGACTTTTCGCGGTGGTGTAGTTCTGGAGGCTGTCCTTGGAATGCAGGACGACAACGAGGCTCCCGAGCCCGCCGAAGTCGCTTTCGATACGCTTGTAGTCGTTGTTGGACTCGTCGCTGAAGGAGAGCGTGTCCTGCAACTGGAGGTCCCACCGCAGGTTCATGATGGGAAACGCCGAAAGAATGGCGAAAATGGTCCCGAAAAGCAAAACGGCTACAGGAAATCGTGTAAGTCTTCTGGTTATTTTGCTGATTAGGGAAAACATCGGCTATAATATAATTATAAATTAGGGTTGAGATGATTCGCTTGCGGCTTTGCATAATCGCCTTTGCCCTTGCGCTGGCCACATCCGCCTTTGCCGAGGCGGATTCTGTGGCCGTTGCCGACTCGATGGCGCACGGTCCCGATTCTTCGGCTACAGTCGAAGAATCCTCCTCGTCGTGGAAACGTTTTTTCACCTGGCCTTTCGAACATATCATCCAGCCGGTGCTGAACGCGGCGGTCTATCCGATAGCGCAACCCCTGCATTACGCGTTCGACAACGGGGTCATCGAGACGGCTGTCGACCTGATTACGTTTGGCGAGAAACGGAACATTCTGCTTTATCCCATAATGAACCTTAAACCCGGCAATTCCACGATGCTAGGGTTGACCTACCGCCACAGGAGCCTGTTCTTTGGCAAGGATTACCTAGTCCTTTCGCCGCAGTATTTCGCGAACGGCGATTTCTTCGTCGACCTGCGCTACACGAAGCACGAACTTTTCGGGACCGACTTGTTTGGGGGCATTCGGCTTCGTAAGTTCTGGGACCGCGACGGGTTCTTTGTCTATCCGGGGACGCGAGAGGACTTTGTCATGCCGGATTCCTCATTCACCATCGACTTGCAGGCGGGCATACCCCTTACGAGCGATGGCCGTTGGAGTCTCGAGCTGCTGGGCACGGTGGATATCGTGGACCGTAGCCTTCCGGGAAATTCGCAGGACAGCATCCTTGTCAGCCGTGATTTTTCCATCGACGACCGCGGCCTTTACCAGTCGTTCCTGATGTTCCCTGTCGGGCTCTCGGTCTTGTTCGACAATCTCGATTTTCCCTTCGCGCCTTCGCGGGGGAGCCGCATGCAGCTGCTGGCCCGTTACTTTTTTGTTGGAAAATACAGCGGGATATCCTTCGATAATGCGGAGGAGCCGGGAAATCGGCCGACAAGGTTTGATTTCGATGATAACGGCATGAACCACGACTTCGTGCGGACGGAATTCGTGTTCCAGCATTATTTCTATTTTGGCAAAGCGCAAAAGTTCCACCTGACAAAAAAAGAGGCGCGACAGAATCGGCGCTTTTACATGGACTTCAACTGGAATGACGCCCTTCGCATGTGGCGGCCCGACAATGTCCGTGAAACCCTGTTCGAAAGGAGGGTGATAGCGCTTCAGTTCAGGATGATAGACAGTTGGGAAATAGAGGAGGGGGGAGCCCCGTTCAAGCTGTATTCTCTCGTCGGGCCGAGGTTTCCGCTGCGAGGGTTCCAGGATTACTATGCGGCCCAGCATGTCATGAGCCTGAGCATGGAATACCGCTGGCCTATCGATTATTATGTGGACGGCGTCCTGTTCAACGAGTATGCGATGTTTTCGCCGACATTCAAGGACTGGTCGGTTCACCGTCTCAACAATTCCTGGGGGTTCGGCGTCCGCGTCCGCAAGCCGGACATGTACTGGTTCCGCGTGCAGCTTGGTTTTCACGGGCTCCATGGCGTGAACCTGGTGATGACCATCGCGCCCGAATTCAAGTAGGGGCATGGCCCCCGCGTCGCCTAGAAAAGTTCAATCTGGTCGCTTGGTACTTGTTTCTGCGGAATATCGCGGTGGAGCATGGCGTAGGCGTTGCGCGTGGCGATTCTCCCTCGCTGGGTTCGGGAAAGGAGACCTTTCTGGATGAGGTACGGCTCGTAGACTTCTTCTAGCGTGTCGGGCTCTTCGCCCATCGCGGCCCCGATGGTTGTTATGCCGACTGGCCCGCCGTCGAACTTGTCGATAATGAGCCCGAGGATCTTCCGGTCGGTAGGGTCGAGCCCCTCGGTGTCGATTCCGAGCATCTGCAGTGTGCGCTGGGCGGCTTCGAGGTCGATCGTCCCGTTCCCGCGTACCTGGGCCACGTCGCGGCAACGGCGCAGCACCCTGTTCGCGATGCGGGGCGTCCCGCGGCAACGTCCGCCGAGCAGCCTTGCGGCGTCCTCCTCGAGCCCGACGCCCAGGATCCGCGCGCTCCGGATAAGGATTTTGACGATGTCGTCCTCGTTGTAGAGTTCCAGCCGGTACTGGAGGCCGAATCGGTCGCGGAGAGGACCCGTGAGCATGCCGCTGCGAGTGGTTGCTCCGACGAGGGTGAAGTGCTTGAGCGGGAGGTTGACGCTACGCGCCGTCGGTCCCGAATCGAGCATGATGTCGAGCCTGTAGTCTTCCATGGCGGGGTAGAGGTATTCCTCGACCACGCGGTTCAGCCGGTGGATCTCGTCGATAAAGAGGACGTCGTTCTCCTGCAGGCTTGTCAGGAGGCCGGCCAGGTCGCTAGCCTTGTCGAGGACGGGGCCGCTCGTGATGTGGATGTTGACGCCCATTTCCTTCGCGATGATTCCTGCGAGGGTCGTTTTGCCGAGACCCGGAGGTCCGGCGAAAAGGCAGTGGTCGAGCGAATCGCCGCGGTGTTTCGCCGCTTCGATGGCGATGGAAAGACTTTCCTTGATGTCTCCTTGTCCCGTGAATTCCGCGAGGCTGGGTGGCCTGAGCGTACGATCCACGTCGTCGCCTTCACCGATTCTTTTTTCGGGCGAAATAATCCGCTGGTCGTCCATGAAAAATCATTCCTCGTTTGTGGTTTGCGATCAAAGATACTTCAAAGCTTCGGGTATGAGGGTCGCCGCATCGGCGGAATCCCCGAGAATTTCGGCCGCCTTGACAACGGCTCTCTCTGCCGCAGGGTCTTTTACGCCGAGAGTGTGAAGGGCGAGGACCGCCTCCATCTTCGCTCCGGTAAGGACGCCCATGCCGGTAATGCCCGAGCCTTCGACATCGCCGAGCGCCTGTAGCATCGACCCCGCCTTGTCCTTGAGGGTGAGGACCATCTGCTCGCAGGTCTTTTTGCCGAGACCCTTGATTTTGCCGAGAGCGCTTTTGTTGTCGCTTGCCACCATGTTCAGGAGGTCGGCTGGCGAGACTCCGCTCAGGATGCGCTGTGCAAGCTTTGGCCCCACGCCGTTCACGTCGATGAGCATCAGGAACGTGTCCTTTTCGATCCTGTCCGCAAAGCCGAAGAGCGTCATGGAGTCTTCGCGGACCACGAGATTCGTGTGGAGAGTCACCTCGGAGCCTTCTTCGGGCAACTTGCCGGCCGTGTAGGCTGAAATGTTTACTCCGTAACCGACACCGTTCACGTCAACGACGACGAAGGTGGGGGATTTTTCGATAAGGATTCCGCGAATGCGCTCAATCATAAAAACTCCGAATATGCACTTTTGTGCTACTGCACAAATATATACTAATTCGTAGGCTCTGTCAAGTCAAATCGTATTTTTTTTACAAAATTGCACGGTCACTGCATTCCGACTGCGGTTCTGCTGCGGTTTCAGTGATGGTCACATTTGTGCTGAAACAATGCGCTTTATTGATGATTTTTACAGAAAAAACTTTGCGCACTATTGAAATGGAGGTGCCTGTGGAAATCCAGAGAAAAGTGGTGTATTTAGAGCAATCTAGCCTTCGGAGGTTCTGCCTCCGCTCATAAAGAGCCCTTATAAGACATCATCTGCCACTCTTACTGGTTCTGAAACTCGTAAAGTGACTATAAGCCCTTATGGTATTACATTCTATAAAATCAACAGCAATCAAGATGGATGGGAACGATTAAATAGCATTGTTCCAAATGGTTAAAAAATCGCCTTTCATTTTGTCTCATGAAAGGCGATTTTTTGTCTCACAACAACCGCGCCGTTATATTCGCGCTTTAAACTGCCCCGGCTAAACCGGGGCTTTATTTTTTACGGAATACCGCTCGCAATATGCTTGCAAAAAGCCCGTTACGGGCTTTTTCCCAATAAACAGTTATTGCAATAATTTAACCACTTGAACCGCAAGATGAATTACATCATAATAAAAGGAGCGCAGGTACAAAAAAGCAAATATAATAAAGACTATTGGCATCCACTGACTTTTAGTATATATAATATTTCCCGTCTTATCCGTATAATTTCCTCTACTGATTTTATAAGTATCAATCAAATTACATATTATCTGAATAAACATCAGAGAATACGCAATAAAATAAAACCACACTGGGCCCGACTTATTCATCAACCCATTAAGACATGCAAAGGGCGTTCCACCCATAAGAAAATACACACACGCCCTGCGGTATCGACGGGCAATAACACAATGCAGGCCAAGCCATCCGCCAACTATCGATGCAAAGAAAATCACATACCCCGAAATCTTTATTTTTGACACCTCTTCCATCTCATTTTTTTGATCCTTCATATTTTCACTATTCCAATTCGTTAAAAAAATACATTTTTACAATATAACAAAAACACAAATATCAATTAAACACAAAGGTTATTTAAACGGACTAGACGGAAACAAATTCG
>Ga0310694_10005473_pt1 | contig 12146 bp, 11 predicted proteins | sample 174DNAGHGhighgp2_FD_203884 | JGI IMG/M metagenome (GOLD analysis project Ga0310694, IMG submission 203884) | Sheep rumen microbial communities from Palmerston North, Manawatu-Wanganui, New Zealand - 1742 DNA GHGhigh gp2 (v2) (version 2) | ecosystem: Host-associated > Mammals > Digestive system...
AAAACGTGAGTGATGCCCATCTCTCTGACGACACGAAGGGTAAGATCCGTGCCATGCTCCGTGAGGTGAGCGAGTTGGAGTCAATCGGCGATGCCTGCTACAATATGGCCCGTACCATCAACCGCAAGTTTACGGCCAAGCAGGATCACTTCAACGAGAAACAATACAATCACCTGCATCAGATGATGGGACTCACCGACCAGTCGCTTGTCCAGATGAACCAGTTGATGTCTGGCCGCAAGGAGTCGTACGACGTCAACCGCACGTTCAATATCGAGAACGAGATCAACAACTACCGCAATCAACTCAAGGCACAGAACATCGTTGATGTGAACAACCATGAATATACCTATGCCGAGGGTACCATCTACATCGACCTCATCAATGAGTGTGAGAAACTTGGTGACTATGTGGTCAATGTTGTTGAGGCCCGCTTGGGTATCAGATAGGGATTATGATTTACTCTTATGCGTATTTACGGCTGATAGTCCTTCACATAATGTTTCCAGAATCCCCATACCGCTCTTTACGGACCTGCGACCTCACCCACTGCTGATCCATCTTGATGGAGGCATTAAAGGCTGTGGCGATCTTGTTCCTGTCATAGCCCAGGCAACATATCCACACACTTCCTTAACTCTCCATCATCCCATTTTGAAAAATGGAATTTCTTTACCTGATTAATAATGTACTCGTAATCTGTCATAACTGCTAAAAATAATTCGGTGGCAAAGATACAAACTTGCATCATTGCCACCAAACATTTTTGCCCCACAAGGCTTGTGGAAATGAAAGATTATTCCCAGACAATTTTGTCTTGTGGCAAGTCGATCTTCTTGGCTCCCCCTCTTGCACCTTTTATATAATAATGACCAGCCACACTGCCATCCAGCATGGTGACAAATGCCTTTCTGATTCTGGCACACTTCTCGTTGATAGAGTTGAGCATAGGATTAGTAACATCTTCGATGCTATGTAAGGCTCTATCGGATAGTCCCCAAGGTCTCACCTTATTATATATATTTGTCAACTCCTTTCGATAGTCTGGCAAGTCCTTGAAAATTATCCCTTCTGGATGTTTTAGAAAAAGCAGATAGACAGCCTTCACCAAAGGCTCCAAGTGAACCTCTTTTCGCTCTTCGCCAAGGAATATCCTGTAATTCCTGCTGATGACCAATTGGGGTAACGATTGGCTGCTAAACAACTGCGAGATGATCTCCTTCTCAGTCATACCATACGCCTTAAGTATCAGTACTTTCTCCTGCATCTCTTTGATGAGAATAGAGCAATAAAATTGCTTCAACTCTTCGGTCTCTGTGTCTTTCATGTGGTTTGTCATAGTTTGGCTTTGTGTTTGGTTAGTAAATTATGGTATTCAAAGTTAAGCGGCACTTGGCTCGTCAGTGAACACCTGCTTCTTGATGAGTCGAAGCAGGTATTCTACTGCCTTTGGAGCCTTCTCTCGAGCCGTTACCAACTTCTGAGCAAACTCCTCCTCAGTGATGTCCGAATTGAAATCGTCCACCAGTTCTCGAGGATCATCCGATGTCTTCACGAGTACCAATCCCTTCCGCTTCATCAGATAGCGAAGCGACAGAATGCCCTTGTCGTACTTCGGTTTGACCTTGATGAGCTCTTGCATCAGGTTCAGGCCATTGTCGCCAATGTGCAACTCGTTGAGCATGGCAATCATGTAGAGCACCTTGCAGTCTGGCGTTGACATGTCGAAGACATCACCCATCAGCACGTTCACAGCATCAGCCTCCTCGTAGCGTTCGAGTTTTGCCAGACAACGTGACTTCACATAGAGTGCCTCCTGACACTGATGCTGAGCCAGCACACTATCAGCATACACCAATGCCTGTTCATATTTCCCTGCATAGAGACTCAACAGAGCCACAAGGAACTTGGGTGCCCAGTGGTCTGCCTCCATCAACGATCCAGGGATCTCTTCAACACACCCATAGAGTTCTTCGTCACAGATGACTGTATCGAGGAACCGCTTGGTCTGCTGCATGGCCTCCTTGATGTCACCAGCCTCAGCCTTCTTCTGCACCAGCATTAGATACTGCTTGGCAGCCTCATCATAGTCGTGATGCGTCAACAACTGATAGACAGCCTTTCCACTCTCTATCTCGCTATTGATCACCTGCTCATCGTTGTAGCCGTTGGCATACGACAGCACCTCACGGCTCGTATGAGCATACTGAGGAATGATAGGACGCGAGAGGAACAATCCACCCAACGAACGCACACGACTCAGTGCCACATATAGTTGGCCTGCAGCGAACATCCCCCTACTCAGATCAAGGTAGAGTTTGTCGAAAGTCATACCCTGACTCTTGTGCACAGTGATGGCCCATGCCAGTCGGAGCGGATACTGAGTGAAGGTACCCATCAGTTCCTTCTTCATCTTGCGCTCGTCCTTGTCGTACTCATAGCTGTACGACTCCCAAGAGCAGTTAGGCACCACGTAGGTTTCACCACCTTCCAAAGTCACCTTTATCTCGTCCTTCGACAACTTGGTTACTTTGCCAATAGTACCGTTCACCCAACGCTTATGTTGGTCGTTGCGAGTAAACATCACCTGAGCCCCCACCTTCAGTTTCATGGTCTTATCCACAGGGAAACGCTTCTCCTCGAACTTACCTGTCACAGTACCCTCGTAGATGTACTCCTCAGCCTCAATCTCAGCAAGTCGCTTCTGATTGATGTCATCAGCAGTCCTATTGAGAGAAGCCAGCGTAATCACTGCCCCATCCACCTTTGTAGGCTGACAGACACGCTCATTCAGATGCATCAGAATCTCTGGGGTCGTCCTGTTCAGGCGAACGCTCTCAAGGATTTTGAGGAAAGCCTCATCTTCCTGACGATACACCTTCTGGAACTCGATCTTCACCATTCGCATGCGCTTGATAACGTCTGCCTTGTAGAAGAAACAATCATCCGCATGATAGAGGTCGTGCATCAAATTGCTTTCCACGCCCTTCTTCAATACTGGTGGTAACTGGAACATATCACCTACAAAGATGACCTGCTTACCTCCGAAAGGCAGTGAAGAGCGTAGTGTCTTCCGCATCGTATAGTCGATAGCATCAATGATGTCGCAGCGCACCATCGACACCTCATCTATAATAATGGTGTCCGTATGGATCAGCGTCAAGATTCTTGCCTCGCTCATCTTACCCATCGTACCTGGTGTGCAGACATCCATCGGCAGTCCGAAGAATGAGTGGATGGTATCACCACCTGCCAGGATGGCAGCCACACCAGTTGGAGCCAATGTGATAAACTGCTTATCCACCATCTTCTGCACATTGCGCAAGAAGGTTGTTTTACCTGTTCCTGCACGTCCTGTCAGGAAGAAACTACTGTTGGTGTTGGCAATCAGCTCGAAAGCCATCACCTGCTGTTTGTTCTGTGTATCAATCATGTTCTCCATAATTATTTCTGTTCTAGTTTGGGCAGTATTTGGGTTAAACGTGTATTGAAGTCCGGATCAAGGAAGCTCTTGTAGCATCTGTTTATCAGTTCAGAGGCCTGGGCAGCAATCTGTTCTACGGGAGCACAGATGCGCTGAGTTTTCATCACACCTGTCAGATAGTCCTTCACCATCTGCTCCGACTCCTGGCGGATAAACGCCTCATTGCGGAACACCTTGTCGAAGTCTCGCTTCTGAATCAGTTCCATCTTTTGGCCATTGAAGGCATAGAGTTCTATACTATCGATGTAGGTCCAGCTGTGATACAGTCCCACCTTCTCCAGAATGACGATACGATCACAGAAGCGAATGCCTCGATAGTAACGATGTCCGTTACCACTTTCGTACTCACCACAGATGAACATCTTCTGACTATCATCCCAGACGGGAATATGAACACGAGGATTGCCAAAAGATGGAAGAATACTGTCAAACAGGTTCTTGTTGATTGCTTTCGTTAGTGTTGCCATTGTCTTGCCATTTTTAATGGTTAAACATCTTGTTGTTATTCTCATTGATAGTCGCCCTTAGGCTAACCGCTTTTGCTGAGTTTCCTCAATCATATTGCGTGCAAAAGCATAAGTCTCTTGTTCACTGACGTGCGCCCCTTGGATTTTCAACTGTCCTTCAAGGAAATTTTTGAGCATCAGGACGCTCTGCTCCTTGGCGAACTGCTCGTTGAAGATGCGATAGTCATAGCCACCCCAGTACTTCTGTGCTATAAGGTTTGCCTTCTGCCCATCAAAGCAATATAGCTTGATGCCATTCAAGAAGGTGTGTATATACCCTTGTCCGAGGTCGTAGTATACCATCAACCTGTTTGAGAGGCGGATAGCTTTATAGTACATATTACCGGCCGCACTTGTGTATCCCATTGTCAAGAACACGTTTTTGGCAGCATTATAGGTTAATGAATCGCCCGAGAGGGCTGGAAGGTTTCTCGCTACGATGGTCTGAAGAGCAGTGTTCGTCATAATCGTTTAGAATTTAAGTTCCCACCACTAAGCATTTGCAGCATCAATCTCGAGGTGGTATCGATGATTGACGCTGCAAAGGTAAGACGTTTTTCGCAATCTTACAAGAAAAACAACCTTGTGAACGGTTCCGTTCTACTTGGAACCGTTATGGGGCTTTATTTTTGCTACTTTATAATCCTTAACATCCCAGTTTGCAGCATTTTGCTCAACATTACTATTCTCTTTCAGATAATCTTTATACCAGAGAATGAAATCGCATATCTGGAATGCAAAACCTTTCAAAAGAAAAGTAGAGTTATCAACGATTCCGAAATATTCTTCCTTTTTCACATCTTTCTCTTCTTTGTTGTCTGAATGACAAAACGCGGGGATTATTCTTGTCATCGCCCTTAAAGTTTCCCTTAGTACAGCAGGCAAAACTTGTTTTTTACATTCTATGATAACAATGTCATTCCCTTTTTCGTCTTTCCTCATTGCTGACATACCTGACAACAAACAACTTGACCATTGTAGATTAACTTGTTTACCCCAGTCTGGGAGAATTCCATGTACAGCCATAGAACGGAAAATATACTCAAGAATAGTTCGTGCCTTTTCAAACTTGTCATTATAGTCTTTGTCCTTTATGTCTTTAGGGAAGTGTATCGGAACAAGCAAATCTTCCAAAGCATTATATCCATTATCATCGATTCCGCATTCTTTTACTGCTTCAAAAATGTGACGATACATTTCTTGTATTTGGATGCGGGGAGATTTATATGCATGATAGCGTATTCTTCGATACAGGCTTTCATTATCTACATTCTTTGAGTAATACTTTTTGTTCTCGCTTTCTGTCCAATCCTTATCCCATTGCAATCGTTCATCATTAATGGAATCAGAAACCTCAGATTCATCACCACCTGTTAGGACATACCAAGGAATGATATGGCCTTTTTTTTCACTCAAAACGGAAATGTCCTTTAGGGCTTCACGAAGAAAGACGACTGCACTGTCTTTGCTGTCACGATGATGTTTGCATTTCGCATCGAGAATGATTGCTGACCATCTATCGTAATCTATCTCTAAAGCTTCTCTTGCATCGTCCCAACATGAATAGGGAATCAATTCCAAATCAAATACTTCCGCCTTCAGTGGATATGTCTTTGTTACCAGGGGATCATCTTCAACCCATAATACCTGAATCAAATCGTATGCCTGCATTTCTATTTTATTTTGGTAATGGAGTACTAGTTTTTTTGAACCTTAGTACATATTTTACAGTATATTCACTATCTGGAGATGAAATAATATGAACATCTCCATCATAACGTCGCATAATATCATCTATTTCATTACAGCCGATACCGTTATGACCATCATAGTGAAGAGCTGTTGACACGCCATACTCTAACAATGATGAAGTATCTCGGTCTGTAGGAATCGGAGTTCCATTGTTCTCTATTTCAATAAACAAGCCAGTCTTGTCAGATCGCCAGGAGAACTTCAATTTATAATCCTTACGAGTTTCGTCTGTAAAACCATGTGCTTGAGCATTCGAAACGATGTTGTTAAAAATACGCCTTAAAGCATCTTCTGGAAAATCGAAATCCTCCAAGCTATCGCCCTTGAGATATAGTGGGGGTACATCCCTCATCAAGGGCATTCCTGTTTCTCGGTCTCTTTCATAGATGTCTTTCTTTGCCTGATTATCTCCTTTCTTCCATGTTATAATAGGCTCAAAGTTCAGCCATCCTTTTCTGTTAGTAGCAATATATTCTTCCATGAATTTCTCCGGGTCAATCCATTTTGACATTGCAAATGTATACTCGACATCAGCAATATGTTCCAAAGTAGGCATCATGTCATTAATGCCTTTTGAAATAAATTCAAAAGCCTCTTTTACTGTCGTGCCTTCTCTTCTAGAGATGACATCATCATCAGAAATAACACCTCCTTTTCGATTGCGAAAAGAATTTAAAGCATAAAAAACCGCTTCTATTGATGAAAGAGACTGGGTAAGAGCATGCTTTCGCATTCGCACCGACTTCCTAATATTTACCAGTTTTTCATCTAGTTCTGATAAGACTTTACCGTCTTTGATAAGTTTGTTCTTTTCATCATAGATAATGCGCTTGTCTGTTGGGACAAGTATCTCATCCATAAACTTCTTCAATCCATAATTCTCATATGCCAAAATTTGCCTGCAAACAATAGGCAGTCTAAGCAATACAAGGAGGGACATAGCCTCGAAACCATTTTTAGGGCAGAATACGCTTATACCCGAGCTAATCGCTACAGGGCAACCTGTAGCACGGAGTATAGCTGTACATACGCCATCTTCTGGAGTACGTTTACAAAGCACTATGTCAGACTTCCCATCAACAAAGGTGCATGCTCGATATTTTTGTACTTTACGCCCTATAGGAGTCCTTTGGGTAAAGAGATGATCACTAAACTCCCCATCTCCATCAAAGGCGTAATCTTTGGTATGAGGTGGATTATTAGGACATTCTGCTTTTTCCAACTCCGTTACATCAAGTTCCCCTTTATAAAAGTAGGAAAGATCTGATTCTTTTATCCAAGGAGTGTCCATTGGTAGATCCTGCTTGAGACTACGAATAGTTGTCGTCTCTATAGTGCAAATATCAGCTAATGGGATAGGATGTTCATTTTCAGAAGGTCGTTCTACCACATATGCCTGAGGAAGCAACATTTTTTCATTGAGGTTTTTACTTGACACCTTGATGACATCACTACGATCTGTGCTGGGATTAATACCATCATTCTGCATGATAGCATTGAATGCATCAATGTCAAAAGAAAGCATATAATGCATATTGTCCAAATCCTTTTGAGCAGATCGAGCATCAATAAAGGTTGTTGTATGCTCTTTTCGATCCTTTTCAGCTATAATAACACAATAAGTATCAAAGGATGCATTATTGCTCATAACCTGAGGTAGTTGTATAATTTCTTTGATTGCCTTATCTTCGACAAGTTTTTTTCTCAAAGATGAATTCGTCCCATCTACAAGGAGTCTAGGAGGACAAAGCAGAATGAATGTCCCACCGGATTGGAGAGATTCGTATGCATTGCACAAGTACTCAATATCTTTGCCATTATTTGACAATTTAACAAGATATGAAACAACAGCATCATATGATTCTGGAATACTATTGCTTTCTACATTCTCAGCATCAACATTGTTGGCAAAGGCAAAGACTCGCATCCAAGCATTATTATCATCACAATAGTATTTACAACCATCATACAAGTTCGTAAACTGAGCGAAGCCCGTATTTGGGTTGAAGATCTTGGATCCTTTGGCAATCTTAATACGATTGCCAATAAGTTCTAAAACTTCGTTCGGTATAACAAAAGCATCTCTGCTGTCATATTGATCCACCAACTTCAAACTTTCGTCATTTGGTGTCACAATAATATAGTTTACCATTTCCTTGAAATGAGATTTCAAGAAAGATTCTTCATCTGCTGTAAAGATAGTCTCATCATACATCTCAGGCAGCAACTCGCTAAGAACATCTTTATCAGCATTCTCACCCGCTACTTCTGCATAAAAATGGCCAAGTAAATGCTCATTGACCATCAGCTTTTTCATCCATATTTCTGTATCAGGGCCATCGCCACGAACATCACTAAGAATCCATAAGTCTTGTTCCGCCTTCGCAGCTTTAGCTGTTTCACTCTCCCAACCAACCTTTCTGCGATAAAGATCTACGAGGTTAATTACTCTCTGGATGTCTGAATTCTGTACGTTCTGCATAGTTTCTTGTGTTTTTGTTGTTAGTACTCTATTTCAGGCATTTGTGTCTCAAATGCGCTGCAAAGGTACAACCATTTTTCGATTGCTACAAGGAAATTACCATTACGAACGGTTCCGTTCTGCGTGGAACCGTTTTTGGATAATGTAGTAGCCACTATAAAGGTATTTAGCCTTGACATATCAATTCACTTTGATAGTGCAAAGATACACATTATTTATAAATAAATGGGGAAAATCAAACAAAAATAGATCATTATAATGAAAAAATGATCCAATTTCATCTTTCATTAGAATAGATTTTGTATCTTTGCATCACAAAATCATCAACAATGGCAACAATACATATCAAAAATGTAGGTCCGCTAAAGGACACGGGAGAGATTGCTTTGAATAAGCTATTGCTTATTATTGGCAAACAGAGTTCTGGTAAGAGTACTTTTATGAAGGTGCTGTGTCATTGCCGTTGGGTGGAGAAAACACTCATGGTTGATGACGATAGCAGTGCTAAAGACTACGATAAAGAGCATCTATTCTTAGATAGTTTGAAGACATTCCACCGCTTCAATCCTGATTTCTTCTCGTCAGACAGCTATATCAAATATGATGGTGACTATATCACGATAGAGCAAAATGGTGATGAGGCAGATGCAGTGATTACACGTAAAGAGAGTTTCGAGGATAGGAGGTATAACACGAAACTATGTTTTATTCCTTCTGAGCGCAATCTAATTTCTGCCGTTAAGAATCTGGACAAAACCTACAAGGCAACAGAATTGGATGTATTGCTGAACTATCTGTTGGAGTGGGACGAAGTGAAGGATTACTATAGCACAAAGAATGCTCTACGTCTTTCTGTTGCTCGTAATATCCATTATTATAATGATGGAGGAGCAGATTTTATCTATCTGAGTCAGAACGGAAAGAAACTGCCAGTATTCTATGCATCGAGTGGTGTACAATCTGCTATGCCAATTGAAGTTATGATTGACAGATATAGTGCTGTCGTTGGAGAAAAAGCCAGTCTTAGCAAGCATGATTGGAGGAATATCTTTGATGAAATGAAAGATAGCAACATCGCCCAGAACGTTCTCACAACTAAAGCAAACAAGGCTTATTACCAATCTGTACAGTTCTTTATAGAGGAACCAGAGCAGAACCTATATCCTTTGTCTCAGAAGGATTTGTTGTTAAATGTGGTCAAGCATCTAGTAGCAGCAAACCGTAACGAGAAAGCAAGTCCGAGAAGCATGGTAGTGATGACAACACATAGCCCATACATTTTATCGGTCCTCAATGAACTAATGGCAGAGGCTAAATTATACGATAAGCATTATGAGAATTATATTGAGGGAGTAGATGACTTTGTAAATTACGATTGCTATATGTCGCCAGATTATTATTCTGCCTATTATATCAATGATAACGGAACATTTGAGAATCTAATTGACTCAGAACTGCCTATGATTAGTGGCGTTGAGTTGGACGGCGTGTCTGACTGGGTAGAAGAGCGGATCTCGAAAGTAAACAATTTCATTTATGGCTGACAATACATATTCTTTTCTTAAAGAATCTGGTTTCGAGCCATCATTGGAATTGTTGGTTCGAAAAATACTCGCTACAACCGAGCATGGAAAGCGTTATCATCTCAACATCTTTGGCAACAAGAAATCTTCGCTGTTTCAAGTTGACGGATATATTGTGACTATAGGGAAGAAGTGTGACAAACTTGTACTCGTGGAAAAAGAAGCGGAAGATTGGGCAGAAATATTCGTTGAGTTGAAAGGCGTCGATGTAGCAGGTGCTATTGATCAGTTAAGGGCAAGTCTAGAGAATCCGATTTTCAAGCACGTAACCAACAAAGAATTGCGAGCAAGGATTGTTGCGCAGTCATTTCCCTCCAACAAATCGAACCCAATTATGGAAAAAGCCAAGATTGAATTCCGTCAGAAATACCACTGTGACCTGCGAGGGATGAAGAATGGCCAGGAGGATTCAATATAGTTCGTATTGCTCCATTTGTTTTTTGAGAATCTCCTTAATCTGCTCTCGTAATGACTGAGGGCTGAGAACTTCGAGGTTGTCACCATAGAGGAGGATACGTCCTCGCAGCTCACGATTTGGCTCTATTCTAAGGCGAACTTCACCATACCACTGACCATCATGCTCTCCAAAGGACAACACTTCTTCTTGAGAATGATGCAATGGCTTTGTTAGTAGCAGTCCATGCTGGTATTCTGTCTTTGTGCGAATGACGACTTCTTCAATATTAGCCCCCTTCTCGTGAGTGACACCTATTATATTATTAAAAAACTCCTGATAGAAGCCTTTAGGAGCAGAAATGTACTCCACATCATTCACCTCACTAACTTCACTTACAATCCTATCCAAAGGCACATTGTATGCCTGATAGGGTTCACGATCTGCATCCCCAAATACAAACCAGCGACCATTATACTCCTTTAGGAACTGAGGATGGAAGATCAAAGTAAACGGTTCCTGTCCAAATCGCTGATAATCGAAGCGTAAGACTTGTTTGTAAGATATAGCTTTATATAATACTGGAAGCAAGTCAATATTCGTAAGGTTTTGCTCTGCACCAGAACATATCCGCACCTCACCATCTTTAGATTCTCTGTTAGTATCGAGTAACAATTGCGTATTCTCAAAGAACGAAGAAAACCAACTTGCTGGCAATATACCAGCAGAAGCCTTGCAAAATGCCACATAATCCTCTACGGATTTCTGGACTACTGCTTTTCGCTCTTCTGCCAAAGGATCATTATCCTTACCTATATATTTATATGCTTTACCCTTATTCTGTCCATTATCCTTAATGCATCCAGGACATGCTTTTTCCAATGCCTTCAACACCTCAGGGAATGCTTTCTTCAATTCACCATAGCCAGGTTCACTATTGCAAGCCATCTTATCGTAGTAACCTTTCGGCCTACCACAATACAAGGCGAGTACATCAGCATAACTGACAAACTCACGCTTCATCAGTTCATTGTAAATCAGATTCACGAACTCTGATCTTACTCCAAATCCTGCAAAGATATTCTTAGTAGGCATAATCTATACGTTTAGGACTCTGCAAAGATACGACATAATTCTGAAATGAAAGCATTATAAGATGGAAAAATGTATTTTCACAAGGCTTGTTATCGGATTTTGCTTGGAGGATTGTGGGAGATTGTCTAATTTTGCGCTATCTATTAATAAAAAGTACGCGTATGAAGAAAATGATTGTGACAGTTGCACTGGTGTGCACAATGGTGTTGGGTAGTAAGGCTCAAGTATATGGATATGATCAGGCTGTCAGGTTGCCAACGACTGACTTGTATGACAATACTCTGATGGAGATGGCTTTGAGGGCAGCACGGGAGACGGCTCCCAGGAGGCAACAGGCTTTCGAACATTTTGGCGATCTCGCCTACGATGCCTACTGCAATAAGAAGTGGGTTGATGTGATTAACAATGTGAACAGTGCACTGAATACTGGCTATTATAACGGGAAACTCTATTTCTTCAGAGGGTTTGCCTACGAGTCGCTGGGCTATTACAAGAATGCGAAGAAGGACTATAAGGTGGCAAAGAAGCATGGGGCGTTTGAGGCGAATGCTGCCTTGGTGCGGATCAAGCAGAAGATGAAGGCTAAAAGATAATAATGTTTAACATAAATAAAGGGAAACGATTATGAAAAAGTTAATGATGACACTGATGGCTGTCGTTATCGCCATCACAGCAAGCGCACAGAGTTATAATGTTGGTTCGTCGAGCACGACGACGGACTATATGGGGAATCAGACGACAACTCATCGTGACAGGTTTGGGAACAGGACTGGTACCTCCACCTCATCGACGGACTATCTCGGCAATACGACAACGACCCACAGAGACAGTTACGGAAACACCATCGGCA
>Ga0310694_10005474_pt1 | contig 12146 bp, 11 predicted proteins | sample 174DNAGHGhighgp2_FD_203884 | JGI IMG/M metagenome (GOLD analysis project Ga0310694, IMG submission 203884) | Sheep rumen microbial communities from Palmerston North, Manawatu-Wanganui, New Zealand - 1742 DNA GHGhigh gp2 (v2) (version 2) | ecosystem: Host-associated > Mammals > Digestive system...
TAGATTATTTAAGTAGCTTATTAGCTACTTAAATAATCTAATTAATATAAATATAGAAAATACGTAAAAGTTTTTTATGAATTTTTGAATTTTTTTTCGCCCAAAATGGGCTTATACTTCCCCATGTATGCAAATTTGCAAAAATGCAAAATGCAAAATGCAAAGCGGTGTGTCTGTTTCTAGGCCGGTTGGCTGCTTTGTGTGCTCACGCTTGCGCAAGCCGCTGCTTACTTGCTGATATTGTGGCGGTTCTGCAGGTTTCGGTGGGCGATGCGCCTATGTCTGACGGTCTGCTGGTGAGGTATTCCTACGCCTCCGTTTCCTGCTGTTTCACGCCACGTGTGGCATCGTTTCACGCCATGTGTGACATCGCTTCACGCCACACGTGGCAATGGCTCACGCGACGTGTGGCAATGGCTCACGCGACGTGTGGCTGTGAACGATGCGACGCTTAACCATTTTTACTGCCACGCGTGGCACTTCCGCCTGCGGCCTGATTGTACGTTTTTTTTATTGCTGATAAGATATTTTAGCCATTTTTTCTTGTTCGTTTCGTATTATTGCAGTACCTTTGCATTGCTTTACAACAAAAAACATAGTTTAACAACAAACAAAAAAACGTTATGAAGAAATTTTTGATTGCTGTGGCTGCCGTTTTCGTTGCCACCAGTGTGAACGCTCAGAAGGAGTCTTACATGCCTGAGCAGGGTGATTTCGGTGTGGAGATTGGTTTCAATCCCTTCTCGAACAACTACACCACGTTCGACCTGATTAATGGCGTCAAGGTTCGTTACTTCCTCTCGGATGCTGACGCTCTTCGCTTGAATGTTGGTTTTAATGTGGATGGCCGCAAGAACACGACGGAAGTTGCTTCGAAGGAATATGTGAGCCACTGGAGAAGAGGCAACTTCGGCCTGAATCTGGGCTACGAGCGTCACTTCAACATGACCAACCGCATCGACCTCTATGCAGGTGCTCAGCTGGGTATCATTAAGTTCTTTGCCAGTGCAAAGGAAGAGGCTCCCGACGGTGCCGGTGGCATTATGGAGACGACTTATTCTGGTGCCGACAATCAGGGTAACTTCGCTTCTTTTGGCTTCACGGCAGGCGTGTTCACGGGCATTGACGTGTACCTGTGGAAGGGTCTGTACTGCGGTGCTGAGCTTGGTCTGAAAGTGACGAGCTCCAGCGAGAACGACTGGGAGAGAGAAGTGAAGGCTGGCACGACCACCACAAAGACAAAGGTTAAGGGTGCAAACCGCAACATGGACGGCGGCTTCTACTGCGAGCCCGCCATCCGTCTTGGCTGGACGTTCTAATCATTCTTTCCATAGAATCACACACAAAGGAGGGCGCGAGTCCTCCTTTTTTTAGTCTCACCCCAAACCCCTCTCCGAGAGGGGACGGAGTAAATCAGTAAATGATATTACGCCCCTCCCTCGGGAGGGGCCGGGGGGAGGGGCTACCCTAAATATCCTCACAAATGAGGATTGCGAGAACCATGGAATCGGTGTACCTTTGCGGCCGAAAACGATAAAAACTATGCAAGATATGAAGAAGAATTCATTGGCCATTGTGGTGGCACTGCTTACCGTTCTTCCCGCTTTGGGCGAGGAACTGAACGATACCATAGACATGAAGGAGCTGACCGTCGTAGCCACGAAGGAGAACAGCCCGTATCGCCAGCAGGCGCTGGCCGTGAGCACGCTGAATGCGCAGATGGTGAAGTCGAACCGCGTCACCTCGCTGAAGCATGTCAGCTGCCTGGTGCCCAATTTCTTTATGCCCGACTACGGCTCGCGGCTGACCAGTGCGGCTTATATCCGTGGCGTGGGTAGCCGCATCAATACGCCGGCCGTAGGACTTTATGTAGATGACATCCCGTATCTCGATAAGTCGGCCTTCGACTTCAACCTCTTTGACGTGGAGCGAATCGACGTGCTGCGCGGTCCGCAAGGCACCATCTACGGACGCAATACGCTGGGCGGACTGGTGAAGGTGTATTCCCACAACCCGATGGAGTACGAAGGCACGGATGTGACCCTCGGCTATGCCTCGAAGGAGAACCTGCGTCGCGCCTCTGTGATGCACTACCACCATCCCGCCGAGTCGTTTGCCTTCTCGGGCGGCGGCTACTACGAGGGCTCGGACGGCTTCTTCAAAAACGACCTGACGGGCCGCAAGGTGGACGACTCGCAGGCAGGCGGCGCACGGCTGCGCGGCATCTGGACGGCCACCGAGCGACTCAGCTTCGATGTCAATGCCAAGTGGGACTATTCGCGCGAGGGCGCGTATCCTTATTTCTACGAGGGCGCGCTCAATCCGGCAGCCGAGCAGTATGCGGCCAATATCGGACAGATAGCTGCTAACCGCGAGGGCTCCTATCGTCGCAACATGCTGAATGTGGGACTCAATACGGAGTACCGCATGAACCGCTTTACGTTGAACAGTGTGACGGGCTACCAGTACCTGAACGACCGCATGTTCATGGACCAGGACTTCCTGCCCGATGACATCTATACGCTCACACAGAAGCAGCGCATCAACACACTCTCGGAGGAACTGACACTGAAGGGCAAGGTCACCGACTGGTGGGACGGCGTGCTGGGAGCGAATGTCCTGTATCAGGACTTGCATTCCGACGTGCCCGTCGTCTTCATGAGCGACGGTGTGAACTGGCTCACGCAGACCATCAATGGCAGCCTGCCCGACCTTACGGCGCAGGGCATGGGCCCGATGTCCGTGACGCTGCGTAACCGCGAACTGCAGATGGGTGGCGTGTTCGATACACCCAGCCTCAATGCCGCCTTCTTCCACCAGTCGAATCTGGAGGTGGCAAAGCACCTGACGCTCTCGCTCGGAGTGCGAGTGGACTACGAGCGTAACCACATGGAGTACGATGCGCCGGGCAGCGTGGATTTCGACTTCGCAATGACGAGTGCCAACCCGCGCAACAGCATCAACCTGACGAACCAGAACGCCGCTCCGCAGCTGCGCGGGACGGTGACGAACGACTATCTGCACCTGCTGCCCAAGGTGGCGCTGAAGTACGAGTTCGGCGCGGCCAGCAATGTGTATGCCTCGGTAAGCCGCGGCTCGCGAAGCGGAGGCTACAATGTGCAGATGTTCAGCGACCTGCTGCAGACCGAGATGCGCAGCCAGATGATGACTGCCATCCAGACGGGAACGGAGGCTTATCTCACGAATCTCTTTGCCAACGTGCCGCCCATTCCCGGCTTCGACCCGAATGCGCATATCAACATGATAATGGGCCGCATCCGTTCCAACATGCCTGCGGTGGCAACGCCCGATGTGGCGCTGACTACAACCTACAAGCCCGAGTACAACTGGAATTACGAAGTGGGCACGCACCTCAACACGGCTGACCACCGCTTGCAGGCCGACGCCTCGCTTTTCTGGATTGATACGCGCGACCAGCAGATTGCCCGTTTCTCTCCCCAGGGACTGGGACGTATGATGGTGAATGCCGGACGGAGTCGCAGCTACGGAGCCGAGTTGTCGGGCCGCTGGAATCCCAACCGTCACCTGTCGTTTGCTGCCAACTACGGTTACACGCACTCGGCTTTCCGCGATTACGATGACGGCTACGGTGTGAACTACAAAGACAACTATGTGCCCTTCGCTCCGCGGCACACGGTGGGCGCCGATGCCAGCTACACCTTCTTCCTGGGCGACGGTTGGGCCAAGAGTCTTACCCTCGGAGCCACCTATTCGGGTGCCGGCAAGATTTACTGGACGGAGAGTAACTCTGCGTGTCAGGATTATTACAACATGCTCGCCGCTCGCGCCGTGCTCAATACCAAGTGGGCGCAGCTGGAAGTGTGGGGCCGCAACCTGACGCAGACGAAGTACAATACGTTCTACTTCGAGAGCATGGGCCGTGGCTTCAGCCAGCACGGAAAGCCCTTGCAGGTGGGAGTGGATGTCCGCCTGCACTTCTGAAAGAAATCTCTTGTGTGTGCTGATTGCGAGGGAGTGTGCGTTTAATCCTCGCTGTGCCAGAACTGCCAGCTGGCAACGGCCTGCAGGTGGAGCATCTCGAGGCCGTTCTTTACGGTGGCGCCATGCTCTGCCCCACGGCGCATGAAGAGCGTCTCCTCGGGGTTGTAAATGAGGTCAAAGAGCAGGTGCTCGCTGTCGAGGCAATCGTAGGGGATGGCCGGGCACTCGTCCGAGTGAGGAAACATGCCAACGGGCGAACAGTTTACGATGACTCGGTATTCCTGTAAGGTTTTTTTATCTATCTCTTCGTAGGTGAACATGCCTTCGCGGCGTGTGCGGCTGACGTATTTCCATTCCAGTCCCAGGCTCTCCAGCCCGACACGAATGGCGCGGCTGGCACCGCCTGTTCCAAGCACCAGTGCCTTCTTGTGTTGCGGCTTCAGCAGCGGACGGATGCTCTCTGTGAAACCGATAATGTCGCTATTGAACCCTTTCAGATGCAGCTTCCCGTTCTGGTGGCGGATGCGAATCACGTTCACTGCCCCGATGCGCTTGGCTTCCGGACTCAGTTCATCGAGCAGCGGCATGACGGCCTGCTTGTGAGGCAACGTCACGTTCAGGCCGCGCAGGTTGGGGTGCTCCGACAGGATGCGGGGCAACTCGTCGATGCGCTCGATGGGGAAGTTCTGATACGCTGCATTGATGTGCTCGCGGGCGAACTTCTCGGTGAAGAAGCCGCGACTGAAACTGTGTCCCAACGGGAAGCCGATGAGGCCGTAGAGTTCTTTCTCCTTATCCATCGTGTCTGTCTTTTATTTTCTTGCCGCCTAATCTTTGGTGGCCAGGTACATGGTGCAGATGCCCATTGTGAAGCGTTTCCAGCGCACCTGCGCGAAGCCCGCTTTCTTCAGAATCTCTTGCATCACCTCGGCTTGCGGAAAGGCTTGCATCGAGGCGGGCAGATAGGTGTAAGCCGTCGGGTCGTGACTGATGATTCGTCCCATGAGCGGCATGACAATGTGGGCGTACACCCAGAACAGCTGTTTCATGGGGAAACGGGGTGGGGCAGTGAGTTCAACCAGCAACAGTTGGCCTTGTGGGCGCAGCACACGGAACATCTCGCGCAGCGCTGCATCCAAATCCTGAAAGTTGCGAGCGCCGTAAGCCACCGTCACTGCATCGAAGCGTCCGTCGGCAAAGCTCAGGCGTGTGCAGTCCTCTTGCTGAAACGTGATGACGTCCTGCAGACCGGCTCGCCTGACCTTCTCGCGCCCCACTTCCATCATGCCTTCTGAAATGTCGGCACCGATGATTTCCTGTGGCCCGAGTCGCTGTGCCGCCAGCATGGCAAAGTCTCCCGTGCCAGTGGCAATGTCCAGAATGTGCTGGGGCGTGAGCGGCTTCAGTGCGTCTATGGATTTGCGCCGCCAGCTGCGGTCGATGCCCAGCGACATGATGTGATTGAGGGAGTCGTAGGTGGGAGCGATGCGGTTGAACATCTCTTCCACCAGCTCCTTCTTCGTACCCTCTTTGCGGTAGGGCTTTATTTCCTCGAGTTCGTAAGGCATTGTCCGCTGCTTTGCTTTCTTGCGCTGCTGACTATTGGCGCGTTTTAAGCCAAGCCTCCACGTTTCGCTGGATGCGGGCTTCGATGTTGCCTTCGTCCGAGGCGGGCACAAACTTCTCTCCCACAATGTGCTCGTAGAGCTCGATGTAGCGATCGCTTACACTCTGGGCGTATTCGTCGGTTATCTCGGGCATCACCTGTCCGGGCTGGTTCATGAAGTTGTGTTCGATGAGCCACTGGCGCACAAACTCCTTCGAGAGCTGTCGCTGCGGTTCGCCGGCGCGGAACTTCTCGTCGTAGCCTTCGGCATAGAAGTAGCGGCTGCTGTCGGGCGTGTGAATCTCGTCAATGAGGATAACCTTGCCGTCGCGCTTTCCGAACTCGTATTTCGTGTCCACCAGGATGAGGCCTTTCTTGGCTGCTATCTCCGTGCCGCGCTGGAAGAGGGCGCGTGTGTAGCGTTCCATCACTTCGTAGTCCTCCTTCGAGACGATTCCCTGTCGGATAATTTCCTCGCGCGAGATGTTCTCGTCGTGTCCTTCCTCAGCCTTTGTGGTGGGTGTGATGATGGGTTGGGGGAAGCGCTGGTTCTCGCGCATTCCGTCGGGCAGGCGCACACCGCACAGCTCGCGGCAGCCATTCTTGTATTCGCGCCAGGCTGAGCCGGTGAGGTAGCCTCGTATAATCATTTCCACTCGGAAGCCTTCGGCTTTCAGGCCAACGGTTACCATCGGGTCGGGCGTGGCCAGTTTCCAGTTGGGCACAATGTCAGCCGTGGCGTCGAGGAAGCTGGCGGCAATCTGGTTGAGCACTTGTCCCTTGAATGGGATGCCTTTGGGCAGGATGACATCGAATGCCGAGATGCGGTCGGTGGCCACCATAACCATCAGGTCGTTGTTGATGTTGTACACGTCGCGTACTTTCCCGTGATAGACGCTGACCTGGTTCGGCAGGTTCAGCTCGGTTCTTGTTAAAGCCTTCATGTTATTTCTGGTTTGTAGTTTGCTTTGTTTCTTCCTTCTTGTTTTCGTATGCCTCCACGATGCGTGTGACGAGTCGGTGGCGTACGATGTCTTTCTTGTTGAGGCGTATGATGCTCACGCCTTTCAGGTCCTTCAGGATGTCGAGTGCCTCCACGAGTCCCGACCTGACGTTCTGCGGCAGGTCTATCTGCGTGACGTCTCCGGTGACTATCATCTTGGAGTTCATTCCCAGTCGTGTGAGGAACATTTTTATCTGGGCGCTCGTGGTGTTCTGTGCCTCGTCCAGAATGATGACTGCGTCGTTCAGCGTGCGGCCGCGCATGAATGCCAGTGGCGCAATCTGTATGACGTTCTGCTCCATCATTTCGCGCAGCTTTTGATTGGGAATCATATCCTCGAGCGCATCGTAGAGCGGCTGCAGGTACGGGTCTATTTTCTCCTTCATGTCGCCAGGCAGGAACCCCAGCTTCTCGCCGGCTTCTACTGCCGGACGCGAGAGGATGATCTTGCGCGTCTCCTTGTTTTTCAGTGCCCTCACGGCCAGTGCGATGCTCGTGTATGTTTTTCCCGAGCCGGCTGGCCCGACGGCAAAGATGAGGTCGTCTTTTGCGTAGGCCTCCACCAGCCGTTGCTGATTCTCGCTGCGAGCGGTGATGGGCTTGCCCGTGACGCTGTAGACGATGACGCCTTCGGCACTCTCGCGGCCTGTCTTCTCGCCCTTTATTATCTGCAGCACGTCTTCCTCCAGCAGGCTGTTGTAGGTGAGGCAATGCTGCTGCAGCTTTTCCACGTTCTCCTCGAATGCGCACATCTGCAGCTCGTCGCCCATGACGTGAAGCACGTTTCCGCGAGCCACTATGCGCAGTTTCGGATAGAGCGCCTTCAGCAGTTGCAGGTTGGTGTTGTTCACACCGTAGAGGACTACGGGGTCGATGTCTTCGATTACAATGTGTTTCTCTATCATTCGTCAGTTTCGCATATTTTGCCACAAAATTAGTCATTCTATTTTGAATATGCCACTTTTTTCCTTAACTTTGTTCGCGAAAAGATGCGAAGACTAAAGAAAAAACTCTATTTGGGGCTCTGCGGAGCAGCCGTTGCCGTGCTTGGCGTGGTGCGATACTGCCATCCCGAGGTGATGCCGGCGGCGTGTGAAGCGCAGTTGGCCGTGGCGCCCGATTCGGTGGCTGCGCCTGTCACAGAAGAGCCGAAGCCCGATGGCGCCGGCGAGCGACGTGTGCTCCGCCGCGATTCCTTGCGGCCGCACCCAATCCGCAGCGTGGCCTCATACAATGCCTGCTTCCCCGATGTGCAGGATGTGCAAATCCTGGCCGCGCATCAGTGGGGAGTGAAGCCAGTGCGCGACCGTGTGGAAGCCGAAGAGCGCAAAAGCGAACTCGTCTTCATCGGTGCCAACCCGTACTTCGAGATAGACAAAGCGATGCACAGTAGCATCCCTTACCTCGTGCCGCGAGCCAGCCACCTGCTGCAGGACATCAGCCGCTCGTTCCTCGACAGCCTCTACGTGAAGGGAGTGCCGCTCCATAAGCTCATCGTCACCAGTGTGTTGCGTACCGAGGACGATGTGGCACGCCTGCTTCGTCACAACGGCAATGCCAGCGAACAGAGCTGTCATCGATTCGGCACCACATTCGACATTTGCTACAACCGATACTTCACGGTGTCTCCACCCAACGGGCCAGAGCGTCGCGCCGTGCGCAACGACACACTGAAGTGGGTGCTCAGCGAGGTGCTTCGCGACGTGCGCGAGCAGGGGCGCTGCTATGTGAAGTACGAGGTGAAGCAAGGTTGCTTCCACATCACAGTGCGCTGAGGCGGCTGAAATGCGACGCGTAGTTTTCGTTCATGCGACGCGTCGCTGTGAGTGATGCGACGTGTAGTTTTCGCAGATGCTACGTGTCGCATTTTAACATTTCTTTCGTCGGGGCCGTTTAAACTTTTCGGTGCGTGGTCGGTCTGAGAAGGTGAGAACGAGAAAAACTCAGTACTGAAGAATACAAATCGAAACGACAAAAAACATTGGACAAAATGAAAAAGACAATTTTACTGCTGGCCGTAGCACTTTTCAGCACGGCAGCTATGGCACAAGGCGAGCGTCGTAGCAACGAAGACCGCGCAAAGATGCGTGCCGAGATGGTGAAGAATCAGGCAGAACAGCTGGCCAAGGACTTCGACTTGAAGGACGACGCCAAGACTGCCTTCGTGAATCTCTACACTGAATATCAGAACGAACTGATGGCTCCGATGGCCGAGCGCCAGCGTGGCGAGAATGCCGAGGAACGTGGCGAGCGCAAGAAACTGAGCGAGATGTCGGACGAGGAGATTACGAACCGCATCAAGGGTGCCTTCGAGCGACAGGAGAAAATAATCGAGGGCATGCAGAAGCGGCTCGATGTGCAGAAAAAATATTACGCCGAGTTTGGCAAGACGCTCAAACCGCAGCAGCTGATGAAAATCTTCGGTCAGCAACGTCCCTCGCAGGGACAGCGCGATGGGCAGCGTGGCCCGCGCGACGGTGGTCGTGGCAACTTCGGTGGCGGCCGCGGTGGATTTGGTGGCAATGGAGGCTTCGGCGGCCCGGGCGGCTTCTGATACCTCGGGCGCTGACACGGGGAGAGTGATGCCCCGACAGCAATCGACCGAAAAAAAGAGTCCGAAGTCTTTGCGACTTTGGACTTTTTTTTGTATGTTTGCCAGTGATTTCGGCCATACGGCACGAAGAACAACAAAAAGTACAAATCAAAACAAGATATAGCTATGCAAGGAAGGGTATTGATAATCGGAGCCGGTGGCGTGGCCACGGTGGCAGCGCACAAGGTGGCGCAGAACCCAGACGTGTTCAAGGAAGTGATGATAGCCAGCCGCACGGAGAAGAAGTGCAAGGCGCTGGCCGACGTGCTGACAAGCAAGTATGGTACAAAGGTGCAGACCGCTCGTGTGGATGCCGACAGCGTGGAGGAGCTGGTGGCCCTGCTGAGTGCCTACAAGCCCGACATCGTGATGAATCTGGCCCTGCCTTATCAGGACCTCACCATCATGGAGGCTTGCCTGCAGACGGGGTGCAACTATCTCGATACGGCCAACTATGAGCCGAAGGACGAGGCACACTTCGAGTATTCCTGGCAGTGGGCTTACCGCGAGCGTTTCGAGAAGGCAGGGCTGACGGCCATACTGGGCTGCGGTTTCGACCCCGGAGTGACAAGCATCTTCACGGCCTATGCCGCAAAGCATCACTTCGACGAAATACAGTATCTCGACATTGTGGACTGCAACGCAGGCAATCACCACAAGGCCTTTGCTACGAATTTCAATCCCGAAATCAACATCCGCGAGATTACACAGAAGGGCCTGTACTGGGAGAACGGCCAGTACGTGGAGACCGAACCGATGGAAATCCACAAGCCGCTGACGTACCCCAACATCGGGCCGAAGGAAAGCTACCTGCTGCACCATGAGGAGATAGAATCGCTGATCATCAACTATCCCACCATCCGTCGTGCACGCTTCTGGATGACGTTCGGCCAGCAGTATCTGACGTACCTCGATGTAATACAGAACATCGGCATGAGCCGCATCGACGAAGTGGAGTATCGCGCACCGAAGGCAGACGGCTCGGGCGATGCTGTGGTGAAGATTGTTCCCCTGCAGTTCCTCAAGGCTGTGCTGCCGAATCCGCAAGACCTCGGCGAGAACTACGACGGCGAGACGAGCATCGGGTGCCGCATACGCGGACTGAAGAACGGTGCGGAGCATACCTATTATATATATAACAACTGTTCGCATCAGGCAGCCTACGAAGAAACAGGCATGCAGGGCGTCTCGTACACCACTGGTGTGCCCGCCATGATTGGCGCCATGATGTTCCTGAAAGGAATCTGGCAGAAGCCCGGCGTACACAACGTGGAGGAATTCGACCCAGACCCCTTCATGCAGCAACTCAACGAGCAGGGACTTCCCTGGCACGAACTGCACGATGTGGACCTGGAGCTGTAAGAACAGACCGCGAGGCAAGAAGCTAAACAATTAAATCGGAAATAATAGTATGGCAAAGAAAGAAACAGGAGAAGTCATAGACGAGAAGGCTGCGAAACTGAAAGCGCTGCAGGCTGCTATGACGAAGATTGACAAAGACTTCGGTAAGGGAACTGTGATGAAGATGGGCGACGAGAAAGTGGAGAACGTGGAAGTGATTCCCACCGGCTCCATCTCGCTGGACTATGCGTTGGGCGTAGGCGGATATCCGCGTGGCCGAATCATAGAAATCTATGGCCCCGAATCTTCCGGTAAGACAACGCTGGCCATCCATGCCATTGCCGAAGCACAGAAGGCTGGCGGCATCGCAGCATACATAGATGCCGAGCATGCTTTCGACCGCTTCTATGCCGAGAAGCTGGGCGTCGATGTGGACAACCTCATCATGAGCCAACCCGACAACGGCGAGCAGGCATTGGAGATTGCCGACCAGCTTATCCGCAGTGCAGCCATCGATATCCTGGTGGTGGACTCTGTGGCAGCCCTCACACCGAAGGCTGAAATAGAAGGCGACATGGGCGAGAACAAAGTGGGCCTGCAGGCTCGACTGATGAGCCAGGCACTGCGCAAACTCACGGCTACGGTGAGCAAGACCAATACCACCTGCATCTTCATCAACCAGCTGCGCGAGAAGATTGGTGTAATGTTTGGCAACCCCGAGACGACGACGGGCGGAAACGCACTGAAGTTCTACTCGAGCATCCGCATCGACATCCGCCCGAGCCAGCCCGTCAAGGACGGAGAAACCATACTGGGCCGTCTGGCCAAGGTGAAGGTGGTGAAGAACAAAGTGGCACCTCCTTTCCGTCGTGCCGAATTCGAGATTCTGTTTGGCGAAGGCATCAGCCGGGTTGGCGAAATCGTGGACCTGGGCGTGCAGTTCGGCATCATACAGAAGAGCGGTTCGTGGTTCAGCTACGGCGGAAGCAAGTTGGCACAGGGTCGCGATGCAGTGAAGAATCTGCTGCGCGACAATCCTGAACTCTGCGACGAGCTGGGCGCCAAGATTAAGGAAGCAATGGCCAACGGCGTAAAACCCGTGGAGGGCAAGAAGGAGAAAGACGAGAAGGACGAGAAAGAGGATTAGCCTCCCGTTCCCCCAGTTCTTTCCCTGCGTGTAAAACATAGTGTTGCTAATTAGAGAGAAGCATGAAGATAATCGGAAACTTGCTGTGGCTCGTTTTCGGCGGGCTGGAGGCAGCGTTGGGATACTTTGTCGGTGCGCTCATCCTGAGTCTCACCATCGTTGGCATTCCTTGGGCGTTGCAGATTTTCAAGATTGGACTGCTGTGCCTGTGGCCTTTCGGTTCGCGAATCACTGAGGGCGACATGCCGCCGGGCTGCCTGCGCATTCCGCTCAACATCTTGTGGTTCATCTTCGGCGGGCTGCTGGCGTGGTTGTGCCACGTGTTCTTCGGACTCCTGCTGTGCATTACCATTCTGGGAATTCCTTGGGGCAAGCAGCATTTCAAGTTGGCTGGTCTCTCGGTGGCTCCGTTTGGTAAGAACGTAGAGCTCGGCTTCTGAAGATTCTTTGTTGCTGAAACAATTCTGCAAGGCAAGTGTCGAAAAAACACTTG
>Ga0310694_10005476_pt1 | contig 12141 bp, 12 predicted proteins | sample 174DNAGHGhighgp2_FD_203884 | JGI IMG/M metagenome (GOLD analysis project Ga0310694, IMG submission 203884) | Sheep rumen microbial communities from Palmerston North, Manawatu-Wanganui, New Zealand - 1742 DNA GHGhigh gp2 (v2) (version 2) | ecosystem: Host-associated > Mammals > Digestive system...
AAGGTTTTTCCCTTCGGTAGCAAGCATATCTACCACGAGCAAACACGCTAATAAACCGTCTTTATCGGGGATGTGATTTGCAATAGCGAGTCCGCCCGATTCTTCCATACCCATAATGTATTGGCCGGAAGTCATCAGTTCGGTAATGTACTTAAAACCGACGGGCGTTTCGCGTAGCATCAGCCCGTTGGCTTTGGCAACCTGGTCAATTAAATTAGACGTAATCACGCTGCGGCACACGCGGCCTTTTTGTTTTTTGTTGCGTACTAAATGGTCTAAAATCATGGGAGCGATTTCGTTGGGCGAAATCCATGTGCCGTCGGAATCAATGAGACCGAATTTGTCGCAATCGGAGTTGCACGCAATACCCAGGTGCATTTTTTTGCGCATTACCAGTTCGGTCAGTTCTTTAAGACTTACCGGCCCGGCGTTAGGGGTTTGCCCGCCGAAAAGTGCGTCGTCATTTTCGTGTACTCCTTCTACCGTGACGCCATTTTTCTCTAAGAACGGGCGGAAATAGTTTTTGGCTGAGCCAAACAGCGGGTCTACCGCAATTTTGAGTTTGGCTTTTTTCAGTGCGCGCCCGTTGATGAGTTTTTCCAAATGCGCTAAATAATTTTTACGCAAATCTTTCGTTACGACTACCGCGGCGTTAAGCGCGCCAAACTCAGTAGACGAGGCCTTCAGAATTTGGGCATTGGAGGAGGGAATGCGTTTTTCAATATCTTGGGTAATTTCGTTATTGGCAATACCGCCGTAGTAGGAAATCCATTTTAAGCCGTTAATATAATAAGGCGATTCGCTGCCGGTAATCACAATCGCGCCTACTGCGCATTGGCTAAGCACCGCCCACTCGGCCACCGGGGTAGGGAGCGGCTCTTCAGCCATGTGTACGGTAATGCCGTTTTGCACGAGCGCGTTGGCGGCTACATAGGCGAGTTGCTTAGATAAAAACCGTGTATCATACCCGACAAACACGAGCGGATTTTTGAATTTTTTACCTTGTTCTTTGCAGAACTGTTGATATCCTGTCCCCTTAAAACCGTAAAAGGGATGTTCTAAAACGTGTTCGGAAATTCCGTACGCTAAACGCTGCACCGTTTGGGCGGTAAGGCCGTCCGCGGTTGTGGCCCGAAAGCCGGCTGTGCTAAATTTAATATCTTCCATAGTGCAGACATTATAGCAAAAATAAGTGGAAAATTCTTATGAAACTTTAAGGCAAGAAAAAATAGTTATCATTACTTGACGACTCTCTAAAGGTTCCTTTCATAATTTTTGCACAATAATCTCCCCGTGCTTTATCAAATTCGTGATATAAACCTGTACCGTGAAATTCTACACACATTATTGTGTCCGAAGGGAAATAGGAATATAAAGGGATGGAATAAATATAAAATCCGGCGCCGGCATAGGGGCCTGTTAATCGGCTAATGACGAGCCCTTCCACTTGTGGGTCGTAGGATTTGCGAAGTTGAATAGACCAGTCTTGATTGGAAAGCCCCTGCATGTGGTGTCCAAGGCCAAAAAAGTTTCTTGTTCCCGTCCACGGGATATCTACTGACAATTCTTCAAACGTGGTAGGCCACTCGCCGTTTGCCAGTTGATAGGCCTTGGCGGCGTTGTAGACGCTTTTCAAAAGTGTAATGGCTTGCGTGGCGCGGCTTTTTTCTACCGCTTTTTGATATTGCGGCAACGCCACCGCCGCCAAAATACCGATAATGAGTACAACAACTAATAATTCAATTAACGTAAATGCTTGGTTGTTTTTCATATTATTTGCTCCTTTGTTGTTTTTTTGCGGCTACAACTATTATCGTTTTTTTTTTTGATGTGTCAAGGAAAATTTTTCAGCCCGGCGAAATTAAAGGGCCGTTTAATGCGTTAAAAACAGGCGTGAAGGGGGGAAATCAAGCAAAAACCGCAAGCATATATGGTAAAATAAAACTATGAATTTTGAACGTGTTAAACAATATATTAAAGACGCCGGACTACCTAACTTCCGTATTGCCCAAGTGCAAGAGGCCGTGTTCAAGCGCGGTATATCGTCGTGGGAGGAGGCGTCCAACTTGCCCGCAGATTTGCGTGCTAAACTAACCAAAGAACAGCCGATTTTGTCGTTTAAGGTCAGTAAAATAGTTGTTTCTCGGCAAGACCGTACGGCCAAAGCCTTGCTTACGCTTAACGACGGACTTCAAATTGAGACCGTCCTGTTAAAACCGCAAGATTCGTGGAGTGTGTGCGTATCGAGTCAAGTAGGGTGTGCGCTTCGTTGTGCGTTTTGCGCGACGGGCAAAATGGGTTTCAAGCGCGATTTGACCGAAGAAGAAATTACCGACCAAGTGTTAATGTGGTACCAGTATATCCGTAAGGAAAAATTGGGCGAACGCATTTCCAGCGTGGTATTTATGGGAATGGGCGAGCCGCTACTCAATTATCTAAACGTTGTTAAAGCGGCGCATGATTTATCTAACCCCGATTACTTAAATATCGGCGCGCGGCATATTTCCGTTTCCACGTCGGGCATAGCCGATAAATTACATAAATTGGCACTTGATTTACCGCAGGCCAATTTAGCGGTTTCCTTGCACAATGCCGACAACGCCGAGCGCAGTAAAATTATGCCCGTCAACCGCAAATACGATTTGGATGACTTAAAGAAAGCCTTAGAAGAATATATCGCCATGACGGGACGTCAAGTGTTTTTGGAATATTCGGTGTTGGAAAACGTCAACAGCCGCCCGGAACATATCCGCAAACTGGCCGATTGGATTTATTCCATTAAGGATAATTATTTATTACACGTCAATTTGATTGCGTGTAATTTGGGACGCGGCGAAAAAACCGACGAGCGTGTCGTTAAAAATTTTGCCGCCGGACTAAAAGCCATGGGTATCGGTGTAACGATTCGCAAAAGTATGGGTAACGATATTTTAGCCGCGTGCGGACAGTTAGCCGCCCAACATAAATAGGAGAACATATGAAACGCATCTTTTTACTGCTGATAGCCGTGTTCATCACCGGCTGTGCCGCTTTACAAGACACGAATATGGATTGGATTGCGATCGGGCCGGAATTCCCGCCCACCAAAGCCAAAGATATTGAAATTGTGGACGGGCGCGAGGACGTTAAACATCCTTACGGTAATTTGGGGTTACTGCGTATTAAAAATTTGCCGCCTACCCGTGATGCGTTGCTGATGGGGGTGGAAAAAGGAAAGAAATTTGCCGCGTCTAAAGGAGCGAACGCCATTCAAGTCGGCCAGTACAACAGCGCCGAGGACGGGGCTACCGAGCCGCAAGTAACGCTGATTATCTACGCTATTAAATATGTGGATAATCTGACCGAGGCCGACGAAAAAGCCATTGAAGATTTCAAAGTATTGGGGATTATCAATGAACGTACTAATCGCTAAAAACACCGCCGAGTGTGCTAAATGGAAGGATACCGCCGTCGTTATTGACGTGCTGCGTAGCACTGCCACCGTTTGTGTGTTGTTAGGAAAAAGCAGTGTTCGCCCCGTGGTGGTATGCCCCGACGAGCCAACCGCCCAAACGGTACTGGCTCGGCAGAAAGGGTTTGCGCTCTTGTCCGAGTACAATCTTTCGTTAAAACACGGCGACGATTCCCCGTTTATTGCCGGCCGCTTACCTGCGCGCCAACCGGTTTGTTTGGTGTCTGCCGGCACCGGGCTTGCCTTGCAGTATTTGCGAAATGCTTCTACCGTGCTGTTGGGCGGGTTTTGCAACTTCCGTGCGGTTGTCAAAACGGCATTGGCGCAAAAAAAGGATATTTTGCTGGTGCCCGCGGCCGTTTTTCAGGGTACGCAAGACGAAGAAGATTTTTTGTGCGCCCAAGCGTTTAAGGAATTTGCCGAGAATATCAGTACGCCCGAAAAATTTTTGGAGGAATTTAATACCACCGTGCGGTTTATGGAATTTAGCCGCAGTAATTTGCCGACCGCACTGGACGATTTGCAAGCCGCATTGACGTTAGACGGTTTCTCTATTGTGCCGCGCTCGGTCTGTTCGGCACAGGGAACTTGGGCCGTGTGTTTCCCTTACGGCAAACGGCCCGACCCGGCGTGGGCCACCTTGCCCGACCCGGAAAAACCAACCACCGTACAACAACCGCAATTTGCCACTATGTTGAATGTTGATTTGCGCCCTATGGTAGATAAAACCATATTGGCTACCGGGGCTATCAAGCAACAAACCTCGCAAAAGAAAAAAGTTCCCCCGCAAGACCCACCGGCTGAGCAATTGCGTCAGATAACTGCGTTGGGGGACGAATCTGCGGCCGGTAACCCCGAAAAAGGACTCAAAAAATTATTTTCTAAATTTATCGGTGCGCCCAAGGAAGAAAAATCGGCTCCGGCAATAACGCCGCCCCCGGTTGAGCCCCAAGGGCCGAAACAACCGCAAGGGCCGGTACAATTAGGGGCGTCCAAAGCGCCGCACGCGGAGCAAACGCCCGAGCAAATCGCCGAGGAAAATGCCAAAACGCATATTGACCTTTCTGAGGGAAAAACTGTTTGGAATATCAGCAAGCCGCGCCCGGGGATGTTTGCGCAGGTGCCGGAAGATGAAACCATGCATGTGCGGTTTCAACCGGAGGTCCAAGAAGAAATTCCGCAAGCGGCTCCCATTACCCAAGACCCCAATCCTGCCCGTCCGCGAGAACGCGTGTTGGAGTTAAGTGTTTTTGAACATGGCGATACGGCTTTGCCTTTGGGCAAAGGAAAAACACCTCTGCCGCAAGCCGGTACGCCAAAAAAGCCCGCACCGCAACCGGCCGCACATCCGGCACGGACCTCTCCTAAAAAAGCCATTGTATTATTTTCCGGCGGACTTGATTCAACCACTTGTCTATATTGGGCACGTGCGCAAGGATACGAGTGCGAGGCCTTAACGGTTTCCTACGGGCAACGCCATAAACGGGAAATTGCATTTGCTAAAGCCATAACGCGCTATTTGGGGATTAAACATCATCTGATTGATTTGAAATTGCCTTGGCTCGCTGCCAGTTCTTTGGTGGATAGCCAACAGCCCTTGCCGGATATTGCGGTGGATCAAATATCCCATGCGGGGGTTCCTTCTACGTATGTACCGGGACGGAATTTGATGTTTTTATCTATTGCCGGGTCGTTATTGGACGCGGTAGGCGCGGATGCGATTATTGCCGGGCCCAACGCCATTGATTTTTCCGGCTATCCCGATTGCACGCCGGGCTTTTTCAAGGCCGCCGGCGAAGCGCTTAACCGCGGGACCACGCGCGGCGTGCGAGAGGGGATAGAAGTGCTCGCCCCGCTGATGGATATGAACAAAGCCGATATTGTCCGTCTGGCGGTGGAGTTAAAAGTGCCGCTTAAATATACGTGGAGTTGTTATGCGGGCGGGGAAAAACCGTGCGGGAAGTGTGACTCGTGCAAGTTGCGCGCCAAGGGCTTCAAAGAAGCGGGCTACAAAGATCCTGCGTTGTAAGGTTTCGGTCGCGCTGTAACGGTTTCCATTTTTGGCTTATCCAAGGCCGACTTTCACTTGCGTACTTGCAACGCTGCGCGTTGTCTTGCAGACGTACGCGGCGTTCAACTTGCGGCCTTGCCTAAGTTCAAAACTGAAAACCGGGAAAAACTTCTACTCATACCGGGCTGTTAAAACACAGCCTTGTTGTTTTTTATGGCTAACAATTTTCCACATTTGGGCAACTTTGAAAAATTATATAAGCGTCTATCGTTTTATTGGTATGCCCAATCTACTTCCATTTCTGCTTGAGCAAACGGAGAGGTTGCCTTTGTCTCCTGTTTGCATATTTGACTTTGTAGGGCGTTTTCATTTCCAACGCCAGTTACGCATAAACGGCGGCTTTGTGGGGCGTTGGTAGTATTTGTCCAATAGATCCTATACCCCATTTTAATTGTGTAACTATAGCATTGCGTATAATTGGTACCAATTGTGCAAACGTTTACTCGATCATACGTTTGATTGGTATTTGTTGCATTCGGAGTTCCGTTTGTTTCAATAGCAAGTCCATCAAAAGAGGTGGCATAAACACCATTCGCTAAATAATAAATTTCTTGTGCATCTGCAATACTTTTTGTTAAGGTTTTAAGCGCCGCATACCTGCTTTTCATAACTGCCTTATTATACTGCGGCAACGCCACCGCCGCCAAAATACCGATGATGAGAACAACCACTAATAGTTCAATGAGTGTGAAACCATGGTTCGCTATACGGGCAACGCGGCACACACGTTCCGTCATCCCGACCCTGCGGGCGGCAAAAGCGGGATATAACGTGTGGGCCGCCCCTATACCCCGCATAGAAACACTGCGGGGTGACGAGGGGCGGGTATTCGGGGAAGACAAACCCTTTTTATAACAACTTTTTAACTGATTTCCTTTTTGCATATATTTTCTCCTTAACATACATAACGTCGTCATGCTGAGATGTTTCTGCTCAGCATCTCAACCGCTTGAAACAACACAAGGTTGAGATCCTGAACTACAACCTTTCAGGATGACCTTGTTTGATGTTCCCTTTTTGCGGCTACAACTATTATCGTTTTTTTTTTTGATATGTCAAGGAAAAATTTATTGTCCGACGACATGGAGCCGTTTTTTATCCGTCGCAAATCAAGCGTAACAAGCCGAAAAACGGGTTGGGGATTAAAAAACACTCCGGCAAAAACCGGAGCGTTTATGCAAAATAATGCTGTTTATTGAGGTTGTTTAATTAAATAAGTTTGACCGATTTTATTGTCAGCTTTCCTAAATTCTAGCGTAAGAAAAAGTCGGACGGAATTTTAGTATGGGAAATTTTTAATAAATTTTCCAAATGAGTTAAATATTCTCGGTAGGAATCTAAAATCTGAAATGTAGTGGCCAGAGCTTCTACTTCTAAGGGGGAAATTTCATTGGCGTGTACGACTTGTGAGCGTATCAGCCGGGCGCGTTCTTTAAGCGTTTGCAATAAAAACAACAATAGTTGTTGATTTTCGGTAAGGGCGGCTTGTTTGGTTTTGCGTGTGCGTGGCATAGTTTCTCCTTGCCGCCCATAAAAAAAGGGCGGACTTCAATTAGGTGCTATCACCATCCTAACGAAGCCGCCCCGCTATACGCTAGTAGCGTATAACAAAGCCGAGGCGGCTTGCCGGGTGGCAAGAACTTTTTGTCCGCCGCGATCATTTCAAAACAAAAGGGCGGACTTCAATTAGGTGCTCGAACCATCCTAACGAAGCCGCCCCCCGCGCGCATAGACGCGCGGGAAAGCAGACCTCTCTGTTGCTAGTGATAGCACTGCCTTTTCAGGCAAATGACCATTCTTCGTGGTATAGTAACAGATCTGTCTAAATCTATTTACAGTATAGCATTTCTGCCGGTAAATAAAAACCACTCCCGGCGTTGCGCGGGAGTGGTATAAAAACTTGGGGACAGCTAATTAAACATGCCCGATTCTTCTAACGCATTTAACGCTTTGGTAATGTTATTGACAATGGCAATCCACCGGCTCAGCCCGTCCGACGTAACCGAGCCATAAATCGCCGCGATATTGATGTTCTGTTTTGTCAGTACCGAACTGATATCCAAAATAAGTCCGGGGCGGTCTTTCGTTTCAATGCAGATGGCTTCCGTCTTGACGCTCGTAAATCCGGCGCGTGTTAAAATGTGGCTGATTTCCTGGTCGTGTGTGATAGCAAGGCGAAACGTCGCCGCGTCGTAATGCACCCCTTGCGAAAGGGCGATGATGTTGACTTTTTCACGCATTAAAATTTCGGCTACGTTTTTAAGCGTGCCCGGCTCGTTGACTAAAAACACACTGTATTGTTTGACCACACTAATGGGCATAAAAACCTCGTTTACCTTTTAATTTTTCAAAACAGTTCCGTCCGGCGAAATTTGCAACACGTCGGCCGATTTTAATTTTTCTTCCAAGTCCAGCATGGCTTTGCAATCGTCCTCGTTATACATGAGCACTTTATGGAGCAGTTCGTCTTTCCCTGTTTTAAGCCAGTTGGTAAAATAAACCATGCTGTCCATCGCGCCGCAATCGTCTTGCCGCCAGTTAAACCCAAAGGCGGGCGCGGCGGCTTTGAGTGAAAAACTCGGCGCGGGCAAATAAAACGCCTTGCTCACGGCTACTTTCAAATCATAACAAATTGCGCACAGCGCGTTTAAGTGAGCCGCACTTTGCGGATTGGCGGCGGCCAGTTTTTTCATCTTTTTAACTTCGTACTCCGTCCAATGATACAGGGCCGTTTGGCTGAAATCTTTTACATAATTGTAAAACTGTTCAAAAATTTGTAGTTCCTCTTGCGGCGTTTTGGCTACAAAAGTGACGTATTTATTTTCTTCTTTATCCCAAATACCAATTAAATACACAAATGAAACATTGTCTTTGGTGAATGTTTCCGTCGCTTCAAAATCAAAATACAAATTGTATTTTTTTTCGGGCGGGGGGAAGTGGCCTTTCTCGCGTAAAATCGGTTTGTTGTGCAGATATGCCTGTGCGTTGTAAAAAGAATTGGTGGCGTGCGGCTCGTCTAAAATTTCCTGTAGTTTGGCAAGCCCGGCGTGGGCTACGTCATCGGTATTAAACAGACCGTTGATTTTGAGGCACTGGCGCATCTCGGTATTAAGACCGGGGAGCATGAGTAAATCTTTGGTTTGCGCAACGACCTTGTTGGCATATACGCGCCACGGCGCGCTGGCACCTTTGGGCGGTTTGTGTGCTTCGGGCTTGGCATGACCGTCGCGAATGGATTTCCAAAAAACAAGTTCGCGCGCTAATCGTTCGCGGTGTATTTCATACGGCACACTTGTGAGTTGTTTATGAAGATATACCCGCGTATGTGTGGGAGTCATTTGTTGGATTTGCCCTAAAATTTGGTCTAACAAACAGACCTGCAAGGCGTAATGTTCTTTCAAAGCGTGCGCGCGCTTAAACTGGTAAATTTCATAATAAAACGGACCGAAACGGCTGGACATCCCCTCTTTTTTGACGAGTAAATTAACGTTGCCATATACCGATTGCGGCAAGTTCCACAGCGTAGCGTTGACAATGGCCGGTTCACCCGCGGCCATCGCCGACAGGGTGTTTTTGAAACGGTCGGTTTCTGTTTCGCCTGATATAAAAACAACACGCGTAAATTCCTGTTTTATCCACTCGTCACGGGCGCGTCGGTCGGTGCGGACTTTCAAATTTTCATAACGGTTTGTTTCCGCTACGGCTTCCTCGGCCGGCGCGTGAAACGAACACCACACGCTGAAAGGATCCTCTAACAGCGAAAACATCCGCGACGCATTAAAATCTTGCTTCTCCGGCTCGCGTCCGCCGGAAAATTCCGCCAGTAAATGTTGCAAATCGTTGTCGGTCATTGTATGTATTTTATCTTTTTTTTCACGGTAGGAAAAGATTTTTTCGTAGGTACGTGCTTGTTTGCGTCCCCCGTAGCGAAATGATACAATACCACTATGGCTATTTTACGCATTACAAAATACGGCGAGCCGGTGTTGCGCCAAAAGTTAAAACCCGTCAATTTTGACGAAATCGCCCCGCAACTTCCCAAACTGTTAAAAGATATGGAAGAAACGTGTCTTTCCGTGCGCGGTGTTGGGTTGGCGGCCAACCAAGTCGGTTTGCCGCTACGCTTGGCGGTTATTTTACTCCCCGGCGAAAAAGAGGACGACCCGCCGACCAAATACGTTATTATCAATCCGCAAATTCTTTCCAAACGCGGCGAAAAAATAGAGGAAGAAGGGTGTCTTTCGCTCCCCGGTTTGTGGGCCGAAGTAGCGCGCGCGACCGACGTAACTGTTAAATATTTAGACGAAAACGGCCAAGAACATACTAAGCGCGCACGCGGGTTGCTTGCCAAGGCGTTTCAGCACGAAGTGGACCATTTGGACGGAAAATTATTTATTGATTTAATAGACCCGAAATCAAAACCCGAAGTCAAAAAAATCATCAAAAAATTGCGGGAAAAATGGGACTAAGTATGAAAATTTGCGTCATGAAATTTGGCGGCAATACGCTGGCCAACAAACAAAAATTGCTGTTAGCGGCAAACTTAATTAAAAGCCGCTACGACGACGGATTTATTCCGGTAGTTGTGGCTTCGGCTAACGGCAATTTAACCGATGTGTTATTAGACCACGCTTACAGTATCGCGCGCGAGCCCGACAAGCGCGAGTTGGATATGCTCATCACTACCGGCGAGCGCGTAAGTGTGGCGCTACTTTCTATTGCACTTCGGGCGCAAGGGGTGCCGTCGGTATCGCTGACCGGCTCGCAAATCGGGCTGATTACTACGGCCACGCATACGGGCGCGGACATTTTAACCTTAAAAGGCGACCGCTTAGTGCGCGAAATTAACGAAGGGCACGTGCCGATAGTGGCGGGCTTTCAGGGCATTGGCGAAAATAAAGAAATCACTACGTTAAAACGCGGCGGCTCGGACGTGTCGGCGGTGTTTTTAGCCGCCCAATTGGGGGCAAATCACGTAGAAATGATTAAAGATGTGGACGGCGTTTATTCCGCCGACCCCAACAAAAACCAACAGGCCCAAAAATACGAAGTGTTAGATTTTGACGAAATGTATAAACTGGCGCTTAACGGCGCGAGTGTACTTCACCCCGACGCGGTACGGCTGGCCAAAGAAAAGGGCGTGGAAATCCGCATCGTGTATTATCAAACGGGTAAAACGGGAACGGTCATTAAATAATGTTTATTAAATGGAATATAACAGGCGTAATTGCTTTTTTAATACTGGGCGGCATTGTGTATGCGTTTGGCCCGGGGTTTGGCTCTGTGGTGCGTGCGCTTGTTTCGTGCGCGTTGTATGCGGTGGTGTTTTTTGCGTGTTTTGTGGTCGTTCGGCGCAGATAACTTAAAATATGGTATGATTAAACTATGTTAGATACGACACTTATTTTACAGATTTGCGGATTTGTTGTTTGCTTTATTTTGTTATTTGTCTTTACAGCCAAATACCGCGCTACCATAGCGCACGAAACGGAATTTGAACCGGCCGTGGAAGAAATGACGGTGGCGACAGGGGCACAGCCAACGTATAAACCGCGCGCGGCGGTGTTAAATTCTTTGCAAAATGTGGCCCCGTTGGAAGTGGCCGATTTGAAAGAAAAAATCAAAGGGCTCCAATATCAGTTGGAAGAAGTGAAAATCAGCCACGAGAAAAACAACGCCGAACTGGCTAAGCAACTGGCCCGGTTGGAAACGCGCGTGAGCACTTTTGAACAAGAATTTATGACCAAATTGCAACCGACGCTTTTGGGGCTGATTAAAGATTTGGAAAATATGAAAGTAGCCGAAGAGAAAGGAAAATAAATTCGGCTTGAAAATAATGTGGGAATTTGAAAACGGGCGGCTCAAATAAGAGTCGCCCATTGTTTTATAATGTGCCATTAGCGTCTGCTGGTGCACGTCTTTTCATGCGTGCGGGTTTTTATAAAGTGTATATGCGGCACGAACCGCCGTAACACGCTGCCGACGGGTTGTATAACTGGCCGAAAGCGGCACAGACTCGGTCAAAGCGTGATTTGGCTTGCGTTGTAAGAGCATAACAAACTCTACGTCCGGCGACAGAGTTAGATATATTGGAATGATAAATAATATATCCGTTTTTAAGGGTGGTATCATTCAAACACGTAATTGTCGCCGCTTCAACATAACAATGCCCCCATGGGAAAGTGGCAGTGCCTCCGCTGACAGATGTGGCCGGTACGTCCACGTCCAACACATCAAACCGGGTAGGATATGCTCCGTTGGCTAAATAATATACTTCGGCGGCTTGGGATAGCGTGGTTGTAATGCCCATTAAATTACTGAAACGGCTTTTGTCCACTGCCTTTTGATATTGCGGCACGGCCACACTGGCTAAAATACCGATAATCAGTACGACAACTAATAATTCAATCAGCGTAAATGCTTGTTCGTTTTTCATTTGATTTCTCCTTTCTGGTTTTTTTACTGTTACAACTATTATCGTTTTTTTTTTGATGTGTCAAGGAAAATTTTTCAGCCCGACGACCCTGCGGGCGGCAATACGGCCTCAAACCGCCTTTTGTTGTGGTCGTAAATGGGTGTTATATGGTTTTTGATAACCGATGTTTTTTAATGTCGGGTT